>Ga0209467_1000741_pt1 | contig 37417 bp, 35 predicted proteins | sample Higcelwee11metaG_FD_187175 | JGI IMG/M metagenome (GOLD analysis project Ga0209467, IMG submission 187175) | Freshwater pond sediment microbial communities from the University of Edinburgh, under environmental carbon perturbations - High... | ecosystem: Environmental > Aquatic > Freshwater >... | reverse complement strand
AGTTATGGTTCAACGGGCTCCTCTTCCCTATTATATCGGGGGATTGTGTTCGGACGAAACATTTCTTCCCTATTTTTCAAATTTTTATCCTCTCTCATTCCTTCAAGATAACCCATACGTGCATCTCGCTTTTCTATCACTTCTTTTTCGCTATTCAAAACGAGCATTGTCCTTGCAGACTGAGACATCGATTCTACGCGGTCTTTTACCGTTATTTCTGAGATTTTTCGATTTTCGAGCTTTTCTCGCAAAGTCAAGGATTCCGAAGCAATGCTCGATATCCCGAAAAGTGCCATTGAAAAAAGTACGAAAGGAATATTCATACATTCTATCAGAGCAATATACATGCCAGCTTTAAAATCGAGCGGAAAATCCGAGTCGTCCTTCACTTAAAATGGAAGTCGTGAAAAGAATTTCTGGATGATCTGCGGGAAGGTTCTCATAACGAATAAAGTGCTGCCCCAAAGAGAGGTAAGCTCCCATGATATCTCCCTTCCATTCTCCACGTAACATCCAGTACCCCTGAAGCATCTGGCGTTGGTAGGTGTTGTAATCCAAATTCGGATTGAATTCCTGAGAATCATTAGGGGCAAGCCAAGAATCTTCATTCAAACCCAAACCATAATACAGTGTGCTACGTAGGTCAACAGACCACACTTTTGAGAACTTATATCCTGTTTGTAAAAGCAACTCTGGGCCAAGCTTTGTCGGGCGACCCGCATAAAAACGCAAGGGCGTTGTCTGATGTTCTAGAGTAAAATCTTCTTGAGGTAAATAAGAATTCACAATGGTGTCCCTTTCCAACCGAGCCCCTATAGACACATTGTACCAAAAGCCTAAAGAAGGACGATAATTCCAATAAAAATCTGTCTGAACCCGTGCCCGGCCATTTACATTCGCATAGCCAAAAGCATAAATACCCGCACGGTAATCCTTATTCTGAAACACATCTCGTTCAGCAAATAGAGTTCCCGCAGGCAACAAACCATCACGTTCACTCACACCAAAATCCACAGAAGCACCAAAAACAAACCAATCACCCTGCAAACTGTATTCTAAACTCGGAGTCAATGCCCAACGGCTGGTATCAAAAACGGTTTCCTTTTCTCGAAAAAAAACATCTGCAGAAAGAGAGACAAACCAAAAATGGGTCCATCCCGATGGAGTATGATAATCAAACTCACCTCCCAATAAAACATAGGAATCAGCAGAATTTTCTTTAACGCTAGCTGCATTCCCATATTCCTCGTAGATAAAGCCTGAGCCTTCTACTTTTGCAAGAAAATTACCAGAGAATCCACTTTCACTCTCGTCTTTAATCTGTAGCGCCGCATAATATTCCTTGAGAATCGCCTCAATTTCCCCACGATAAGGGCCCTCATGGGTCGCGGCCTCTTCTAAAAGAGCAATTGTTTTGGGGACATCGCCTTCACTTTCTGCATCCAGAGCGCGCTCAAAAAGAGTTTCTTGCGTTTCAGCAAAAACAGAGGAAATACAGAAAATGCAGAGAAAAACCGCGAGGGCTCTCATCGCTTAATAGTGAGGATCCCCCGGCACTGGTGGCGGGGGAGGCTGCATCTCTCGCCATTGAATCGGTTCTTTCGATTCTTGACGTTCATCATTACGAACGCGGTCGCGAGAAGACTGGTTTGGCTTGGTTGCCCCCTGCGGCCGGTACGATTCATTCCGATTTTTAGAAAGTTCTTGACGAAGCTGTTCCTTCTCTTGAGAGGAACTATTGCGCAATTTGGCGAGAATTTCGTCTCTCGCTTGTTTGCGCTCTGCCCGTTTTTGTTGCCAGCGGGCACTTTCCGAATCGCTCAAAGAGGCTTTTTCCGAAGAAACGCCCTGTTCTGCGGGGGTGGAAACTTGAGCCTCTGGCACGTCAGAAACAACTACAGCACTAGCAAGTGCAGTAGTTACCAAAACGGCAGACATGAAAAAAATATGATTCATATCAGTTTCTTTTGCAAAATCCGTGCCACATTTTCATTGGAAGGGAAGAACACCGACCTTTGAAAGACTCATAACCCAAAATATATAAAATCCACAATTTAAGCTTTATAATCTTCCTTCTTAATTCCTAACCGTTCCATCACTTCACGAAGTACTTTACGATCTATACCTAGAATAGTGGCAGCAAGGGTTAAGTTTCCCGAAGAATCGTGCAAAGCAATATCAATCACATCTCTTTCTGCCAATTCCCGAGCTTCCCTGAGGGTTCTTGGGGATACTTTTGCCTGTAGTTGAAGGTTCTCCAAACTAAGATCCTTAGGTTGAATCACCCCGCGATTTGCCTGAATCAATGCTTTTTGAATGCGATTTTCGAGTTCACGAACATTCCCAGGCCACGCATATCCTAAAAGCGCTTTTTCAGCCGCTCGACTCAGACGGAAACGCCCCCGTCCATATTCCGCCCCATAGCGAGTGAGAAACTCTTCTGCCAAAAGAATCACATCTTGACCGCGCTCTCTTAATGGGGGAATGTGAATCGGCATCACCTGAATACGAAAATAAAGATCTTCACGGAAAGTCTTTGCTTTGACCGCTTCTTCCAAATCAACATGAGTCGCAGAAATAATGCGCACGTTCACAGGAATTTCACGATTGTCACCCACACGAGTGATGTGCCGCTCTTGAAGAACACGAAGTAACTTTACTTGCATATTCAAAGGCAATTCACCAATTTCATCCAAGAAAAGTGTGCCGCCTTCTGCTTCTTCAAAAAGTCCTTTGCGCGTATCAATAGCACCTGTGAAAGAACCTTTCACATGACCAAATAAAATGGATTCAATCAAATTTTCTGGAATAGCGCCGCAGTTAATAGCCACAAAAGGTCTGTCACGACGTGGGCCCTGAGTATGCAACCAACGGGCGAAAACTTCTTTACCGGTTCCTGTTTCTCCGCGAATAATGACAGGCACGGGGAGCGCTACTAGTTTTTCTGCCATAGCGATAAGTTTTTCCATTGGCTCGGATGCGTACAAAATAGCACCTTTCCGAGAGACACCCTTTAAAACTTCTAGCGAGTCGCGGTCGCGTTTACGATCATAAGCGGCAAAGGCAATTTTTTCACAGACATTTACAAATTGATCAAAAAGCTTGCTATCTGCCTCTAAAAAAGGCTCCGTCCGCGCTTCGCGTTGCAAGTAAAGAAATCCAGAAACCATATCTGTATTAGGCGTACGAAACGGCGCGACCATAATACTTGTCAATTGATTCTGAACCACCGATTTCGAAAGATCTGCCAGGGTATCATCCATTTGATTCCAAAGAATGGCTCGGTTTTCTTCGCGAGCCCTGCGCACCGCAGAAGCGGAAATAGAAACAGAAGCTGGCACAGAAAGGTGAAGCGTGGGGTCCCCTGGAATTTCAAGAACTGCCGCATCCGCATGCAACATTTGGCTCGCCACTGTGATCATTTTCGGCAACAACTCATCTGGGCTAGATTCGTCTAACAACTGGGTAACGGCATCTAAAAGTTCTGCAGTTGCAAAAAGAGTTTCTTGGCTCATTTTTTTTCCTTTTCTTTTTCTTGGATGGGAGTCGGGGCACCCATGAGAACCCCCCCCCAATCGGGAGAATCAATCACATCATTTACAAAATTTTCATCAGATTGGAGGTGGCGTGTTTTTTGTAACATCGCATTCCCTACATCATCGACAGGAGCATTACGAGTAACGACAATCCACCCAAAAAAGACTGCGATCACAATAAGAAATACAAAAAGAGAGATCATTGTCCAACGTAAAAAATCACGACTAATTTTGGGTGATGCAAAAGAATTTTTTCCTAACGGGAATTCTACGGCACGCGCCTCAATCGTTCTTTCTCTCGCTTCAATATGCTCCAACAAAGTAGTGTCCCACAATTTTTCTTTAGATTTCCGATCCAATGTGTGCGCAAACAAACGGTTCTCTGCAATTTCTAAGAGTTCATCCAATTCATCAAAATCGTCTAAACGATCTTCTGGAGAATATCGTAATAAGCCTTTCCAAAGCGGTTTCAAAGCACCGAGGGCCTCTGGTGAGAGTGAGCCTTTCCCATGAAGGAGCAAAGAAATATCGTAGGATTCAATGCGAGAAACCGCTTCTGCTACGGAATCAAATTTATCGCTAGCAAATAGGGGTTCCCCCGCAAGCCAATAATAAAGTACCGCACCCACACTAAATAGATCACTCCGAACAGAAGGAGACTCCCCGCGAAATCTTTCTGGAGCAGCGAAGCGCGGGGCTCCAATACCTGTAATGCCGCAATCAATAAGAACCGCTCGGGACGTTTCCATCACCAGAATATTATCAGGACTGATATCTCCATGGGGTTTGTGAACACCATGCAAGTGCGAAAGACCAAGAGCGACTCCACGAAGAATACGCACAGCAATAAGAGGGGGCATCGGTGATAGCATTGAAGAAGGGACGCCTTTCACATATTCACTGACCGAAAAAGACTTTCCCTCACAGACACCGACAGACAAAAGAGTCGCAACGTTCGTGTGTTTCTGAGTCTTCAAAAATTCAACGAGGTCTGGATCAAAAGTTCTTAACTCGCGATCCACTTTGAGTGCAACGACATCTCCATTACTCTGGAGAGCTTTATAAACGGAAGACTCCCCTCCAGAACTCACCAGACGGCAGCGAGAAAATATTTCCTCTTCCGTCATAAATTCTCCGACAAGACTTTTGCTTTGAGGCTATCTTCCGCGATTTGTGTCCAGTATTTAAGATGATCGTTATTAGGGAATTTATCGCGACCCATGGACCAGACATCCCAAGCATCTTCAATTTTACCTTCTTCCCAATAAAGATTTCCCAAGTTAGAATAGGCAGAAGAAAATTCGGGGTCTTTAGAAATGATAAAGATAAATATATCCTTTGCTTTCTCACCTTCACCCAAACCTTGAAGCATCAAGCCTTTCAAGTTGTAGCTGTAATAATTGGCACTATCAAGCGCAATGGATTCATCCAAAATACCAAGTACTTTCGCCCCGCGATTTTGAAAAACGGAAGCCCGGGCAAGGTAAAAAAGGCACGTGGAATGCATCGCATCAGCCTTATGAGAAGAATCGACGCGCGCCAAAATTCGAAACTCGTCATGAGCTTTTGACCAAAGATCCAATGGATGGGTTCCCAATTTTTCAGCCACTTCAGCTTCACCATAATAAGCAAGCGCAAGTCCATAGCGAGCATCCCTATCCATAGGAGCACGATCTAAGGCAAAAGAAAAATTTTGAATGGCACGGGCATAATCTTCAATTCGGAGTGCTTCAGCCCCACGAGTTTTAAAATCCACACCACAAGAGGTCAAAAGGAAAACGGGCAGAAACACAAAAAAAAGACAAAGAAGAGAACGCTCTTTGTATAAAAGTCGAAAGACAATTTTCTTTACGGATACCATAGTCACCTTACATACCCACCAGACCTGAAACCAAACCCGTACATTGCCATTGACGCCCCCCTAAAATAAATTATTTTTCCCAGAAATTATCCTCGGAGTGATTTATGTCTAAGGTTTTAATCATCGGCGCCGGTGGCGTGAGTAATGTTGTCGTTCGTAAATGCGCTCAAAACAGTGCCGTCTATTCAGAAATACTCCTTGCAAGCCGAACTCAATCAAAATGTGATGCCATTGCAAAGGACATTAAAAATATTCCAATCCACACCGCCTCCGTCAATGCGGACGAAGCAAAAGAAGTCGCGGCACTCATTCGTGATTTCAAACCGGAACTAGTGATTAACGTAGCTCTTCCTTACCAGGACTTGGCGATTATGGACGCTTGCCTTGCTGAAGGGGTGCACTACCTGGATGCAGCAAACTATGAGCCCAAAGACGTTGCACACTTTGAGTACAGCTGGCAGTGGGCCTACCAGGAACGATTCAAGAAAGCGGGCATTATGGCTCTCCTCGGTTCTGGTTTTGACCCCGGTGTTTCCAACGTTTATACAGCCTATGCGAAAAAGCACTACTTCGATAGGATCGATACACTTGATATTGTGGACTGCAATGCAGGGAACCACGGCAAGGCTTTTGCCACTAACTTCAACCCTGAAATTAACATCCGCGAAATCACGCAACCCGGTTGTTTTTATAAGGATGGCGCATTCCACGAAATTCCCGCCATGTCACAGCACCAGCCAATCAACTACCCTCAAGTCGGTGATCGCGAAAGTTACTTGTTGTTCCACGAAGAACTCGAGTCTTTGGTAAAGCACATTCCAGAAATCAAGCAGGCTCGATTCTGGATGACCTTCGGTCAAGCTTACCTCACCCACCTCGCCGTTCTTCAGGATGTGGGCATGACCCGCATTGACCCCGTGAAATTTCAGGGGCGCGAAATTATTCCTCTGGAGTTTCTCAAAGCGTTGCTCCCAGAACCTGGTTCCCTTGGAGAAAACTATACGGGCAAAACCTGTATCGGTTGCCAACTCACCGGCATCAAAGATGGCAAGCCACAGACTTACTTTGTATACAACGTATGCGACCATGCCGAGTGCTACAAGGAAGTTAAGGCGCAAGCGGTGAGCTACACTACGGGCGTACCGGTCATGGTCGGTGGTGCGATGATTCTCACTGGTACTTGGAAGGGTGAAGGCGTATTCAATATGGAACAGTTTGACCCGGATCCGTTCATGGAGCAAGTGGCCAAATGGGGTCTTCCTTGGCACGAAATGTTTGGGACAAAATTAGTGTAATCCTTCGATTTTAAAGCACAAAAAAGAGCTCCGAAATTTACTCGGAGCTCTTTTTATTGATGAACTTTCAATAATTATTTTGCCGCTGGTACGCTATACTGGGCGACAACACGACCTTGATTATCCAAAGCGCGGATCACGTCTGCATCACGTTGAAGTTTTAAATCAGCCTTATGACCCTGAGCGTCAATCACCTGCACATCAAGAGTCCCATCTTGATTTTTGACGGCCATCACTTGGTTCCCTTGGGCGTCCTTTTCATAGTATGTATCCCCGGAAGCCAGTGGATTAGATCCTGTCCAGAATTCCACCGTATTTAGCACAAGAATATCAACAAACATGGTAATCGAATAAACGTTGAGCACTAAGAAAACAAAGTGAACGCAAGAATTGATCCACTTGTCACCCACCGTTCCGTTCCATTTGTGAACTTTGTTGAACAAAGCATTGCTGCCATAGCAACCAGTCATTACTAACATAGCCACTGCAAGAGTGAAAGCGATAAAGCGTTTTTTCATATTGGTTCCTCGAATAAAAATTTTCAACTGGCACAAAAGCTAACAAAAATATTATCGAATATTTTTTCAAAAATTTTCATCTTTTAGGATGTTAAGATCGGCTGGCGCAAGTTTGTACGATGCCAATTCGTCCTTAGAAGCCCATTCCACCGCGTCATGCACGGTAAGGCCCAACTTACCACCTAGTATCTCTGTTTGCAAAGCCATCAATCGATATTTTTTTTCTTTGCCGGGTATATCTGTGACAGCAATCACCTTAGAGGCTCGTGTTCGTATGCCTAATTCTTCAAATAGCTCACGTTCCAAGCACTCTTCTACCGTTTCGCCTGGTTCCATTTTACCTCCAGGAAATTCCCAATAGCCCGCTAAATTTTGTCCCGCCGCGCGGCGACAAATTAGATAACGCCCCTCATGTTCTATAATTGCACACGTTACAATCATGGTGCCTCCAGCCCCAAAGGTAGCGATTATGGCCCTCAAAAAATATTTTTCTTGTCTCTAAAGCAAATAATAATGCAACTTTACAGCTCATTTCTGTCATTTTTGTTTAATTTCATTGGGATTAGAAGGAGGTTATAATGCTACCCCACTTAAAATTTTTGATGTTGCTTTCGTTTTTCGTCTGTTCAGCAACTTTCGCAACCGCATCACAACATCCTTTGCAAGTTTGGATCATGCCCAATGGAGTGAACCCCCAAGGAATTTTGGAACAACGGTTGGAGCTATTCACCAAAGAAACAGGTATTAAAACTCAAGTTGTAGTTCTTGATTGGGGCGAAGCATGGAGTCGTATTTCTACGGCTTTAGAAAGCGGGAACAATGGACCTGCCGTAGTCCAATTGGGGACCTCATGGGTGTCTCATTTTGCCTCTCACGGACAACTCGCGAATTTGGATCCTTGGCTTTCTGAAATTAATCCAAACCGTTACATCCCTGTCAGTTGGGAAACGACTGGTATTGATGGAGATGCCACCGTTTATTCCATTCCTTGGTTCATGGATGTTCGTGCGTTACTCGGCAATCGTCGTATTCTTGCAGAACATGGAATTACCGCAAAAGATATCGCCACCTACGAAGGCTTTCATAAAGCAATCAAAAAAATAAACGATGCCAAAGAAACCCTCCCCGATGGAGCTCCTATACTAGGCTACGCATTCCCAGGGAAAAGCGACTGGAATATTCCTCACAACTTTGCCCCTTGGATTTGGTCTTCTGGTGGTGATTTCCTAGTCAAAAAAGCGGACGGACATTGGGAATCCAACTTAATGAATCCCCATACGATCACAGGTATTGGAAAGTACTTGCGCTTCGTATTGGATTCCATTGTAGACATCGCAAGTCTGCGCGAAAATACCGCACAAATCACACAGCGCTTCAACAATGGGGAACTCGCCTTTATTCTCAATACTGCAGAAGTGGTAATGCAAACTCGTTACCAAGAAAGCATGGGAGGACTCGCCAAAGCCCCCATTGGCAGTGATGGGATTCTCGTGTTCCCTGTCCCCGCAGGTAATGCCGGTAGCATTAGTTTTATCGGAGGAAGCAACCTCGCGATACCTAAAAATATGGAAAAAAATGAGAATGCCCGCAAGCTGTTGCTCTTTTTAACACGAGACGATAACCTAGAGGCCTATACCAGTAAGATTGGTTTTATCCCCCCCACCAAAACAGTACTTCAATCTTGGGCCAAAGACTCCATTTACAATGTACTTGTAAAGCGTCTTGAAACCGGAAAGGCTTACCCCAATATTCCCAATTGGGGAAACGTGGAGAACGAGCTCATTCAGCTATTTAGTCATATATGGGAATTGATGGATGTGGGTGGTTTCTATTCAGAAGAAGCCGTGTACAAAGCCCTTGTGGAATACAATCAGAAAATTAACGACCTTCTCATTGTTCAAAATACAGGAGCGGTCATGGACTATGATGAATTCGAGACTATTTGGAGATCGGCGGTGAATGGTTCCATCTCTTCTAGCGAAATTACAAGTTCATCCGCACCAGAAGCCAAAACGGAATCGCAAATACCTAAAACAATTGGTATCTTATTGGTCGCCATGCTTTTTGGTTTTGTTTATGCTTTTGTTCGAAAAAGAAAAGGATAAAGAATTGTCATGATCTCCACAGAAAACAAGGTTCATCTCACCCATAGCATTGCATTTCAGATAATGATCGTGCTTTTGACAGCACTCCTCGCAATCTTGGGTGTGGGCGGTCTTTTCTTGGTATATCGGCAAACAAGTCTCATTAAAGCGCAAACCTACGAATCTAATGAAGCTGGTTTAAAACAAGCGATGTTCATACTCAACAATGAGTTCAATATATTTGGGGATCGTTTAGCTTTGCTTGCTACCACATCATTCATCGCCGATCTGAACCCCGTAGATGCCTCTCGTTTTCTCAAAGGGTACAATGTTTCTCCCTTGTTCATTCCAGGGGAATATGTCGCTTTGTACAATGGAAATCTTGAAAAAATCAGCGACAATTCTATGGTGGGATCTTCACTGCCCTACCGTGAATTCGATAATTTTTCAAAAGTGGTTCCCCAGCGGCCCTACATTTCGTCCTTGTATTGGGAACAGAATACACCTAAAAAAATGTTCGCTGTGACCGTAGAAAATCGCGCCACCGCCAATGGTTACTTATCTGCCAGTTTTTCCTTCCGGCGTCTGTGGGAAAAATTCGAAAAATATAAAGTGGGGAGTGATGGGTTCTTCATTCTTTTCGATGAGGACGGGACCGTTTTGTTCCACCCCAATCTCAGGAGATGGCTCGCAACGCCACACACCGCAGAAGACCTAGGCCTTTCAGGTTTCAATGCCGCTACTTATAAGGTGCCACCTTCTGCCTACCTCAAATTTGTGACCGGAAGAGAATTTCTAGTCAACTATCAGTATGATCCTGTATATCATATAGGCATCATGTCGTTGCAACCTAGGTCCGAAGTAGAAGCATTGATGTGGAGTGTCGGATATGGGATTGCTTTTATGGGATTATTTGTACTTGCGGTGATTGCTTTTGTGACCGCTTGGATTGTTTTCCGCGTGGGTCGCCCATTGAAAAAACTTATTTCTCGTGTCGCCATTATCAGCGGGGGTAACTATGATATGGAGAACGAGGTGGAAAGCGGTCGTACCGATGAAGTGTATGTACTTTCCAAAGCTTTTGATGAAATGCGACTCACTATTAAAGGCAAAATTTTAGAACTCGCGGAACACAAAGCGCACTTGGAAATGGAAGTGCTGGAACGTACACGAGAACTGGAAAAAGCAAATAGCCAGCTTCAACAGATTTCACGAACGGATGAACTTACCAAACTTCCGAATCGACGTGACATCCGCGAAAAAATCAGCTACGAAATTTACCGCTCCGAGCGTTCAAAAAAAGCATTCTCCTTTATTTTCATTGACATTGATAAATTCAAAGAATTCAACGATACCTATGGACATGTGTGTGGCGACTTGGTGCTTCAGACCGTGTCACAAACGATGCGCAATCAACTGCGCAAACACGATTACGTTGCAAGATGGGGCGGCGAAGAATTTCTTGCGGTGCTTCCAGAAACGGATCTTGCGGGAGCAGCACTGGTCGCTGAAAGATTTCGTACGAAAGTATCCGAAACAGTGATTCATTTTGCGTGCTACGAAATCAAGGTCACTATTACGATTGGAGTGTCGCTTTTCGATTCTCGCTTGGGCATGGATAGAAGCATCGACCTTGCGGATCGTGCCCTTTATATTGGCAAGCAATCTGGGCGTAACCGAGTCGTGGTTTTCGATCCTAAAGACATAACTAAAGAAGATTTGCAGGCAGCAGAAATGGAAAATAAAATAACTCAGGAAGTTGCTTGTGCAATTCCTTCTGTGGACAAGCCGGAGCATCCCGGAAATATCTGACATTCATTGATTTACTTTTGTGTACAAAACAGACCGATAAAAATCGGCCTGTTTTTTTATAGATAAAGAGGCCTTATTATCTTTTGAGTAAGATGAATGTATATCAAGGAGACCTATGAAATATTTACTCATTCCTGGTTTGAATAATTCAGGGCCCAAACACTGGCAGTCCTTTTGGGAAAAAAGTTTGCCTAATGCGCATCGTTTGATTCAGGAAAATTGGGGGAACCCAGAATTAAAACCTTGGCTTGCATCGTTGAATAAAGAACTGCAGTCATCAAAAGAAAATACTCTCATTATTGCTCACAGTCTGGGAGTCTCGCTGGTGATCCATTGGCTCACCCGATATTCCAATCCCTATGTGAAAGGCGCCCTCTTAGTTTCGCCCAGCGACGTAGATTCTGTGGAGGTTATCAAAAACTTTGCCCCCATGCCCTTAAAACATTTGCCCATCCCCACCGTGGTGGCGGCGAGCGAAAACGATGTTTTTGTGTCCCTGGACAGGGCTCGTTTTTTTGCGGGTCAATGGGGTTCAAAACTGGTGAATGTGGGGAAATTAGGGCATATCAACGCAGAAACAGACTTGGGAGAATGGCCCGAGGGAAAGGCCATTTTAGCTGATTTTGAACGCAGCTTGTTTTAAACCAATTTACTTGGTATATTATCGCTATGATGCGGAAAACATCTCAACTTGCCCTCTGGGGAAGATCTTTGATGGTGATCGTGTTCCTTTTGGGGAGCGCCACGATTCCTGTTTCATCGCATACCTGCAGCGAACGAGGGACTCGTGTTAGCTTCTATTCCACGGCTCCTGTGTGCTGCCCTCCTGTAGTGGAAGCTCCCGCAGTCGAAGTGGAGTGGGAAGCTCCTCCCTGCTGCACCCAGGAAGATACCCTTAAAAAAGTGGAAGATCCTGCAATCCTTTCGAATGCATCTTTCTTTTCCACTCTGTTGATTTTTTCTGTTCCTTCTGTTTCCTTTGCTTTAGCCTATGCTCCCCTGGAGATCGTGTCGCACCCTTATTTTGTGTCACCTCCACTGCTTCCCTCCCACATAGCAAGCCTTCCCATTTTTTATGGGGCTCTTCTCAATTAATTCCTTGTAGGGCTTCTCTACCATCGGCGAAGCCAAATCGTTTTCACGATTTGCGCCCCTGTTTTCACAGTGGGTGATGATAAAAATCAATGCAAGGAATTATTATGAAAATTACAGCCATTATTTTGCTTCTGGGAACGCTCGCCCTAGCGGGCCAGACCTCCTCTCAGGGCACGCCTGACTCCACCAAAGTGGTTGCCCTAAATAACACCATTTGCCCTGTTTCCCAGGCCAAAATTGGGAATATGGGAAAACCTGTCACAGTGACTTATAAAGGGAAAATTGTGCAACTCTGCTGTGCGGGGTGTATTTCAGCATTTACAAAAGATCCCGAAAAATACATGAAAAGTATTTCGACAGATTCAACTCACTCGCATCACTAATCGAAAATAGAACCCCATTCCCTACTCCCTCCCTAGGGAGCGTGGGAACGGTGTACTTAGAGAAGGAGAATGTATGCTGAAACAAAGAATAATCCGTGGAGGAACGCTGCTCGCGCTGCTGGGAGCGTCGCCACTCCTCGCCCAAACACAAACATTGCAAAGTTTGCTCCAAGAATACAGGGAGGTTTCTCCAAGCCTCAAGGCCGAGGCCTTTCGTGTGGATGCCTTGCGAGAAAATGCTTCCCGCGCTTCTGCTTATCCCGCGCCAGAACTCAGTCTCGAATGGGGAAGTCAGGAAGGGATGTATTATGGAGGCGTGGTAGTAGGCCAGGAATTCATGTTCCCCGGAAAGCGGAGCGCGATGGAAAAAGCCGAAGCCGAACGCGTCCCTATGGCAAAAGCCGATTACCAAGGCTTGGCGAGAGAGGGCGAATTCCGCATTGCTTCTTATTATCTCGAAATCTACGAGTTGCAGCAGCGTGAGCGGATTTTAGATTCTACAGTGACTCTTGTAAATTCCATACAGGAATCGGCGCGGCGCCGCTTTGAAACCGGCATGGGATCTTTAGAGGAAATATTCCGCCTCCAGTCCGAACGCACGAAACTCCGCTCCGATAGTTTGAACCTTGCGGGAAAGACTCTCGAAATGCGGTATATGCTTTCGGCTAGTGTGGGCGATTCCCTAGCGCCAGAGATCACGGACTCCATTGCATTCTCTTTAGAATCACTGTCATTACCTACTCTGGATTCTTTGATAAAGCTTTCGCTTACGAAGCCGGAACTCATTTCCATGGGTGCGGAAAAAAGTATGGCAGCGAAAGAACTTCATGCAGCGCAATTGCAGAAAATGCCAGACTTGATGGTACAAGGGAAATACATGAACATGATGGGGCCTGATGAATGGTCCGTAATGGTAGGAGTGAAAATACCGATAGCACCGTGGTCTGCGATTGATTTCCATGCCAAAGAAAAAGCGGCAAAAGCGAGGGAACAAGAAGTGATGGCTAAAGAACAGGCGATGAAGAATATGTTCCGCGAGGAAGTGCGACAAGCTTATTCCCGTTACCAAATTGCAGAGAAACGCTCACAACAAATAAACAAGGAACAGGTGGCCGCCGCAAACAGCGCCTTTCGTGCCACACAAATTGCTTATGCGAGTGGGAAATCCGATTTGACAATGTCACTGGATGCCCTGCGAATGGCTTTAATGTCATGGGAAATGGCGGTGATGGCGCGCACTAACGTAATACAATCCATTTTGAATTTAGAGAAAACCGCAGGCGTTTCTCCAGGCACCTGGCTTTTAGAAACGACACTCATCCAAGGAGTTTCCCCATGAAAAAAATATTTTCTTTTGTTGTCGTAGCAATTGTGGCGGCTATTCTCGGAGTACTTACTTTGTATGTACTTTTTACCACAGGGACAATTTCATTCCGGGACGCCCCCGCGAATGCCTCTCACGCGAGCCTTTCCAATACAAAAGCGGCTCAAGAGAGGTATCACTGCCCCATGCATCCTGAAATCATTCGCGATGCTCCAGGAACGTGTCCCATTTGCGGAATGGATCTTGTACCCATGAAAATATCTGAGGCCGAACCTAGCGAAGACAGCACAGGCCCTGACGCCGTTCACATCGAAGCTTCCATGATTCAGAATCTGGGAGTGACCACATTTACTGTTACGGAATCCGAAATCGCAAAGACGCTTCGCCTCAATGGAACGATCGTCATCCACCCAGAAAAAATAGCCGTAATTAATGCGAGAACCATGGGCTGGATCGAATCCATCCCCCGTGGCACCGAAGGCTCACGGGTTTACGCAGGGCAAACTCTCGCCTCTTTTTACAGCCCCGATCTGGTGGCCGCAGAGGAAGACTTTATTCAGGCATTGGAAATAAATGAAGAATCCATTGTCACCAGTGCCCGCAAGCGTCTGGAGGTGCTTGGAATTCCGCAATCCCTTGTGGATAGCATTCAGAAATCGCGGAAAGTGTGGCGCACACTCCCCATTCAGGCCCCCATTTCGGGAGTGGTGCTGAAGCGATTCGTGGTGCAAGGGCAGAACATTATGCCCGGTTCCGATTTATACCGAATCGCCGATCTGAGTCATGTGTGGGCCGTAGGCATCGCCTACCCGGACGAGGCGAGAGGTCTTCGCGAGGGAATGGAAGTGACGGTGTCGGTACAGGGGTTGGAAACGACACCCCGAAAAGGCAAAATCGTTTTTGTGTCCCCCACGGTGGATCCAGTCACCAAGACCACGGAAATTCGCGTGGACATTCAGAATACGCGCGATCTCGCTTACAAACCGGGCATGAACGCAGACATTCGTATTCACAAAGTGCTGGGCCACGGCATCGCCATCCCTTCGCAAGCGGTGATTCATACCGGGGAACGCACCCTCACGATTATGGCTTTGGGAAATGGCGCTTTCGCCCCCCGGGAATTGACCTTGGGAGAATCTCTGGGAGATTCGGTACAAGTGCTTCAGGGGTTGAATGCGGGCGATGTTGTCGTCACCTCCGCACAATTTTTAATTGATTCGGAAAGCAATTTGAAAAAAGCCGTGCGCGCATTTGAGAAACAGGGAGAATCCCATGATAGCCAAAATCATTGAAGCCTCCATTCGTCAGCGTTTTCTCGTCATCATCGTTACCTTGCTTGTCATTGGAATAGGCATTTATTCCGTATGGAATACTAAAATAGATGCCATCCCCGATTTAAGTGATGTGCAAGTGATTGTTTATACCGAATACAAAGGGCAATCCCCTCGTATTATTGAAGATCAGGTGACTTATCCTTTGACGACGACGCTCGTTTCCGTTCCGGGAGCAAAAACGGTGCGCGGTTATTCCTTTTTCGGGTATTCGCTGGTCTATGTGATTTTTGAAGATGGTACTGATCTTTACTGGGCGCGGAGCCGCGTTCTCGAAACGATGAATACCGCTCAGAAACGTTTACCGCAGGGAATTATTCCCACTCTCGGCCCCGATGCCACGGGCGTAGGCTGGATTTACGAATATGCGCTGGTGTCTGAAAAGCACTCGCTCCAGGAATTGCGTTCCCTGCAGGATTGGTTTTTGAAGTATGAACTTTCGAGTGTACCAGGCGTGAGCGAAGTCGCGACCATTGGTGGCTTTGTAAAACAGTACCAGGTGAGCGTAGATCCCCGCCGCTTGCAGAACTACGGAATCCGCTTGAGTGAAGTCGAGATGGCGATTGCGAATGCCAATGGCGACGAGGGCGGTGAAACCATTGAAATGGGAGAGGCGGAATTTATGATTCGCGGTGTGGGTTACCTGAAATCCATTGCGGATTTAGAAGGCATTCCTATCCGAAGGGGCGGTGTTGCTGCCGCGGCTTCGGAGATGGGTGCGGGAATGCCGGGAAGTGGTGTCACAAATCCCACCGAAAAAGAAAAGACAGGGGAGCCGATAAGCCCTGCGATTTATTTACGGGACATTGCGACAGTGACGATTGGCCCCGAAATGCGGCGAGGTGTTGCGGAACTCAACGGCGAAGGAGAAGTCGCTGGAGGCATTGTGGTGATGCGCTCCGGGGAAAATGCGGTTCAAGTCATTAAAGGCGTTCAGAAGAAATTAAAGGAGTTGCAACAGAGTCTTCCCGCCGGAGTGAAAATTGTGCCCACCTATGATCGGTCGAGTTTAATCGAAAGATCGGTGAATACATTAAAGCACAAACTCCTGGAAGAAATTCTGGTGGTCGCTTTGGTGTGTCTGATTTTTTTACTTCATGCCCGCAGTGCTTTAGTGGCGGTATTCGTGCTCCCGACGGCCATTCTGATGGCGTTCATCGTGATGCGAATTCAAGGGCTCAATGCCAATATTATGTCTCTCGGAGGTATTGCCATTGCCATTGGTGCCATGGTGGATGCGGCGATTATCATGATTGAAAACGCCCACAAACATTTGGAAGAAGAGAGTAAAAAGCCTCTTGAAGCACAAAGGCCGCACTGGACACTCATCGCCGAATCCGCCAAGGAAGTCGGCCCGTCCCTGTTCTTCTCACTGGTGGTAATTACCCTATCCTTTATTCCGATTTTCACATTGGGCGATCAAGAAGGGCGCATGTTCCGTCCCTTGGCATTTACCAAAACCTATTCGATGGCGGCAGCGAGCATTCTCGCCATCACGATTGTTCCCGTACTGATGGGTTACTTTGTGCGCGGAAAAATCATTCCTGAGAACCGTAACCCCATCAATCGTTTCCTGGAGAAATGCTACCATCCCCTGATGCTCGCGACTTTGCGGCACCCCCTGCGCGTGGTGGCTATTTCCATCGCCATTCTTGCTGCTACCCTGATCCCGTTGCGCACGTTGGGAAGCGAATTCATGCCCCCGCTCCAGGAAGGGGACATTTTATACATGCCCACCACATTGCCTGGCATTTCCATCAGTAAATCCCGGGAACTTTTGCAACAAACCGATAAACTCATCAAAACCGTACCGGAGGTGAAAAGCGTTTTTGGTAAAGCGGGGCGTGCCGAAACGGCTACAGATCCTGCCGGGCTCGACATGTTTGAAACGATCATTCAACTGAAACCCGAAAGTGAATGGCGCAAGGGATTCACCATCGACAGCATCATCGCCGATCTCGACCAGCGCGTACAAGTGCCCGGACTCACCAATTCGTGGACGATGCCCATCAAAACGCGAATCGACATGCTTTCCACGGGAATCAAAACCCCTGTGGGCATCAAAATTTCGGGGCCGAATCTGGATACCCTGCAGCAAATTGGTTTACAGCTGGAAGCCTTGGTGCGTGAGGTTCCCGGAACAGCGTCCGCTTTTGCGGAACGGACCGTCGGGGGCAATTACCTCGAAATTCGCGTGAAACGCGATGAAGCGGGCCGCTACGGAATCTCGGTTGAAAATGTACGAAGTGCGATCCGCATTGCTTTGGGTGGTATGCCCGTGACCACCACCGTGGAAAGTCTCGAACGTTATTCGGTGAACGTGCGTTACCCTCGCGAAATGCGGAATTCCCCGGAAAAAATCGGAAAGGTCCTGATAGATCTCCCTGGGGGGGGACAAATTCCACTCTCCTTCGTTGCGGATATTGTGACGACCCAAGGCCCCATGGTAATTCGAAGCGAAAATACGCGCCCCAATTCCTGGGTGTTTGTGGATATTCGGGATAGCGATATCGGCCACTATGTAAAGCGCGCCAAGGCATCTCTGGAGAGTGCGTTGCAGCTTCCTCCGGGGTACACGCTCGTGTGGAGCGGGCAATTTGAAAATATGGAACGGATGCAAAAGCGTATGGCGCTGATTGTGCCTCTGACGTTACTATTGATTCTGCTCATCCTCTACATCAACACAGGTTCCCTTGTCAAAACCGGCATGGTCATGCTCGCGGTGCCATTCTCTCTTGTGGGTGCGGTGTGGATTCTGTATTTCCTCGACTACAATATGAGTGTAGCCGTAGGTGTGGGAATGATTGCTCTCGCTGGCCTGGATGCAGAAACGGGCGTAGTGATGCTGCTCTACCTGGAACAGGCTTACAAGAAGGCCCAAAAGGCAGGACAGATGGTGACCTTGCAGCATTTGCATACAGCCATTGACGAAGGTGCTGTGCGACGTGTGCGACCCAAAATCATGACGGCCTCCGTTATTCTCGCAGGACTCTTTCCCATTCTTTGGAGCCATGGCGCAGGCGCGGATGTGATGAAACGCATCGCTGCTCCCATGGTGGGAGGCGTTATCACCTCTGTGCTGATGGAACTCGCGGTCTACCCGGCACTTTTTCTCCTCTGGAAACGGAGGACTCTTTTTCTGAAGTGAGGCGCGGTGACGTTAGATGTAATACATGAACTCGCATTCTGCGCGCAGTTTTGTTGCTTCCTGGGCGAGATCCAAGAGACGAATGTTGGTGAGACAAACTTCCGTTGTGCGGTCGAGCTCTTCCCAAACCCGGGTATTCAATGTTGATTCCAAAGGGGCCGCCTTCTCGGAAAGCATAGGCAGCCCCGTTTCAAACAAAGAGGATTCAATCACCTTAACTACATCGTATACTGTAATTTTCTCCCCGGAACGGCTGAGTTGATATCCCCCATTCGCCCCTTTTACGGAAAAAACCAGGCCACCCTTTTTAAGCATGGCAAATACCTGTTCCAGGTAAATTTTCGAAACACCGAGATCTTCAGCGACTTTGGCAACGGTCACACATTTCAAAGATTCCTGAGCATTGACCAGATAGACCATGGCAGCCAACCCGTATCGCCCTTTTGCTGAAATCCGCATATTTTCCCTATATCCTATTAAACAACTATTAAAACTATTCCAAATTAATAAAAAAACACCTGCTGAACAAAAAATGTTCTTTTTAGGGCGCCTCAAAATTGCGTTACAACCCTGAAACCTAGACGTGAATCCCTGCGTTTTAGCGTGAACTATCCCTTGCGATACATGGTTTTTCTGACTCAAAGACAGGTTTTTCTTTATTTGCCGTTGACAAGATACTAAATTCGATCTAGATTTCCTAGTGATATTGTAAACATATATTTTTACTATGATATAAGGACTTATTATGAAACAGCATTTTGACTCTTTAGATACCACTCTCCTCCATGGGGGTATATCGGAAGATGCAGCGACCGGAGCCGTGAATATTCCTATTTATCAGACATCCACTTTTCATCAGCAGGAATTGGGAAAGCACAAAGGCTACGAATACTCCAGAACCGGGAACCCGACACGACACGCTCTTGAAACGCTGATTGCAGAACTGGAAGGAGGAACCGCAGGTTTTGCATTCAGTTCCGGGATGGCCGCAACCACTACCGTGTTAAGCCTTTTTAAAACAGGGGACGAAATTCTTATTTCGAGCAACGTCTATGGCGGGACATTCCGCGTCTTGGATAAAGTGTTCAATCAGTTTGGAATCACCTATCGCATTATCGATACCCTGGACTTATCGCTTTTAAAAAAGAGCTTCACGCCCAACGTAAAAGCGATACTCATTGAAAGCCCGGCCAATCCCCTGATGACCGTGACCGACATCGCTGCTGTCTCAAAAACAGCCAAGGCAAAAGGGGCGCTGGTGATTGTAGACAACACTTTTATGACTCCTTATCTGCAGCGGCCTCTCGCTCTTGGAGCCGACATTGTGCTCCATAGTGCGACGAAATATCTCGGGGGTCATAGTGATTTAGTGGCGGGACTCGCCGTTGTAAAAAATTCTCTCCTCGCCAATCGATTGGCTTTTTTACAAAACGCCACGGGAGGCGTTCTTGCGCCTTTCGATTCCTTTCTGTTGATTCGCGGAATTAAAACTTTGGGCGTGCGTCTCTCTCGCCACAACGAAAATGCCTTGGCCATCGCTCTTTTCTTGAAATCTCACCACGCTGTTGAGAGTGTGTATTATCCCGGATTAAAAGACGACCCTGGCTATAAAATTCAGAAAAAACAAGCGTCCGGAGCAGGAGGCATGATTTCCTTCAAGCTCAAAAAAGAGTTTGATGTACGCGTGTTTTTTAAATCTCTGAAGTTAGTCGCTTTAGCTGAAAGTTTGGGAGGCGTCGAATCCCTTATCTGTCACCCGGCCACGATGACACACGCCTCTATCCCTTATGAAATCAGGCAAAAAGTCGGGATTACCGATAATCTGATTCGACTTTCCGTAGGCATTGAACACAAAAATGAAATCATCAAAGATTTAGCGCAAGCGTTTGAAAGAAGCAGAAAAACAAAATAGGCTTTATATGACATTATATAACGATACACAGGAACTGATTGGACACACGCCCCTCGTAAAACTCACCCACCTCGATGTTAAAAAAGGAGTGAATTTATACGCAAAACTCGAACTCTGGAACCCTTCCGGCAGCGTCAAAGACCGCACAGGGCAATACATGATCGCTGATGCGGAAGCCAAAGGATTATTAAAGCCCGGAGGTACCATCATTGAAGCGACCGCAGGCAATACGGGATTGGGCATCGCTTTCGCGGCTCTGAATAAGGGCTATCGCATTATTTTCGTGATTCCCACAAAATTTTCCGCTGAAAAGCAGAACCTGGTGCGGGCCCTCGGTGCGGAAATCATCAGCACCCCCCGGGAAGGCGGCATGCTCGGCGCAGAAAAGAAAGCCGAAGAGCTACTCCTGGAGATTCCAAACTCCATTTCTCTGCACCAGTTTCGCAACCAAAGTAATCCTCTCGCCCACTACGAAACCACAGGGCCCGAAATTTTCGAAGATCTCCAGGGAGACATTGATTACGTGGTCGCCGGCGCAGGATCAGGCGGTACTTTTACTGGCATTCTCAAATACCTCAAAGAACAGAAACCCTCCATTCGCGGCGTGCTTGCGGATCCTTACGGTTCCACGATGGGCGGCGGCGAGGCCGGTTGCTACAACATCGAAGGGATTGGAAACGATTTTATTGCCGATACGATGGACATGACTCTCGTGGATGAAGTCATCAAAATGAACGATGATAATGCGTACTCTCATTCGCGCATTTTAGCGAAGAAGGAAGGCATCTTTGCCGGTTCTTCTTCGGGAGCGGCTCTCTATGCCGCTCTGGAACTCGCGAAGAAAATAGACAACGGCAACATCGTTGTTGTTTTTCCGGACCGCGGAGATCGTTATTTCAGCAAAAATCTTTATGAATAAGAAACTTTCTTTTTTATGGACACCTCTAAAAATATGACTATTCAAGATTCTTTCGGTTCGGTTTCCAAAGTCTATGATTCGCAGCGCCGCAAGCTGATTCCCTGCTTTGAGGAGCTTTACACCTCGGCAATTCCTTTGTTAAAAAGTGATAGTGTGACCCCGCGGATTCTCGACATCGGCGCAGGAACCGGGCTATTTTCGTCTTACTTTCTGGAACGATTTCCAAAAGCAAACATTACTCTGATTGACCTTTCGGAAGAAATGCTGAAAGTCGCTCGGGAAAGATTTAAAGATTATGATTTCGAGTATATCGTAGACGATTATACGGCCCACCCTTTCGAGGAAAAATTCGATTTTGTGATTTCGGCACTTTCCATTCATCACCTTACAGCCAAATTAAAATCTTCTCTTTTTGAAAAGATTTATTCGATTTTACTTTCAGGTGGAGTTTTCCTCAATGCGGATCAGGTGCTCAGCCCTTCGGCAGAACTAGAGTACCAGTATGCCACACGGTGGCGCCATCATGTGGAACAGAGCGGACTCAGCGCCGAAGATATTCAAGCCACTTTTGCCCGCACATTATATGATGACCCCTCTACCCTCGCGGAGCATGAACTCTGGCTCAAAGAAGCGGGATTCCCGGTCGTTGATATTGTTTTCAAGCATTATCACTTTGCAACCATTTATGCAAAAAAAGGGGCGTAACACTAGCGATACCAGCGCAGAAGAATTTCCAATACGCGCTGCATCGTTGTTTCGAGGCAATAAATATCCCCGTGTGTCGCCCCCGGAATCTCATAGGTTTCTATTCCCTGTTTACCGAGGTTCTGACTGTAAGCGATGACTTCTCTCAGATCTTTGCTGCCGTATAGAATGGCAGAGCCTTGCGGATTCGCTTTCCAGAGAGGAAAATCCTCCAGGGAATCAAAAAGGATGTCTGGATTTTTTTCCCGTACCCGAAAATTTCTGGAATGGAGAAGGGATATCTGCAATTTGAGATTGTATTCGCTGGGTAAAGCGGGGGCAAGACCTATTCGGAAATCGGCCTGCGCCAGAAAAGCGAGCCTTCCTCCCAGGGAATGTCCCAAAGTCGTGACTTTGCCATACCCGGAAAAAGCATCGACCACCGTTTGTACATCATCGAGCATAGACATATCCATTTCGCGAGTACTTTCTCCATGGCCCGGCAAATCCAACGCAACCGCCACAAAACCATGAGAGGCAATGCGAGCGGTAATGCCGAGGATTTCTTCTTTGTTTCCCCCATAACCATGAACCACTATCACAACCCCCAGAGGTTTTTCGGGCTGAAATTCCACAAGCGGAATAAGCCCGAATTTTCCCTGAAGATTCCGATGATTCATGATTGAAGCATGACGTTTTTCCATAGTTTACGAATTTTCATTGCGAAGGTCAATCACACGTTTTGCCTTATGGGTATTGCGCGGGAGCGTGTCCGATTCCAGAATTCGGATATGGGAGGGCTTGACTCCCGCACGGGTTTTAATTTGTTGTGAAATATCTTTAATGAGCGTTTCTTCATCCGTGTGACTGCTGCCATTCGCCCATTCCACTTCCACATCAAACTTGGTGAGATGTTCTTTTGTGTACACCGTGATGCGATATTCTCCAGAGAGTCTGGAATTGCCGCGAACCACATATTCAATGTCGCTCGGGAATACGTTCACGCCGGAGACGATGATCATATCGTCTACGCGTCCATGCACTTCAAAGCGGGAGAAGGTGCGACCGCAAGGGCAATCGCCTGCTAAACGCGTTACAATATCACCTGTGCGGAAGCGGATCATGGGGCGCGCTTCTTTGAGAAGCGTGGTGAGAACCATTTCTCCCGGGGTGCCATCGGGGACGGGTTCGTTCGTTTCAGGATCGAGTACTTCGAGGAGTATGTTATCTTCAGCGAGGTGCAGGCCATGCTTTTCAGGGCACATACCGGCGCAGGAGCCGAAAATGTCCGAGAGCCCGTAATAGTCATACAGATCCGCGCCCCAGATTTCTTCGATGGCTTTGCGGGTCGCAGGAATGGAACCGCCCGGTTCCCCCGCGACAATGATTTTCCGAATGGCGAGATCTTTGCGGGGGTCGAGACCCTGCTTGATGGCTTCTTCGCCCAGGTGCCAGGCGTAAGATGGAGTCGTCCAGGTGATGGTGGGTTTGAATTGCTTCATGATGTACAACAGACGATCCGATGGGATCGTGCCGCCCCAGATACATAGAGCGCCCAGATTCTGCGCTCCGATGACATCCGGACCGCCAACGAAAAGAGAAAAATTGAGAGCATGCAGATAGCGATCCGTGGGCCGCATTCCAATGCTCCAGTACTGACGCGACTCCACATTCTGGAAATCATCAAAATCCTTTTTTGTAAAGGGGCTGAGCGTAGGTACCCCAGTGGAACCCGAAGATGCGGAAACAAAAACGATGTCTTTTTCCGGTACGGCGATCATGTCACCCAAATCGGGAACCGCTATTTGGCGATCGCGTTCTGTTTTTTTGTTGGTGAAAGGAAACTTGCTAAGATCTTCGAGCGATTTCAAATCCGATGGTTTGACACCATGCGCATCAAAGGCCTGACGGTAATAGGGTGAGTTAAGATAGGCAAAGGCGAGATGCTTTTGCAGGCGTTCGAGTTGGAGCGCTTCGAGTTTTGGGCGCGGGAGAGTTTCAAGTTCCGGCTCCCAATATTTTGAATCATTTTGTGGCATATTTTTTCCTATTCATTTTTGGATTTAATTTGCAGTTGAACGAAGACGATTACGAATGCGTTCCCAATGATGGTCGCGATCCGCAACGATTTTTTCGATTTCTTCTGGGAGCAAATGGCGGTAGCGTTTTTGTCCACGAAGGTATTCTTCAATAGGTTTGAACGTTGAGAGATCTTTACTGATTGCATACGTCCCCGCTGTGTATTCCTGAAGAGGCCAAAGCCCTGTATCCACGGCCAGGCGGGCGAGTTCTGCGGTCAATTCGGTAGCGCATCCCCACCCTGTGGGGCAGGGAGCGAGTACATGAATGTAGCTCGTGCCATCGGTTTCCGCCGCTTTTTTGACTTTGCGTATGTAGTCCTGCGAATAGCCGATGCTCGCCGTCGCCGCATAAGCGATGCCGTGAGCAGCAATGATTTCAAACATGTCTTTTTTATTTTTTTGATTGCCGTGATACACGCTCCCGGCAGGAGAGGTGGTGGTACTTGCGCCAAAAGGAGTGGCGCCACTGCTTTGAATACCCGTATTCATGTAAGCTTCGTTGTCGTAGCAGATATAAATGATTTTATCGCCACGCTCCACCGCTCCGGAAAGTGCTTGAATGCCAATGTCTGCGGTGCCACCATCACCGGAAAATCCCACCACATGAACGTCTCTGAGCCCTTGCGCATCGGCCGCCGCACGAATACCGGTCAGGAGAGATGCGGTGCCCGCGAACGTGGAAATCATCGCATTGACACCAAAAGCCATTTGCGGGTACAAAAAAGCCACGGCAGACATACAGCCCGCGGGGACTCCTACAAAAACACGGGGACCCAAAGTCTGGAGCGCGAGGCGAACCGCCACGGTGCCGCCGCAGCCCGCACACGCTTTATGGCCTACAAAAAGTTCTTTTTGAGAAAAGCCCAGTTTAGCAATTCTTTCCGAAAGATTAAGACTCATAAATTACCCCCGAATCCACCCAATGAACTTCATTTTCTGTGGACTGCGTATCTGATTGGAGATTGGCATATATGTCGCGAATATCCTTTGCCGAAATATCCCGTCCGCTGAGGCCGCCAGCAAAGCTTCTCACTTGGGGCTGTCTCCCTTGCAAAGTCTGCAACGCGCCGCGGACATGAGTGGCGACCGTGCCTTCGTAACCTGCAGAGACATTCTTTTCCAGCACCCCTATACGGGAAGTGGCTGCGAGAGCCTCCCGAATTCTTGCTGCAGGAAAGGGCCGCAGAGAACGCAGCCGCAACAATCCCACTTTTTCCCCCGCCGCCCGCAGCGTATCGACCACATCGCGCACCAGGCCGGAAATACTTCCGAGCGTTACGATCGTACGTTCCGCATCTTCGGTATAATAGGATTCAACGGCGCCACCGTAGCTTCTGCCGATGATTTCTCCATATTTCTGGTCCACCTGTTCCAGGACTTTTTCGGCATTCAATTGGGCGCGGTGCTGCTTTATTTTAAAAGCCGTATTGTCCCTCGGCCCGGCGCTGAAGCCCAGACTCAGTGGGTGCTCCAGATCCATGCGAAACGTGGGCGCATAAGGGGGCAAAAACCGATTCACCTTTTCAGCCAACGGAACATGAACGGGTTCGTAGGTATGGGTGAGACTGAACCCATCCACATTGAGCATCACCGGAAGCATCACCTCCGGGTGTTCCGCAATAGCAAAAGATTGTAACGTCAGATCCAGTGCTTCCTGCGCATTTTCTGCATAAAGCTGAATCCAGCCGGATTCCAGCTGGGAAATGGAATCCCGTTGGTCACCGAAAATACTCCAGGGCAAAGCTACCGCCCGGTTGGCATTCACCATCACAATGGGAAATCTTCCCCCCGCCGCATAATGCAAGCATTCGCTCATGTACAAAAGCCCCTGCGAAGAAGTCGAAGTAAAAGTGCGAACGCCCATAGCACTCGCTCCCATAACCGCAGAAAGAGCCGAATGTTCAGATTCCATATTCAAATACTGGGTTTGAATTTTACCATTCGCCACCCACTCCGCCAATTTTTCCACAATAGTCGTTTGTGGCGTTATAGGATAAACGGCAATCACTTCAGGCCTCGCCAGAGCCACCGCAGCGGCAACCGCTTCATTTCCTGAAAGAAATTCTTTTTCCTTGTTCATTTTTTTTCCTCGCTCCACCGAATGGCTTCAAAACGGCATTCCCTGATACAGACGCCGCAGCCTTTGCAGAGTTCCAAATCGATCACGAACTTATTGTCTTCCGATACCGAAATCGCGGCATCCGGGCACAGCAAATAACACTGGAGGCATTTTTTGCACTGAGTGTTCTCAATCTGAGGTAACGCCTGACGCCAGCTCGCATGACCTTCCACCAAAATGCCCGAAGGCGCGTGAGGCCATTCGGGATAATCCGAAAGCGCTTGGGGAGTAGCCCAGGGAATCACAGGAGGACGCACACTCATACTTTTAACCTCTCATAAGGCAAGGCTCTTTGAAAAGACAAACGCAAAAGTTCAATATTCTTTTCCTGTAACTTTCCTTCAAATTCTTTCGCCACCGCTTGCTCCGCCACTTCTAAAAAGACGCAACCCGTATTCGCAATAAGCACCCCCAGCATGGCCGTGTTCGCCACCGGACGCCCTAAAATTTCAATAGCCCACGCGGTCGCATCAAAGGAGCGCGTGATAAAATTTCCTTTCACCTCCACAGGCGTTGGCGAATTCACCAACAGGAAACCATTCTCCTTAAGGCCCGCATACGCGTTGGGAGTTAACATAGCGGCATCCAGAACCACAACCACATCGGGATTCTGAATTGCACTTCGATCCCGCACCGGGTCATTCGAGATTTTGGTAAATCCCAGCACAGGAGCCCCGCGGCGTTCCGGACCAAAGGAAGGAAACGCCAAAGCATATTGCCCTTGGATCATCGCGGCAAGCCCTAACAAACGTGTCGCCGTAAAACAGCCTTGTCCACCGCGACCCAGCCACCGAATTTGAAGCATTACCAGGACCTCCCTTTCGCTTTATCCCGCAAGGAGAGCAACCGCCGACCCGCTTCTAAAAGCACTTCGTCTTTTTTAGCGAAATGGAATCGCACATACTGGTGTACATTTTCTCTGAAAAAACTGGAGCCCGGAACTGCCGCCACTTTGATCTCCTCTGCAAGCCATTCCGCAAAAGCAACATCATTCCTGACATTGAATTCCGAAACATCCACCATAACGAAATAGGTTCCTTCCGGTTCAAAAAAGTGGAGCCCGGCATGGCGTAACTGCTCGAGAAAAAGTGTCCGTTTCTTTGTGTATTTGACTTGCAGATCTTCGTAATAGGAATCAGGATAATTCAATGCAGTAATCGCCGCTTCCTGCAAAGGAGCCGCTGCACCGACCGTCAGAAAATCATGTACCTTACGCGCACCTTTAATAAGTCTTTCCGGCGCAATCACATAGCCCAGGCGCCACCCCGTAATCGAATACGTTTTAGAAAGGCTGGAGCACGAAAAAGTCCGTTCGGCCATTCCCGGCAAACTTGCGAAATAGGTATGCTTGTGCGGAGCAAATACGATATGTTCATACACTTCATCCGCAATCACAAACGTATCGAATTCTTCCGCGAGGTTCGCAATAATCTGAAGTTCTTCGCGCGTGAAAACTCTGCCCGTCGGGTTGGAAGGATTGCAAAGCACAATTGCCTTGGGCCGCTGTTCAAAAGCGCGGCGCAATTCCTCGGGATCAAACTGAAAATAGGGCGGATGCAAAGGGACAAAGATCGGCTCCGCCCCTGTTAAAATGGCATCAGCGCCATAGTTTTCGTAGAATGGAGAAAAAATGATCACCTTATCGCCCGGATTACAGGCGGTCATCATCGAAACCATCATGGCTTCCGTGCTTCCGCAAGTCACCACAATATGGCGATCCGGGTCAATCGGAATTCCCATATAGCGGGATTGTTTGCGCGCGAGTGCCTCGCGAAACTGAGGAGCCCCCCACGTCATCGCATACTGGTGAGGCCCTTGGTGCGCCACTTTTTCCAGAGAATCCAGCAATGTTTTCGGGGGATCAAAATCCGGAAAACCCTGAGACAGGTTTATGGCACCGTGACGTGCCGCCACAACGCTCATATGCCGAATCACCGATTCCGTAAATTTTCCAACGCGATCGCTTGTCGAGAGAAAAGAAGACATCGTAAATACCTTTATCTTTTTTTGCGGTCAATGTGATTTGAAACGGCGTCGCCTGTAGTCTGAATAGACTGTACGAGCAGAATCAGGAGAATCACAGTTATAATCATCACCCCTGTTTCATAGCGATAGTAACCGTAGTTGATGGCAAGGAAGCCTATACCGCCGCCACCCACAACACCCGCCATCGCCGAATAACCGATAAGACTAATCGCCGTCACCGTAAAGCCTCGAATCAACCCCGCGAGAGCTTCCGGGAAAAGCACTTCCTTGATGATGAGCCAATAAGAAGCTCCCAATGCGCGCGAAGCTTCAATCACCCCCGTATTCACCTCACAAAGAGAGGTTTCCACCAAGCGGGCATAAAAAGCAATACTCGCAATCGCAAGCGGCACCGTTGCCGCAATAGGACCTGTGGACCGGCCTGTCACAAGCATAGATAAAGGAATTACCAGAATGAGCAGGATCACAAATGGCAGTGACCGCACAAAATTGATCAAGAGACCTCCGATAAAATTCAACCCCCTGTTTTCCAGCAGCATATTTCGACGCGTGAGAAACAGAAGAAAACCGAGTGGCAAACCGAGAAGCAAAGCAAGCACCAGACTGATCCCCACCATTATCCCTGTTTCCACCATCGCGGTGCCTAAATCAGGCAACAATTCATTTAATGCAATACTACCCATGACGGATTACCTCCAATTTTGCCACCTGCCCTTTTAAATGTTCCGTGGCATTTTCAATTTGTACTGGATCCCCTACCAAAGAGATAATGAGAATTCCAATGGGTTTATCGTTGATGTATTCGATATGACCATGCAGAATATTGATCTGCACACGATGCGCTCTCAGAGTATCCGAAAGCACTCCACGTTCCGCATTATCACCCAGGTAAACCAGCCGGATAATGTCCCCCTGGACTGTTTCTGCGACACGTTTGGGGAGTGTCAGATCCAATGATTTTGCCACCAGTTCCTGCGTCAAAGGGTGTTGCGGATTCGAAAACAGTTCATACACCTCGTTTTCTTCCACAATTTCACCCCCCTGCATCACAGCCACACGATGGCATATTTTTTTAACCACCTGCATTTCGTGGGTAATCAGAAGAATCGTAACCCCTAAACGCTGGTTAATATCTGCAAGGAGTTTCAGAATCGATTCTGTAGTTTCCAGATCCAGCGCAGACGTCGGTTCATCTCCAAGTAAAATATCCGGGTTATTCGCTAAAGCGCGGGCTATTCCCACGCGTTGTTTCTGTCCACCCGAAAGCTGACCTGGGTACGCAAATTCTTTATCTGTCAACTCCACCACACTCAGAAGTTCCGGGACGCGCACGCGGATCTCGTCTTCAGAAACACCCGCCGCCCGCAAAGGCAAAGCAATGTTATCGTGTACCGTTTTAGAACCGATCAAATTGAAATGCTGAAAAATCATGCCTATTTTCTGGCGCGCTTTTCGAAGTTCTAAACCATTCAAGTGAGAAATATCCGTTCCCCGCACAATGACTTCACCCGATTCCGGGCGTTCCAGCAAATTGACGGTGCGGATGAGAGTACTTTTTCCAGCACCACTGGAACCTATAATTCCATAAATTTCACCACGCTTTACATGAAGCGTCACATGCTGTACCGCATGCACTACCTGCCCATGGCTTTGAAAAGTGACACTAATATTATTCAACTTCAACATCTACACACTCCATGAGAATTCTTTCTTTTCCATATTTCCATCTTTAGGACACTTTTAAAAAAGGGCGGAGGTGTCTAAACCCCGCGCCCCGCTCCCGACCTAGGCGGCCACCGTTACTTCACGTTCCACTTCGTCTTATACCAATCCGGCTTCTGGAAGCTAAAGAAAATATTCTTACGATCTTCAACTGCTTTTTTGAATTCTTCAGACTCCACCACCGCAATGATGTCTTTCGCCCAAGGAGTATTCAAATTTTCAGTACGAATAGCGATAATATTCTTAGTATCTTCCGTGAGTTCTTCAAGCAGAATGGCATCGCTTAAATTCAGACCCGAAGAGATGGCATAATTCCCTGGAACCACAGCAATGGCCGCACTGCCGAGGGTACGTGGCAATTGCGCGGCTTCTGTCGGGACAAATTTCAGTCCCTTCGGATTCGTCGCAATATCGTGGAGCGTTGCCTTGGTCTGGTCAATTTCTACTTTCAGGGTAATCAGTCCCGCCTTGTTGAGAAAGCGGAGAGATCGCGCCAGATTCGTAGGATCCAGAGCCAACGTAATCTCATCCCCCTTCTTCAACTGGTTCAAAGACTTGATCTTGGAAGAATAGAGCCCGAGACCCGCTGTAGGAATCTTGATCAGCTGTGAAAGTTCCAAGTTATGATCCGCAGAAAATTTCCGCAGATACAAAACATGCTGGAATACGTTCACATCTGTTTCCTTGTTATTCAAGGCAAGATTCGGTTGTACCCAATCTTGGAAAGTGACGAATTCCACTTTGTAGCCTTTCTTTTCAAGGCCCGGTTGAATCGCTTTTGCCACCAAGTCTCCGTAAGGACCTGGGCTAATGCCAAAGCGAAGGGTTTTAGTTTCCGCAGCCTGTGAGAAGGCGGCGAGGGAAAGGGCCAATGCAAGCACTGCCACAATTTTATTTTGAATATTCATGTTTTTCTCCTAGTAATCCCCTGAGGGGATTCATTTAATTTGTATGTTATTTTAGAAGCTATAGCTAAGAACCACTTGTTCTCTATTAAGCGTTGCTTCTCCTACGTCACCACCTGCAAGCAGATAATCCGTTTGAATGCGGAAATATTCTACACCCACTTTAAAGACTGGGGTAATGTTGTAGAAGGCGTTCACAAAGCCAGAGATGTTCTGTTCTTTGCTACCTACGGTAATAGAGGAACGTTTTACCTTGTCAATTCCTGCACCCGCATTCAAAGCCAGCGCGGGAATGGGTTTGAAGCGCAAGGCACCCCAGGCACCGTAGCCTTCCACATTCTTGGTATCATCGCAGTCTGTAGCAGTGGTAATGCCCTGGCCGATGTTTCCTGCATAGGCGTCAAGATTCTGACCGAGGAACCCTTCACCCACGAGCGAAAGATTGCTCAATACCGGAATTTCGAGATCCACGTTTGCAGACCAGGTGGAAAGATTTTTCGTATCGCCCACGGAGTCCAGATCTATCTCTTCTTGTCCCCAATGGCCTGACACGCCAAAATTCAGCGTCTGCTTTTCCACCCAGAGCGGGAGAGAAACGCCGATGCGACCTTGGAATGTCGGAATATCCGCATCGCTACCCGTTTCAGAAGCGGAGTTCGTCACATAAGGTTGCGTTGAACCCACGGTGCGAACCACACCAGCAACGATATCAAGCGAACCTGTACCCACTGGTATCTTCTCGGAAAGGCGCAACTGAGGGCGACGAGCACCCAGATTTCCCGAATTATTCAAAACCCCTGCATTTGCCGTAGGTGGATTCAGCGGAGAAATAATATCCCATGTTTGTCCGCCAAGAATCGTGAATCCCGCACTAGGAACAGTAACTTGGCCGTAACCATGACGGAGACGCACGACTGGATTCACTTCCGTACCACCCCCCCAAAAGTCAAATTCGACTTTCCCAGAAACGTTCACAAAAGTGCCGTCATTCGGTCCATCTAAATTCAAACCAAGATGCGTATGATTGGCGGTGAGATACCAACCCGCATCATCCTCATTTTGCAAATCGCTCTTATTAACCAGATTTGCAAGATTGCCGTTGTTGCTCTTGGAATCTTCATAGACAGCATCCAATTGGGCAATACCGTAGATGGAGATTTTGGTGCCTCCCACATTAACAACTGGGGTGGGTTCCGCTGCACTAGCGAGTGTTGCTGCGACAAGAAGTCCGGTAATGGATGCCGTGTAGAATCCTTGTTTTGTAGAAATAATATTATTCATTGTTCCTCCCATGGGGGGATAAGGGGAAACCCTCTTTTTGTAGAGTTTACCCAGGTGAATTGAAACCTAGTTTCAATATTTTATTTGTTATATGTTTAGTAGGAATTAAAATAAAAAGAGCGCGGTGCCAAAAACACCGCAAACCCTTTATAGTTTCGAGAGACCTTCGTCCAGAGCTTCGAGAATATCATCGATATGCTCAATGCCCACAGACAAACGAACCAAGTCTTTAGTAAGACCTGCCGCCAATTGCTCTGCATCGGAAAGCTGAGAGTGCGAGGTAGAGGCCGGGTGTAAAACCAGACTCTTCGCATCACCCACATTCGCCACAAGTGAGAACAGCGGCAGATTGTCAATGAATTTCACGGCCGAGTCATAGCCCCCTTTAGGGCCAAAAACAACTACACCCCCAAAGCCTTTCTTAAGATACTTTGTAGCCGTTGCATGAGTCGGATCCTGGGTAAGCCCTGGATAACGCACCCAGGCCACCTTAGGGTGTTTGCTCAAAAATTCAGCAACACGGAGCGCATTTTCTGAATGGCGCGCCACTCGCAGAGGAAGCGTTTCCGTACCCTGGAGAAAGATCCACGAATTATCCGCCGCCAATGTAGCACCCAGATTGCGAAGTGGCACCGTCCGCACACGCAGCGCATAAGCGATCGGCTTGAGCGCATCCGGCAAATCAAAGGCCCAGTGCAATCCATGGTAGTTGGGATCCGGTTCGGTGAAAAGCGGATGTTTGCCCGCTCCCCAATTGAATCTGCCCGCATCGGTAATGATACCACCCAATCCTGTGCCGTGACCACCGATCCATTTGGTAAGGGAGTTCACCACAATATCAGCACCATACTCAATAGAGCGGAGAAGATAAGGAGTAGAGAACGTTGCATCCACAATGAGTGGGATTCCGTTGTCGTGAGCGATATCTGCAATGGCGCGGATATCCACCACATCCAAAACCGGGTTACCGATCGTTTCGATATAGAGGGCGCGTGTTTTCGGAGTAATAGCCTTCCGGAAATTTTCGGGATTCTTAGGATCCACGAAATGCGTCTTAATACCGAGAGCCGGCAAAATGGCATCGAACTGGGTGTAAGTTCCACCATATAGATTGTTGGCAGATACAATTTCATCGCCTGCTTGTGCCAATGTAATAATGGCATAAAAGATGGCCGAAGTACCGGAAGCGACAGCCACAGAAGCGGCTCCCCCTTCCAACTGGGTAATGCGATCTTCGAGAACCGCTGTCGTCGGATTATTCAAGCGACCATACACATTGCCAAGCTCTTTAAGAGCAAAAAGGTTCGCACCATGTTCTGCGTTCTTGAACACAAACGCGGTAGTACGATAAACCGGGTAACCACGACTCAAAGTCTGTGGATCTAAGGTTTCTTGTCCAGCCTGAACAGCAAGAGTTTCAAATCGATAATTTTTCTGTGTCATGTATTATATTCCTTCTTTTGATATTCGATACTTGCTTTATTTCCCATATATTTAATATGGTTTCTATTAAAAAGGACATCCCACAATCTTTCCTTTCCGCAAATATTAGAAGGAAAGCCTAGTGGGTTGCTTTACAGTGATGTTTCAGAAGAGAGACTCCTTTGTAAATGGCTGGATTCATTAATTATTTAATAAATCCATCGTTTTACTAATCTATGCGTATATTTAGAATTATGCAAAGATGCTGTCAACACATTTTTTAAACTTTTTTCTTTTTTTTGATTTTTAAGAAAAATGGCTTTTTTCGTTTAATTTCGATCAATGATCGCTGAAGCCACAACGCCTCCTTCATAATAAAGCACCAAAATCTGACCTGGAGTGGCCGAAAGTTGAGGCTCATCGAATGAAATAATCAAAGAATCCTCTGCAAAACTCTCCATTCGAGCCATAGCCCCCTGATGCCCCAGTCGCAATTTTGCAGTGAGTTTTCCAGAAAAAATGGGCGATTCCTTACAAATTAACCAATTCACTTGGGACGCTTTTATTCTTTGGGAATACAGATCTTTTTTATGACCCAGAACAACGCGATTTTCCGAAGGATCAATAGCCACCACAAAGAGAGGCTCCTCTTGTCCCCCTATATTCAAGCCTTTGCGTTGACCGATAGTATAATGAACTATTCCCTTATGCTCTCCCAAAACCCGCCCCTCTGCATCCACAAAATCCCCTGGACGGGAATCCTCTTTCGAAAACAACACGGTATAATCTCCGCACTCAATAAAATCCTGACTCTCCTCTTTGTTCGCAAAGTCATCCCAACCAATATCGCGCGCCCACTGCTTTACTTCTCTCTTAGTGAATTCTCCCAGAGGAAAAATAACATGAGAGAGCTGTTCCCGCGAAAGTCGTGAAAGAAAATAAGATTGATCTTTTGAAAGATCCTTTGCCTGTAATAATAAAGGAGCATTCACCTCCGGATGCTCCGCAAGCCTTGCATAATGGCCCGTCGCAAAAAAATCAAAGTCAATCCCCATTTTTTTTGCGCTCTCCAGCATAAAGCCGAACTTCATAGACTGATTGCACCTGACGCACGGATTCGGCGTCCGCCCGGCCCTATACTCGCCACGAAAATAATCCAGCACCAGGCGCTTGTATTCCGTAGCTAAAGGGATCACCGCATGTTCAATCCCCAAACGACGAGCCACCTCTTCGGTAGCCCGCAAATCCTCTGCCTCGCCCGGCCCAAAACACCCCGACCTCGCCCCAGTTCCAGTGATCGGCACCGAACCATCCCAAATAGACATGGTGAGTCCAATCACATGGTACCCCTGCTCTTTAAGTTTCCACGCCGCCATGGCAGAATCCACGCCACCGCTTAAGCCAACGGCAACCGTTACATTAGAATTACCAGACATATTACACCTTTCAAATAGGAATTTTCGAGTAATATACTATTAATCCTATTGCTTTTGTACGTTTTTAGGACATGCAAATCCATTTTTCTACCCATCCGCATGGTTTGCTTACTGGGGACCGGATTCCGTACATGACTGGCCCTGGTGGCAACGCCAAATTGCCTATTTCTTTGGGAAAATACTATAATAAAATCATTAAATAGTCCAAAAAAAAGAAATATTTCAGCATCAAAAACGGTTCCCTAAATACTTGCAAAAATAATTTTTATTTCAGTAATCTCCCGCATTAAAACATTGTAGATTACGCGGCCAGGCAGGTTATCGCATCATAACGATAACTGTCCGATTGGAGGTATGTTGACAAGAAAAAGTCACTTTGCGTTAAATGAATTTTCTGAATTTCTTTTCGAAACAATGAAAATGAAATGATGTTTTAGGTTGATTTAGATTGTTAATGTTTTTCAAAAGGTTATTTATGAATAGAATGAAAATGGTTACTGTTCTTATGTTTGCTTTTGCCGTAATGGCAACTTATTCCTTTGCAGCAGAGAATAGTGTTCAAGCTACTGGCAAAGCATCCGAAAAAGTGGTTCAAAATAAAAAGACAACGGCGAATGTCGTTTCGAGTAAAAAAGACACCACTGTAAAAGCAACACCCAAGGCGCAATCTTTGGAAATTGTTGGGAACTGGAAAGATGAAGAAACCAGTGAGCCCTATACCCTAGCAGTGAATAAGGATGGTTCCTACACCCTTATTGCGGATCAGGCGAGCAACAATATTCAAGGCAAGTGGACAAAGATCAAAAAGAATTCCTATAAGTTCACAGATTCCTCCAATTTTATGGGTGAGTCAGTGAAAATGGCCAAAGAAAAAGGGAAAGTAGTCCTCACGGTTACCTATAAAGAGAAAGCCAAGGCGGCGATCCATTTTACCAAGCAGGCGTAAGGTTAATGAGTATCTTAAAATAAAATCAAACTTTTTATCATTATTGAAAAAAGGCACAGCAAAAGCGGTGCCTTCTTTTATTTAAGGTTGAGAAAAGATAATTTTGACCGATATATCAAAATGTGCTAGGGGAAAGTGAGATAAATATTACTTTCAAGTTAAAGTAAAAAGGAACCCCAAATTATTCCTTGGAATCTCTCCACTGCCCGTACTTTGATCCCTGCCGATTCATCTAGCCATTTCGGATTTACTCCCCGAACACGAAGAAGAATTTCTCTGCTGTCACGCCCATACTCGGATAAATGTCTGTATTTCGCTTCCATGCAAAAACCTTATTGAAAATTTTGGGGGCGCACTTCAATCTAGAGTCCACCAGTATTAAAACTTGCTATAATTTCTTTTATGAGATATCCGGCTATTTTTTCCGCTTTATTTTTTCCTGTTTTATTATTTGGAGAAGATGAGCATTTTCGCGATGATTTTTATGAGAATAACACTTATAAAATCGAAGTCTCAGAGCAAGAACCTCAGTGTGGTTCTGATATGGAAAGTTTGAACAAGGCGAAGACTGTTTTGTTCAAAAAATTCCGCGAATGCAGTAAATTCTCAACGACCAATACGATTCATGTGCTTGGATTTAAGGTTTATGAAAAAGAAGTGCCAAATGAAAACAGACCTGTCTGTTGGGAAGACTGGGAAAAGCAAAGCCACAATTTGGCATATTGCTTTGCAGAAAAAGATCCCAATGGCGTGTTGTTTTCAAAGCATGAATCCTGGTTAATGCTTTATAAAAATGCGGTGGTGACGAGAGATCCATCTTCTATAGAGTTGTTACTTTTATCTATTCAGCAGAATGATTCTGTGCAGGCGCGTTTAAAAGATAAACATGTGCTGGCTGATGAGAGTGATTACGAAGAGCGGAGTATTGCACAGGATATTTCTTATGAAACTGTGGAAAATCTTGTCGCTTATCTTAATGTATCTCGTGAAGATAAGGATGTACTGCTTTTGCTTTTTAAGTATTTGAAAGCCAGGTATGACCAGCAATATTCGTTTATGCTTCATCATGAAAAAACGGGGGCGAATTTCGGTATTGGTTACGAGTGGATTGCAGACGATAAGGTTGATTTTTTAAAAAAGTACCCGGCAAGCCGGTATGAAAAATTTTTGAATACAGAAATTACGGATACTTTTATGACTGAAAAACAGAAACGAAAAAAGAAGAAAAAAGAGGAAAAATTACAACAGGAACTGAAGTCTAAACGCAAATGGATGCATGCTTCTTTTGGCACTCAATTTGGCACGACTTTTTTAGAGTCGTCGTTTGACGATTGGGTTCAAATTCCATTTAATGTAAACTTTGTTATCGAATTCCAGTTGTCTCGAATGTTAATTTTAGGGATGCCTATGATTGGATTTGGTTCTCGCCATGCAAGAGTCAATGACTCTGCAGAAACTTCAGGAGAAACGAGTTTTGGATTGACCTCACTCGGATGGGCTGCTATATTCGGATTCGCTCCCATTAATAGAAATCGCTGGTCTGTTGATTTGTTGTTCGGTTGTTATTCGCTTACTTTATATCCAACGGCAAACGATAAGGATTCTCGCAAATCCGAC
>Ga0209467_1000740_pt1 | contig 37436 bp, 25 predicted proteins | sample Higcelwee11metaG_FD_187175 | JGI IMG/M metagenome (GOLD analysis project Ga0209467, IMG submission 187175) | Freshwater pond sediment microbial communities from the University of Edinburgh, under environmental carbon perturbations - High... | ecosystem: Environmental > Aquatic > Freshwater >... | reverse complement strand
ATTATTAATGCTTGCGATGCGGGCCGCGAAGGTGAACTCATTTTCTACTACATCCTTGAGCATGAAAAGGGCAAAACGGGATTAAAAGACAAAGTGATCCAGCGTCTTTGGATGCAAAGTATGACGATGGGCGCTATTAAAGAAGCGTTTTCGAAGTTGCGCAACAACGATGAAATGCTGAATCTCCAAGCGGCAGCCTTGAGTCGTTCTGAGGCGGACTGGCTCGTGGGAATCAATGGATCTCGCGGTCTCACTGCTTACAACAGCCGTTTCGGAGGTTTCCAACTCACGCCTTGTGGCCGAGTTCAAACCCCCACTCTTGCCGTTATTGTAAGGCGCGAAGAAGAACGCAACGCTTTTGTAGCACAAGATTATTGGACTCTGCAAGGGCTTTTTTCTTGCAACGGGAACGATTATCCGGGCAAATGGTTCAATCCCAAAGAAGAATCTAACGCGAGTCGCCTTTGGAACAGAAACCAAGCGGAAGAAATAGTCAAAAAATGCACTGGGAAAATCGGTTCGGTAGAAGAAACCACTAAGCCTACTACGCAAAAGTGCGCTCCCCTTTATGACCTCACTACATTACAGCGCGAAGCCAATAATCGCTTCGGTTTTTCAGCAAAGACCACATTGCAAATTGCCCAGGCTCTTTACGAACGGCATAAACTCACGACCTATCCTCGTACCGATAGCAAATGTCTGCCAGAAGATTATGTCCAGACTGTCAAAAAGACGATGGGAACCATGACAGGAACTCTCGCAAAGCATGCGGAGAAAGCCCTTCAAGAAGGCTGGATTCGCAAAGATCCTCGCATTTTCAACAACGAAAAAATTTCTGATCATCACGCTATTATCCCTACAGGAAATGTCGTCAAAGTCTTGTCAGAAGCCGAACAAAAGATTTATACGATGATCTGCCAGCGTTTTATCGCTGTCTTTTATCCACCCGCTCAATACTTGAATACTACACGAATCACCACCGTCGAAGGGGAAAAATTTTCCACCGAAGGGAAGATTCTTCAAGACCCGGGATTCAAGGCGGTATACGGCAAGGATGCTGATTCCGAAGAGACAATCCCCCCTCTCGGCAAAGACAGTAAAGCGAAGACCTTACAAGTTGAAATCAGCGATGAAACCACCAAACCTCCTGCGCGATACACCGAAAGTACCTTGCTTTCGATGATGGAAAGTGCAGGAAAAATGGTAGAAGATGATGAACTCCGCGATGCCATGAAAGACCGTGGTTTAGGTACCCCTGCTACACGTGCCGCTGTTATTGAAAAATTGATCGCGGATAAATATATCATGCGCGATGGCAAAGAACTCGTGCCTACCAGCAAAGCTTTTGACCTGATTAATGTGGCTTCCGCGATGAATATTGCCGATCTCACCTCTCCAGAACTTACTGGAGAATGGGAACATAAATTAGGCATGATCGAAAAAGGCACAGTGACACGCGCTGAGTTTATGGGAGAAATTGAAGACCTCACCAAGCGTATGGTGGATAACATCAAGAATTTCAAAGAAAATGATACTCGCAAAGAAGCTTCATTTAGCCCTGTGAATGGGATTCACGTCTACGAGACTGTCTCTCGTTTCGAAACGGAAGAGGGCATTCAAATTCGTAAAATTCTCGGCGGTCGTCACATTAGCGATGCGGAAATTGTCGAATTGCTGACCAAACGCAAATTGGGTCCACTCACAGGATTTCGTTCTAAAAGAGGGGCGGAATTTTCATCCTGTCTTATTTTGAATGATAAGAACAAAATTGAATTCATTTTCGAAAATAACTCTACCGATGTTGAAGTCGGCGAAGAGATAGGAAAGTCTCCTATTGATGGAAGCCCTGTTTTTGATTCCATGACCGCCTATATTTCTCAAAGTGCTATTGATAAAGCGGACACCGGATTCCGTCTTACCAAAGTGATTCTTGGAAAAGAAATCACACGAGAAAATGTGGAACTTCTGCTCAAGGGCGAAAAGACGTCGTTGATTCAAGGATTCCGCTCTTCAAAAACCCATCGTCTTTTTGATGCGTATTTAACGCTCGACAAAACAGGGAAAATTAAATTCGATTTTCCGCCACGGGCGGCATCTTCTGGACGTCGTTTCTTCAAAAAGGGAGAGGCTGCAGCCCCCAAAGAAACAGAAGAATAAATTGGGAATGATTTTTACAAGAGGTTTTATTCTTCACCTAGGGAATAGAACCTTTTTTTGTGTTATTGAAACACTACGCGGAAGCGATTTCCTTGCAAGACCGGCCTGAGATGGGGCACCAAATTTAAGCTTTCTGGGAATCGGCGTAAAGATTCCATGACGCAAGAAAGACTAAAAGAGCCTTCTTCATCGACAAATTGAAAGCCTAAAACTTGATTGTTGCGTACCACAATCACCACTTTTTCTCCCTCACTCCTCCCGGGTCCGAATACGACCATATCAGGTAAAGGAGCCCCCACATCCGAGAGCGAGCGAACCGCCACATTGCAAGGATATTTGTTCTTAAAAAGGGCAGAGGCCACACAAAGTTTAGCAAGTAGATCCGAACCCGTACCCTCAAAAGAAATATCACAGAGTCCTTCACGAACCGCACTCAATGGGCCTCGATTCACATTCGAGAGAAGAGACAAAACCTTTTCTCGCATATTGCGAGCAGCACAAATATAAAGGATTTTATCATTTTTCCCATGAAACCACAAAATACCCGCCGTACGAGGAATCGTTTGAATTTTCTTTTCGTCCCAGCCCTTGGGGAGAAATGCCGGTTTGACACCCCCACGAATTTCTTTCTGAATTTCATCAATGGCCCCCCGTTTGTCCGCAAGCATCAAGAGTTCGGCGGCGGCGAGAGCATCACCTAAAGCGCGATGATGTTTAAAATCGGGGATTTCCAAAGCATTGGAAAGTTTGTGTAAGCTGTAACTAGGCATTCCAGGAAACACTTTGCGAGAGAGCTTCACGGTGCAAAGACGCGAAGTCTCAAAAAAGAACCCTGCGCGGTTGAGCTCCGCCTTGATAAATCCATAATCGAAAGCCACATTATGGGCTACAAAAATTCGATCCGCAAGCATTTGCTCAATTTTTGAGGCCACCTGATGAAACGGCGGCGCGTGTTTTACCATTTTGGGCGTAATGCCCGTCAGATTTTGCACAAAAGGGGGAATATCTCTATCAGGATCCACCAAAGTTTCGTACGTCTCAGTAATAATGCCATCATCCACGAGAACAATGCCTATTTCCATAATACGATCCACATGGGGGCTTCCCCCGGTGGTTTCTACATCAACAACCGCAAATTGCATATTTAGGATAACACCCGTTGCAAAAATTGAGACATATCTGAAATTTCTACGGGGCAAACGGAGTGGGCCATTCCTGGGTACAAATGAAATTCTACCGGATATTTTGCCTGGACAAAAGCATTTTTCGCCTCCTGCATCAATTGTTCCGGAACTACCATATCTGTAGATCCATGTCCCCAGAAAATGGGTAACTCTGCATTCGCAACGGTTGCTTCTTTTGCGAGGAGGCTCGCTGTGGGGCTATAAGTAGAAAGAGCCATAACGCCCGCCAAACGTTTTGGATAGCGGGGACCCACCTCTAAAGCCAATACTCCCCCTTGACTAAAACCAGCAAGAACAATCCGATGAGAAGCAATACCGCGCGCTATTTCTGCATCCACCAAAAGCTCGATTTCTTTAGCCATTTGAAGAATCCCCGCAATATCAGGCTCATTCCCCAAGTAAGGATGAAAAATATCATACCATGCACGCATAGAGCAATTTGCGATTGTCACAGGACGTACCGGAGCATTCGGGAAAATAAAACGAATCCCCAAATGGGGAGGAAGATTTAATTCAGAGATAATGCCTTCAAAATCATGGCCATCGGCACCCAATCCGTGCATCCAAATGACGGAGGCATTGGGAGCAACATTCGTTTCAACAGAAATACATTCTAACATTTCTTAAAGATAACTACTCGCGACCAGCAAAAGGCACTGATTGCAAAAAATCATTCCTGTAGGGGAACATCAAAATCAATAGACTGTTTCCCCGCCTTATTTTCTACACGGGCGGTCATATTCTTTACTTTGGGCCTACCATATACAGGCACAGAAAGCAAATAAGAAACACCCGTTTCGTCACTCACAACCGCCGTCTCATCAGAAACCGTTTCTTGATAGATTGGTGTTTTTCCACCGGCCCAAATTGTATAAGTCAATGAGCGCGAAGTTCCCTTATTCAATTGTTTTGTAGGAACACAAAAATGAATAATCCCCCCCTTGGGAAGGGTTCGCAAACTGTCCACAATTTCCTCTTCGGTAGCAAGATCCGCTTCGAGCGCCAAGCGCAAATTCTTTCGTAACTTTTCGTAGCTTTCGTACTGAATTGAAATAGTGGTTTTGGCATCCGCAGGGAGCGTACTTTCACGAACATCACGCACCTTCGAATTATTCTGATAAAGCTCCCAACGACCATTGTCATGCAAAATAACAGAGATTCCACTAGACGTGGTCGCCATCTGATCCGCCAAAGCGAAAACAACCAAGATAGCGACAAAAAACAAAAATTGACGCATCCAAAACTCCATATAAAAAACACAGCCTTGGCTAATATACACTCCATTTTTTATTTTCGTTTGCTTCCTTTTTGCTTTCAAAAAAAGTCCTTGAATTTTACATTTCGAAACACTCGTTGTGATTCTTGCAACAATGGAAATTCAAAGAAAATAAAAGCTTTGCATAAAGGGGTCAAAAAATATATATGAAGTGAAATTCAGTTGTTTGTATTTCCAATACAATTGGGAGAATAGTTTATGATCCGATTTGCCCACGCTTGTGGTTTACTTCTAACTTTCTCACTACTCTCCGCCACTTCCGTAATGGCAAAGCCTGCGTCACCCGCTTTTCACACCCAATTATTGGACGATGGATCCTCTCTCACCTACCAATTACATGGAGATGAAAATTTTCATTACTCCGTATCTGAAGATGGCTTTCTGCTTTTAAAAGACAAAGCCGGGGACTTCTTTTTTGCTGACGAGAACGCGACCATTTCCGCACACCGCGCCACAAATACAGACAAACGAAATTCCACGGTGAAACAATTTCTTGCCTCCCTCGATAAAAAATCAATTGAAGCGAAATACAAGAGTTTTGCAGAAACTGATATGGCACGTAAGCCGAGCGCGAGTGCAACGGTTTCAAGATTGCCCGCAGCATCAGCCCTTACCAATGGTGTCATCAAAGGCCTTGTCATATTAGTTCAATTTCAAGACACTAAGTTTACTGTCGCTGCTGACCCACAAAAAGAATTCACAAACTACATGAATGAGAGTGGTTATTCCAATTATGGAATGACAGGGAGTGCGCGCGATTTTTTTGTTGAGAATTCCAATGGCGTTTTCAATCCCACTTTCGAAGTCTACGGCCCCGTAACCCTAAAATATAATGCCGCCTATTATGGACAAAATGATAATCAGGGGTGGGATGCAAATGCCGAAGCAATGGTTCTTGAAGCCGTTAAGGCTTTGGACGCTACCGTAGATTATACTAAATACGATAATGATAATGACGGAACTGTAGATTTTGTTTACGTCTTTTATGCTGGCTTGGGCGAAGCGGATGGGGGTACTGCAAATACAATTTGGCCTCATGCAAGCAAAGTTGCCTATGCCACTGACGGCTATACCACTAATGATGGAGTCAAAGTTTATTCCTATGCGACCTCCAATGAGCTGAGCGGTTCTGCGAACGATCTCAATATTTTTGCCCTCGATGGCATAGGAACGTTTGCCCATGAATTTGGTCATGTACTAGGGCTTGATGATCTCTACATTACGACCTCGAATGCAAGCAATGAAACGCCAGGATATTGGGACCTTATGGATAGTGGCGTGTATAACTGCAAAACGAACTCTTACTCAAATTCGAGCTGTACACCTCCCAATTTTTCTGCATTTGAACGGATGTCGCTCGGGTGGCTTACCCCTAAAAAATTGGCATCAAATGATAGTATCAAAACATTGAAAGATTTATCTAAAAATGAAGCATTTGTTCTCTATGATGATAATGATGAATTTTTTCTTATCGAAAATCGTCAACAATCAAAATGGGATGAATGTATTCCTGGGCATGGGCTTCTCATTTGGCACATTGATTACATCCAATCAGTTTGGGAATACAATGCGATCAACAATACCGAGGGGCATCCCTATGTAGATATCGAAGAAGCCGATGACAGCTATACTGCTAGTGGTGATGGAGGCGATTCCTACCCCGGCAATGCAAATGTCACCAGCTTTACACAATTTACAACATGGGGAGGCACCACACTCTCACCCTCCCTATACCACATCACAGAAACAGATAGGCTCCTGTGTTTTACCACCAACCAAAATATTGCTGTTTCTTCCTGTGAATCTGCTTCCGTAGAACCCACCGCTCTTGTTTTTCAAGGCCCCGGCGACACCACACAAACAATCGAACAAGGGAAAAACATAGCCTTATTCTCCTTCACATGGACAGGAGCATCTGGCACCACAGCCACGGGGCTTCCTGATGGAATCACCACCTCTGTCGATGCAGAAAATCGCATCATCACCATCAGCGGAATTGTCGATACATCAGCAATTATTGGCGTTTATCACTTCACCGTTTCCACTCTTGGGGGAAACCCCAATGCAACAGCCACAGGGACAATCTCTGTTACGGCAAAGACCCTCGCCATTGAACATGAATTCGTTATTGCTCAAAATCCGAAACTGATTCGCAATGGCAATGAGCTTTTCGTTGCAGGAACGGGAAGCAAACAACTCAGCCTCTATACACTGGATGGGAAAAAGATTTTCACTCAAGATATTCAGGCGGGGTCGGTCACAATATCTCTTGCACCTTTTGAAGGCCAGGGGCTTCTCATGGCAAGACTTACGTCTCATGGAAAATTCCTTACTCAAAAGACGCTTCTGTTACCCTAACAATTTTATTTCCGTCTTTCACAAGACAAGAGATCTCATCATAGAGGTCTCTTTTTTTGATTAGATTTATTCCATGCAACAAGTTCCTTTTTGGATAACATTGGTTCTTCTTATTTCCGTTGCCTCACACGCAAAGCCCGCAAGTCCCTCCCCAGTAAAGCGAAAAATGGCGGATGGAACCATCGTGACCGTGATCATCAAAGGAGACGAAAAATCCCATGCTCTTTTTTCAACGGATGGTTACCTTTTACTGTCTGATGATAAGAATTCTCTTTTTTATGCCGATTCTAACGCCCAAATTTCGAATTACCCAGCGCACGATATCGAACAACGAGCTGAAGAAGAAAAAGCCTTTTTGCACTTATTGAACCAAGAAAAAATCAAGGATCTCTATTTTCAATGAAGATGCACTCCTTTACCCGTTTTGCCCCTAGCCCTACAGGCTACCTTCATAGAGGCCATGCACTATCCGCACTCTGGGTCTGGGCTATCGCAGAAAAATATGGCTATCAAGTTCACTTGCGCATTGAAGATCATGACAAAAGTCGCGCAAGGCCCGAATATATTGCTGCCATTCGAGAAGATTTACACTGGCTGGGATTTCAATGGATTCATGAAAGTATTCAGAGCGAAAGAAATAGCCTCTATGTGGCAGCGTTAGAAAATCTTAAGAGCAAAGGCCTTGTTTATGCCTGTGATTGCTCGCGAAAATACCTTTTTGAAAGTAACGCAATCAATGAAGCTGGGGAAGTCATCTACTTGGGAAACTGTCGCCATAAAAATTTGCCTTTTTCCATGGAATCCGCCATTCGATTTAACACCCCCAACACAACGATCGCATGGAACGACCTTCGACTGGGCTCATTTTCAGAGGTTCCGTTCAAACAATGTGGCGATTTTTCCCTCCGCGATCGGACAGGGCAATGGACGTATCAGTTTGCGGTATGTGTGGATGACATTGATGAAAATATTGGGCTCGTGGTTAGGGGCGAAGATTTGCGTTTTTCAACAGCGCGTCAAATTCTCCTTATGAAAGAATTAGGTCGAGAGACTCCCCCACTCTATTTACATCACCCGCTCATTCTAGGAGACTCGGGACTCAAACTTTCTAAGAGGCAGCAAGCAGCAAGTTTACGTGCTGAAAGAGATTTAGAGAGAACCCCAGAGCAGATCTTTGGAGAGATCTGCTTTCAAACAAAACTGACTGAAGATTCTCAGCCAATTTCGTTACAAAATGCACTTTCCTTGGTCTCCAAACAACTCGATTCTAGCTTTTGAATTTATATTCTGTTCATGCCCGAAACCTTGTATAGGCAGTTAGAAAAACTGCGTGATAATTCGATTGATTTGAGTTTTAAAAACAGGCTTTTGCACTTCCAGTCTAAAGCACGCTTTCAATCACCCCTACTTTCTGAAAATTCAATCCTTTTTTATGATAAATGGGCTACCAAGTCTATATGCATTCCCCTCGCCACATTCGCACCCATTTCCACAGAATTCACAGATCAAGATCAACAAGAGTTTCTTGCCGATTTTCAGACAGGCATTCGTGACACCGTAAATAGCGAAGGCGAACAAAACGTATTCATGGCTATGGGATTTTTGCGTTGGTTCGATGAAAATGGATCTTCACCTAAAACACCTCGCATGTCTCCCGTCCTTTTAGTTCCTGTTCATATTGATCCTGAGACTCTCGCTGTTTCCGCATCGAATGCTCCTGTTATCGAAAATGTGCCTTTACGTCTTCAATGTAAAGGCATGGTAGCACTGCCAAAAGCTCAGGAAGCCTACGAAAATGGATCTTTTCAAATTGAGACCTATTTTTCCCTCTTTGATAAAGCAATTGCCGCACACCCGCAATGGAAAATGACGAATAAAGGCATTTGCCTTGCTTTTTTTAACTCTTCGAAACTGTATAATTTTCTGGATTTGGAAGCGGAGTTTTGGAAAGACAAAAAAACACTCCTGTCCCACCCTGTAATTTCAAAAATGCTTTCTACAGAGGGATTCCGTGTTCTAGCCTCCACTTTTGATGAGAAACGTTTTGATGAGGTTTTTCACCCAGCGGATTATCATTTTTTATACCCATTGGATTCAGGAGCTACCCTTGCAGTTCTTGAGGCTCTGCAACCTGAAAATGAAATTTTCGCTATACACACACCGCCAGGATCCAATAAAAACGAAACTGTCGCTAACTTGGTTGCAGAGAATATAGCTCAGGGCAAAAAGGTTCTCCTCACCTACAGAAAACAGGCATCATTGGAAAGGTTTCAATCGCGTTGGGCACCCCCATTCATGTCTTTCAAAGAGCTTTCCTATGCAGATGCCCAAGCCGCATTGAGACAAAGCCGCGATGAAATTGCCACCTACTACAAAGCAGTAAATGTTCCTATTCCCCCTGGGAATCAAGCCCTTGCCAATACGTTAATTGCCATTGCAGATAATTCTCCCTATAAAAAAACGATTCCAGACAGCGCCTTCCAAGGAGCTGAAAAACTGAATGTGGAAGAGTTCCAAGAAGCCTGTGGTCTTGTACATGATTTTGCAGAACTTATTGGAAAGCCAGAAGTACAAGAAGGGAAAAAGTATTTTGCAAACTCCTATCTTACCTATTTGACGGAAATTCAGAAAGGCAAGATCCGCCAAATGATTGACCTTGCAAATGATAGTTTCCAAATACTTGAAAAGCTTGCCAATGCGATTGCAAAGACCTATTTCTTCAACAGAGACATTGACTTAGAGGCTCTTGAAGAAGTGAGTAATGCAATTACTCCAGAATTTGGTCCCAATACCCCTTCTTTTGAAAAATGGAATTTGCAATCTAAAGATTGGTACACTTATGAGGACAATCTCAAGGCCCTCCCCGAAGCAGGAAATGCTTGGTCAGATTATCGGAGACAAGGGTCTTCGCTATTTACGGACAACGCAATCGAAGAAAACATCATCGATGCCCGTGATAAGATTGCAGATAACATTGACAAAACATTTAAAGCCTTTTCCGAATATTACCGAGAAGCTCAAAAGACCCTACTCAAGACAATCAAAAATCCAAAATTAGTCACTGATGATCGTCATTTACTGTCATTGATCAATCCATTAATTGAACTTCAAGAGCACAAAAAACTTTATAAAAATACGTCTGCGCTCGCCAATCATTTATGCGGTAAAGATTGGAAATTCGAAAAGACCAACTGGACTAATCTCTCCACCAAAATTCATTGGTTATACGCCTTCCGCAAAAAAAATCAAGCGAAAAGTAACGCCGCACTTTCTTTTGCGCTATTAGAAAATTATTATCAATTGCAGCCTGTCATTCCCGATTCGCAAACATTGAAAAATCTTTGTGTCTCCTCAAAAGATCTTTTTAATCAATTACAAGAGGCTCTTGGGCTCCCACCTTCAACAGAATCATTGTCAATCGCCACTCAAATGGCAAAAATCAAAGAATGGGCAGAGGGCTTTTCTTTCTTAAGCCTTTTCGTTCAAGCTCAAGAGAAAAGCTCCGCATTAAAGCATTTCGGACTAGAGTCCCTAGTGGAATACGCAGAGAACGAGCCTTCCACTTACGAAGATATTGAACTTGGATTTACCCATTATTGGTATGGCATTCAAGTTCAGAACATTTGCAAAGTCAGCCCCACTCTGTTTTCTATTTCGCCTAAAGACCGAGCCAAACAAAGCAAGCTCTATCGTTCAGTCATGAATGACTTCTGTAATGCCAATTTTAAGTTTGTTCAAGAGACTCTTGAAAACAAGAAAGCGACCTTTGTCCAAGCACCCTTAAGTGAAATCAGTAAAAATTTACCTCCGCAACTGGGACTTTTTGATCTTGTCATCTTTTTAGATTCAGAAACAATCCCGCCATCAGAAGCCTTGCCTGCAATTCTAAGAGCCAAAAGAACCATTCTGGTGGGCGATTCTTTTTTGCCTTCTGGACAATTTTGGTTGGATCGGGTAAAGCCCGAAAAAGAACATTTTATTCTTCCTCATTTAGAGAACATTATGTCCTTTGCTCTACATAAAGGGGCGGGACATGCATTATTGTCTTTGAACCAAGATCACCAACATCAGGCTCTGGTGGAATTCGCGAATCAAGAAATTTATGATGGCAAGATAAAAGCGCTCCCTCAAACATCATCGTCACCCTTTCGGGACATGTTATTGAAAGTGACTGATGATCCCGTTACCGCCATTGCAGAAGCGGCCATTCATCATGCAGAAAAACATTCCTCTCATTCTCTGGGAATTTTAGCATTCACCGTTAGCCGTTGTGAAGCCATTCGCGAAGCCCTTGCCCTTCAAATACAAAAGCATCCAGAAGTTCAAAGTTTCTTTAATCCTAAAAATATTATTCGAGATTTTTATATCAAACTTCCCGAAGAGGCCGTTGGGGATTTTCGCGATACCTTATTGATTTGTGCAGAGATGAGCACCTCTATTGCACAACCTGGATTGGGAAGCAAAGTGGTGAATCTCTGTGCCACTCACGCACTTCGCAAACTTCGCATATACACTTCAGAACCATTGCAAGAGACGACTCCGTCTTCCAATCCTGGAATTCAGATGTATTGGAAGTGGCTCCAATTCGTTAAAAATATTACTCAAAAACGTATTTTCTCTGACAATTCCCTCATCTCTCCTTTCATAGAAAAAGTGATTAAGGCTCTCAATGGCAATAACCTTTCCATTGAAACCAACTGGGGGTATCACGGAGCAAACATCAGTCTCGCCATTCGTGATGCCAACAACCCAGAGCAATTCCTCCTTGCTATTGAAGATGACTCGGATAGTGGCTTTTTACGCGAATCCGTCGAAGATCGTGAATACATGCGACCTGCAATACTGAATCGTTTGGGCTGGAAAACGGTTCGGATTTGGTGTCCTCTATGGTTTAAATCCCCTGCGGATGAAAGAGATCATATTCTAACAACAATTGCTGTTGAGCAAAGTGTTGCGGCCCCTCCTCAAGAAAAAGAACCTGAAGCGGAAGAAGATCTATCAGCAACCCTCCACGTAGAACCTTATCGTATTTTGCACCCTCATATTGAGGCATCCGCTCACGACAAGCCGATTCCCGAATTGGAAATCAAACATCTCATTCTTCAAATGAAATTTTATGTCGACAGAGAAGGGCCCATTCACGAAGAATGTCTCCTCCGCAGACTATTAGAACTCCATCGAGTAGAAAGAGCGGGGCCGGGAGTGACTCAGGCATTAGAAGCGGCGCTCTCGCAAGGGATTCAAAGAAAGGCTTTTATCAAAACGGGGCATTTCTTCTATTCTGTTAATATTTTACCCTTTGTTCTCCGCAACCGAGAGAATCTTCCGAAAGAAGAAAGACTGCTAGCCTACGTTTCTCCTGAAGAGCGAGCTCTGTTTCTTCCTAATACAGATGAAACAACAATTAAACAAGTACTGGGTCTTTTATAAACAAAAAGAATGACACCTCATTAGTGTCATTTTTTCTTTTCAAACTCTCAAGTATGGAATTAATTATTTCACTTTCACAACAAAGGCGCTAATATTATAAGCCGAAAGTTCTCGAGCCTTATCTTCTGCCTTCGTTTTGGAGTTCCATCCACCGCCTCGCAACTTATAGAATGGAGTATCAAACACCATTTGAATTGCATAGCCCGTACTTGCGGAAAGCTGTGCCCGACGACGTTGTGCAGCATCAAAATCCGCTACCGCATCAAACTGAAGCACATAATAACCATCACCCCCTTTTTCCGTTTTGGAACTCGCGGCCCAATTCTTACGTCCATCAGAATCTGAACGAAGAGAAGTGTCTAAAATGGGTTTATATCCCCGACCCTTAAAAAGAGTATCCAAATCCGTGGGGGACCCAGCCCAAAGGCTGGAAATCATAAAGCTTAAACAAAATAGCAACACGATCTTCATACTTGTAATTATAGCTAAAAGAGCTCCCCATTCAGGGAGCTCTTTTCAATTCTACTTTATTATTCCTTTACCGCGCATAACACCCCAAATTTCAGAGACCTCGTGCTTCGCTCGTTTCCCAAAGCCCTTTATATCAACATAAGTTGAAAGCTTAGCAATGTACGGCCCTGAGCCCACAAAACGCTTGCTCTCAGACATCAAATTCCAAGCAATGTACACGTAACCGCGTTGTGAACGACAATCACCACCAAAAATAGAGTCATTGCATGCAATTTCACCCTTACCACTCGCCACATAGCCACCCAAGTTGGTGAAGTAGTAAGTTTCGTATACCAAGCGAACGTCACTGAGCGACAACAAATTCATGTTAATCAAAGAATCATATTGGGGATCAGAAAGGATGTTTCCCATATCCGTTTGAATAATGTACCCTAAAGTACTCGGATGATCTTTACGAACATCATCCTTGCTAGCATAGAGATCGACGAAATAATAGGAAACCTGTTCTTTGTCATTTTCTCGTTTCTTAATTTCCGGATCTGTAGGGTCCAAAGAAGCCATACGAATAGAAGTAACACTAGAACCAGCATCACCTTCTAAAGAGGCCCATGGAGTGGCTACGGAAACACCATCCCAATTGGTTGGATAATTTCCCAGAGTATCCGAAAGCAAGTGCAAATCTGCGCGCATACGGACAAAGTCACCAGACATGGGGATGGAGCCATCTGACTTGCTATAAATAAGAGTGACCACAGAATCAGCCCAAGAAGACTGTCTTGAAGGTACCGCTATGTACCGAGCCGATGCCGAGGACAATTCGGTCGCAGAACGCAGATAATAGTGGAATAAGATTTCGCCATAAAGAGATTTCAAAGAGTCAGGCAAAGGAGCGATTGGCTCAGAGAAAGCCAACTGCACTTGGAATAAGTCTCCACCATCGCCCACTTCAGAGATATGAGCCCTGGTGATAATTGGGGCAATCTTATCAACGAGAATGGTAGAAAGATCATGTGGTTCTGCAAGCTGTGCATTTTTCTTGGCAAAAGTAGCCCAAGAAACAATCGCTCCAACACCTGCGGTCTGTATTTTTCCAGAAAATTCTATTCCTGAGAAAACCAAGGTCGGATCACAACTATCTGCAGAAGTTTTTCCTGAGCAAGTTGCAGCAGCAAGGATCTCCGCTTTTGTTAACAAGACCGAAGTATCTGTATCCACCGCCCATTGAACCAAGATAGAGTCCGGCAGAGAATCTCTATTAAAGTGGCGGCTGTAGGTAATCCGCAAAGAATCACCAATACCATCCAAATAGACCCCAGTACCCTTAAACTTGGAATCCAAACCGTTATAATCCTTGGCAACACCATGCGCATCAAAAAGTTGTGCAGTTTGCGGCGCAGGCACCGGAGGAATAGAGAACTCTAACTCATTCCATGTGGCGTTAATCAAAGCATTCTCAGCTCCAATAACAGTAAAAGAGGCATTCAATTTCGTGGTGGTATCTGGATATGGAATTGCAGAAGCCACCTGAACCGAAGCGCGTCCATTGACAAAATCGGTAGTTATAAACCGAAGACCTGTTGAAGGAAGTGTAATGCCCGTGCTAAAATTACAGGCTTCACAAACCACCACCGTATCACCACCAGCAGTTTGAACTGTTGGATCATAAGCCACAAGGAAAAGATCATAATAAGAACCCACCCACAATTCTTCCTCATTAAAGAAGTTAATGCCAGTCGGAGAAACTTTTACCTTGTAATTGGAGTCCACAAAGGCTATCTGAGGCAAAGTGAAAGTCAGAGTAGCAATATTTCCACGGCCTGTGACTTGAATGGTATGAGACACGGTTGCAGCAGTCATACTTTCCATGGATACTGTCGCCCAAAGTGTATCTACACCCGAAGCACCGACCGTAAGAGGGGTCAAATTCGTGATTGGAGTACCGCCAACACTATCCAAGTAGACTTCCAAGCCTGTCGAGAAGGTAACTCCATAACCTTCATTCACGGCACTTGCCACATCCACATCTAAGTATCCGTTAATGGCTTCACCAAGGGCTGTAACATAAACAGGGATTCTGGTTCCTGCAAGGGCATAGTTCTTAAAAGTCCAAACCTTATTCAAGGAATCAGAACGGGCATTCGCATTAACTACATCCAAAGTACCCGCAATGCGGAACGTAATGGAAGTACTCTTGCCATCGACGATCATGACTAATTTATAGGTACCAGAAGGTAATCCATAAAGGTTTGTCTTGTCTACATGAGGGGTGCAACGATTCGTAAGGTCAATGCCACCAAAATAGACGATCGCTTGACTCAATGCGGCCGTATCATACACGACTTCACCATTGCGTTTGGTGATTTGATAAGATACCGTTTTGCCAAGGGCGCAAAGAGTATCGCCGCAATAACGTTGTGTTCCTGAGCTCGCACCTCCAGACATAGCAGCGGCGCAGTCACCTTCACCCGTTTCTTCCCAACAAAGCTCATAAGCGGTCTCATCGCCAGTCACTTTTTGATAATCCAGACCCGTGGATTGCTCAATGTACATGTTTGTTTTAATGCGAACATTACTCATGGTCGTACGACGATCACAGAAGAAAATATCAATGTTGTAAGGTTGACCCGAAACAAGAGCCGCTCCATTCTTATCCGTAATTGAACTCAAGTCCACATAACCGGGTGCCGCCAAATGAGTGCCCCCCAAGTCCACCGCGAGTTTACCGCCAATAAAGACCCAGATATCATCATCGCCGCGGAAGCTAAAACGCAAACCATCTTTATACTTAAACTGTGCATGAGATTCAAAACAGAATTGCTGATTGCGACCTAACTGACCCGCAGTCGCCGGATCCGAAGTCCAACGAATATCAGACGTCCCTCCTGAAGCATAAGCCGTCGTTGTTTCTGTCTTCGTTATAAAAGAAGGCCACTCATCTGGCTTATCCGAATTGCAGTAACTCCCCCAGCACCATACATAAGTAGAACCGGTGAGAGTGTTTGGCAATAAAGTCGCCAAATCATCGCCATTTTTAAACAAAGTTGCACAATTATTACCCCCCGTCCATCCCGGGCCATTACAGAACAAATCCATTCGGGTCGCATTTTCCGTAGTATTTTCAATAGAACGGAGATAGGGATCAACGTAGACCGGTCCCTCCGCGGTGCGCTTGGTACGCGCGGCAACGACAGGAGTACCCCCATTCAAAATATCAGTATTCACTGTATTTTCCACAGGATAGAAGCCTCCCTGTGCGGCAGCACCAGCACTCGTGTAATAGTCAGAATTAAATTCCCACTTACCATCGGTCGCACGAGAGAACGGCAAATTATAACAGGTTTGTTCGTTGACACCTGGCGTTACGTTAAACAACTGGTTAAAATAAGCCTCCGAAGGAAAACACTTGAGACCGTTAGCGCCAGCAGTTGTATTCAAGCGAGGTTTATTATCCCATCCCAAGGTATCCTGAACGATACCAGGCATCACTCCGCGGCAATAGGAGACATAGGATTGCGCCGAAGTTTTGTCAATAGCCCCCGCAGGATTAGAAGCCACACCCACTTGACAGTCTCCAGCAGCATTGTAATCCGTACCTTGAGCATACACATCACAAGAAAATGACGGGTGCAAAGAAGCATCGGTATCATAAATCAAAGCGGCTAAACTATATGTGCAATTCCCATCTTGACCCGGATCTACAGTAAAAAAGCCCTTATCCGCAGGATTCGCCAAATCCGGCCAAGCGTCTTCATCAGGAATGTACCAAATTTTGTCAAATTCTGCCGTATATTGAGAAAGGGGAATCGGAGTCGCTGTTAATTCAGTTTCATTATAACCATTCCAGCCAATCACATCATCGCGATTTACATCATCATCCCTATAAACAACCACACCATCAGGAACCTGATCGGCGGCATATATCATGCGGTACCAACCACAACCATCAGGGTCAATTTCCATCGGGGTTCCAGTAACACCTCCATCAGTGCTGATCATAGGTACAGCAGACATCCAAGAAGATTGGTCAGGAAGGAGAAAGTAGAAGTATTTTGCACTCGGAGGATTGGCTCCTTCATAGGTCGTCCCCGGCTTCAGAGGGTCTTCGGTGACATAAAGCTTGGAATTAGCACCTGGACAGGTGAGTGTCCCTATACGAGACGACATGGAAGTGTCATAACTAGTCCCATTGACAACCGCGGGCAATGGGTAATCCATCTGTGAAGAATTGGCAAAATTATAAGTGTTCACCGTGCTGCCGGTAGCGGTGTAGAGACTCATATTCACCACAAAATATCCCTGCGCATCTTTTACCGTTGCGGGGACGGCCACTGCCGCATTGTTAAACACAACATAGACGACATTAGACCAAGAGGCCGGCGCCTGAAAATACACGGTTCCGTAGCAGTCTGCATGTGCCAAACTGGAGGGTAAAATGAATAGCATCAACGCCAATAACCACGTCGAAAGCTTCTTTTGTTTTATTGTCTCACTTCTCATATTTTTCTCCAAAACCATTGATGCAGTAAAGGGATACACCCAAAGAAAGGGCACTCTGAACAGCCACTACCACGCAGAAATTTATGCTTTTAAGTTAAAAAAAGCTAGTTTTTTCTTAGGTATGGCGAGAATTTCGTTTACACGTGACAACAAGCGCATTTTTCTGCTTTTTTGAGGATTCTTAATGTTAGATCAAGAACAGACTTTAGCAACCCCCGGACCAACCATTCGGTTACCTTCTGTGAGTCCTCGCCCTCATTTGATTGTTCTCTACCCTCAAGAGCTTTTTAAGCAGATTCCGCTTTCGCAAGGCCGTTCCGTTTTGGGCCGCGGACCTGAAGCCGATCTCCGTTTTGACGACGAGCTTATTTCCCGTAAACATTGTGAATTATTTTGGGATGGCACAGTAGTGCACATTCGTGACCTAGGAAGTACCAACGGCACTTTTGTTGATGGAAAAGAGGTTCATGACCAAACATTGGATTCTGAAAATCGTCTGCAAATCGGGAAAATGGTTTTGAAAATTGATTTCAAAGACCCTAGTGAAGAAGCTTTTGACCGGGAACTTTTTGAAGCCGCAACGACAGACCCCCTCACCAAAATTTCAAATCGCCGCACGTTTGTAGACAGAAGCCTTGGTGAACTCGCCTCTGCACGGCGAAGCAACAGCTTTATCCATGCCATTTTAGTTGATGCCGATCATTTTAAGAAAGTGAACGACAGTTGGGGCCATCAGGCGGGAGACATGGTTCTCAAAGAAATTGCCCAGATTCTCAAAACAGAGAAGAGAGAAAGCGACCTCCTTGCCCGCTATGGTGGCGAAGAATTCGTATTGCTTCTCTCAGGTATCGGCAAGGACGATGCTCGAAAAAGTACAGAACGTTTACGTAGCGCCGTAGAAAAACATCGATTTTCTTTTAATGACACGCGCATACCCGTCACGATTTCACTCGGGCTCGCCTCGCGCCAAGGGGATACGATACCAAAGGTCGAAGAACTCGTTGCAGAAGCGGATCGTCTTCTCTATGTTGCCAAAGAGAAGGGCAGAAATCAAGTCTGCTTTGAAGACTAACTTTGGAATTGTCTCAAAATCCGCACCGTTCAGCGGAATTTGAGAAGTCAGAAAAAATCTAAAAATCTATTTTTGCTCCGTTTTTTAGAGAATTCCGTGAGGAAGTTCTCATCGGAGATTTGTATGGCCGAACTACAATCAGAACGGCTTCATTCCATAGGCACCGCTAGCATTCCACGCCTGATTCTTTTGTTCTCCATACCGGCCATCATCAGTATGAGTGTCGAAGCCCTCTACAATGTTGTAGATCGCTACTTTGTGGGAATTGGGGTGGGTTATTTGGGTATCGCAGGCATCACCCTGTGTTTCCCGATTATGATTTTCATTATGGCTATGTCCATGATGGTGGGCATCGGTGGCAACACGCTTTTTGCGATACGCTTAGGGCAAAAAAAATACAGTCAGGCAGCACTGATTCTTAATAATTCATTTGTATTACTCGTACTGATCGCTATTTTTGTTTTTGTTTTCGGCCAGATTTTTATGGAACCTTTGTTGCGTTCTTTTGGTGCAAGTAACGAAACGTTGCCCTATGCAACAGAATATATGCGAATTATTTTGTTTGGGGCGGTTTTTTCCACAGTCACTCCAGGCATGAATAATTTCATTCGTTCTATGGGGCACCCCAAAACGGCAATGTTCAGAACACTGATCGGTGCAGTATGTAATGTTTTCTTTGATTGGCTTTTTATTATGAAATTAGGATGGGGAATTGCCGGTGCCGCTTGGGCAACGGTTCTTTCACAATTTATTGCCAGTACTTTTGTGATGAGTTTCTTCCTACAAAAAGAAACCCCGATTAAAATCAGTCTCCGTTACATGCGTTTAAAAATGCCTTATGTCCGGCGTATTTTTATTATGGGACTTCCGCCTAGCGTCATGCAACTTTGTAACAGTTTAATGAATGTCATTTTGAATAAAAGCCTTTTTTTCTATGGCAACCAAAGCACCTACGGGGGCGATATGGCTATTTCTGCATTTGGTATTGTGAATGGAATCGCTCTTATGGTGCTCATGCCCGTCATGGGATTTGTGCAAGGAGTACAGCCAATCATTGGTTATAACTATGGTGCGAGAAGTTTTGATCGCGTCCGAAAAACGTTAAAGTATGCACTCGGCTACTCCGTGGCTTTTATGTGCGGGGCCTGGTGTCTTATCCAATTCCAGTCCGAATGGCTTGTGGGCTTTTTCGCGAGAGACAATATACTTTTAACAACTCTCGCCAGTAAGTCTATTCGTATGTTTTTATTGGCGTTACCCATGATTGGTATCGGCATGATATGTGGAAATTTCTTTCAAGGAACCGGAAAACCAGGGCGCGCGCTTATTTTAAATATGTGTCGCCAAGTTCTGATTCTCATTCCTCTATTGCTGATTATTCCAAGATTCGTAGGCCTCAAAGGCGTATTTATGGCAGCACCGATTGCAGACACCGCAGCGGCAATGCTCAGCATCTTTTTATTGATGTTGGAACTGCGGCATATGCGGGCCATGGAAACGCGTTAAAAAATCAAATGGTAGGAGCGGCGATGGTTTCGGCGGTCGCTACCAAATGTTCCTTAATCTTGCGGTAAGCTCCTAACATGTCCGTGTAAGTGGTGCTCACTAAAGGTTCATCGTGGGCTTCCGCCAAATGGTTCCAGTGGCTACTGCGAAACTCACGCACCGCTTGGGTGATACGAACCCCGTGATTTCTTATTTCCACCAGCAGAGCCTGATTATCCGAATTCACAATAAGCCCCCCAACTAAGTCCACTAACTCCGCAGTTAAATCATGAAGTTGCAAAAGATTTTGTTGGTGCGTTTCATCATAAGTGACGTTATGATCCCCCATGCGCAAATCCAGCTTTAACAATTGCGCAATATAATCAGAAGCGGTTTCCAGATCATCACTCATCCGCAACTGACGTTCTGCATCGGTTGCAATACTTTGGGAAACCCGTGTAGAAAGGAGTTCTGTCAAAAAGTTGATCACTTCTGTCTGCACCATATCCAAACGTTCTTCATCTGCAAAAATTTGTTCACGAAGTCGCTTTGAATCGTCATCTTTCATAAAACAACGACGAAGATTGGCCATCATGTCTTTAATCGTGTCACCCATACGAACCATTTCACGAGTGGATTGGGTAATGGCTGCAAAAGGAGATTTAATGAGCGGGAAATCCAATTTAGTCGCCACCATTTTCTGCTTTGTGGCCTTATGAGTAAACATCTTTTCTAAGAGGTTCGTAATCTGACCTACAAACGGGAGCAAGATAATGGCATTCACCAGATTAAATAAGGTATGAAAAGAAGCAATCGCTATAGTGATGTAGGGAGCGGTCACCACACCATTTACTTCACGCAACAAATCGGGATTGCCAATACCAAAAACCACATTGAGGAACCAATGCATGAAACTCATACACTGAGAAAACAGTAGTGTGACCCAGATAACGCCGAATACATTGAAAAAGAGATGAAAGAAAGCGGCCCGTTTGGAATGTCTTGACGCGCGAATGGAGATCATCAAAGAAGAGACCGTGCAACCGATATTTTGACCTAGCACAAGTGCTGCCGAGGTTTCAAACCCAATGAGTCCTTGATATGCAAGAGCTATTGTCACCCCCAAAGAAGCGGTGCTGGATTGCATGATCGCCGCGAGCAAAAAGCCGACGATAACACAAACCAAAATATTCATCATTCCATCTACCTGGAAAACGGAAATAAATTCTTTAAATTGAGGATTTCCAGAAAACGGAGAAAGAGCTCCTTTCATGGCAAAGAGGCCAATAAAAACTAAGCCCACACCGAGGAAGGCGAGGGCTGTGTATTTTACGCGTTCTTTCTTGGCAAAGCAATAAACCAATGCACAGGCACCAGCAAGAGGCAACCCATATTGATCAATATTCAAAGCCAAAACCCACCCCGTAATGGTGGTCCCAATGTTGGCACCAATAATAACACCAATCGCTTGTGGCAAAAGCATCATTTCCGCATTCACAAATCCGATGACCATTGCCATGGTAACCGCACTTGATTGAACAAGACAAGTCACACCAAAACCAACAGCAACACCTAACATTCTATGATTGGTCGCCTTTCCAATCAATTTTTTGAGAGTGGGCCCTGCAATGGTTTGTAGGCCATCGGACATAAATCTCATGCCGAGGAGGAATAAACCTGCACCACCGAAAAGGAAGGCTATGGACTGAACTACCGATGAGGACATATTTTATTTCCTTTTTCTTGCACAAATCGCCCTGGTATCGAGCGTAAATTTAGAAACTGTCGTTACATTTTCCGGGCTGAAACAGGAAAAAACATAAACTCAAGTTACAAATATTGCCCAATTTTTGAAATTATCAATTTTTGGGAATATTTGTTTCAAATTTTAAAACGGTATTTGTTTGGTAAGTGCATCTAAATCCCCTGAATTATCAATATGAACATATTTGACATTCGGAGGTAATGGGTTATTTCGCTGCACGTCTATTCTTTTTTGAGCCTCTTCTCTGGAAAGACCCCGTTGAGTGAGTCGTTCTAACCTTACCTTTTCTGGAGCTTCTACAATCCAAACTTGGTCCAATTTTTTGGAAAAGTCTGGCATTTTGAATAATAAGGCCCCTTCGACAAAAAGAGCTAAAGAATGCGGATTATTTTTTTCAATCTCCGCCATTCTGGTTCTAAGATTTGCCAACAAAACAGGAAAGACTAAAGATTCCAAGGCCTGTAGGGCCTCTGAATCAGAAAACACACGAGAGGCTAGCAGGGGACGATTCACCCCTTGTTCCGTTAATATGTCAGAACCAAACACTTGGGAAAGCTGAGAACGAAGCTCTGTATTGCACTTATAGAGGTTGTGAACTTCTAGATCTGAATCCAGTACAAAATAGCCTCGATCTCGAAGAAGACGACCGAGCGTACTTTTCCCTGAACCAATCGTGCCTGTAAGTCCAATATGAAGCATGCAAATAATATAGGCATTATTCGGGGGGAAGCGAGCACGGCACTGCGTTTGTGCTCGCCCTTCGGGCTTGCTATGCAAGGCCTCTCGTTCTCTTGTTCCTTCGTCACACGAACCAGAGTGAACCCTCTCCTCGGGTTCCTATCCCTCTTCTCAGTTCACATTGCAACAAAAAGAGCCCCAAAAGGGGCTATGCAAGAGAGATTCGGGCTCGAGGGATTTGCCGAGCACGGCACTGCGTTTGTGCTCGCCCTTCGGGCTTGCTATGCAAGGCCTCTCGTTCTCTTGTTCCTTCGTCACACGAACCAGAGTGAACCCTCTCCTCGGGTTCCTATCCCTCTTCTCAGTTCACATTGCAACAAAAAGAGCCCCAAAAGGGGCTCTTTTTGTTGCAGAGGAGAGAGAGGGATTTGAACCCTCGGTCCCCGTGAGGAGACTACGGTTTTCGAGACCGTCCCAATCGACCACTCTGGCATCTCTCCATTGGGAGCAGCGAATGTAGCAATTTTTTTGACCCGAGGAAACGGCTAAAAATAAAGAATATCCCCAAAGTAGCAGCCAATGTAAGTTATTTTGTCTATTTGGGAAATCGCATCTTGTTTCTATATTGCGGGCTCAACTCAGGGCAACTCTGAGAATTGATTTATAACGACGCCTAACTTATGATTTATATTCATAGAATGTGAGAAAGTCGCGGATGAATTTTTGGACATGCCCTTTAGAGAATTAACCCACTCCTTTTGCGAACAATAAAACGGACTCTCGATTTACGCGCAAAATTTCACGGGAATTCTCACAAGGTGATACATGACAGATATCTTATTCGAAGACTTAGGCCTTTCTCCAGAAGTTTTAAAAGCCGTTAAACAGGCGGGCTACGAAACTCCATCTCCAATCCAAGCAAAAGCAATTCCCGTGCTTTTACGGGGTGAAAATCTCCTCGGAACCGCGCAAACCGGAACAGGAAAGACAGCGGCATTCGCTCTGCCACTCCTTTCTCGCATTGAATTTAACGCGATTTCAACATCTATGCTTGTGTTGTCCCCTACACGCGAACTTGCCATTCAGGTGGCAGAAGCAATACAACACTATGCAGTCGCCATGCCGAAAGTTCATGTTGTACCCATTTATGGTGGTCAAGACATCAACATTCAATTTCGCGCATTAAAACGCCAGATGCAAATTATCGTCGCTACACCGGGACGCTTGATGGATCATATGGATCGCGGCTCTATCGACCTTTCCCACATCCAGGCTGTTGTTTTGGATGAAGCGGATGAAATGCTTAATATGGGCTTTATGGAAGACGTTGAAAAAATTCTCAAGGCCATCCCCGATGCCGCTCAACGCGCCCTTTTTAGTGCGACAATGCCCGTCTCCGTTAAAAAGATCATTGATCGTTATTTGGGGAAATACTGCGAAGCTTGCATCGTAGATAAAACGACGACGGTCGAAAAGGTGAAACAACGATTTCTCACCGTTCGCTCCGAACAAAAAATTGAAGCCTTGACACGCGTTTTGGAAGGCGAAGAATTTGATGGAATGCTTATTTTTGTGCGCACCAAACAAGCAACGGCGGAACTCGCTGAGCGCTTAGAAGCTCGCGGATTCAGTGCCGCTCCATTGAGCGGTGACTTAGCACAAACTCTTCGTGAACGCACAATCAACCGTTTAAAGACTGGGAAAATCGACATTGTAGTCGCTACAGACGTCGCTGCCCGTGGCTTGGACGTGGATCGCATTACTCACGTTGTGAACTACGATGTTCCCTACGATACAGAATCTTATGTGCATCGCATTGGCCGCACAGGACGGGCTGGGCGTGAAGGAAACGCAATTCTCTTTATTACCCCCCGCGAACGCAACCTTCTGAAGATGATTGAACGAGCGACGCGTCAACCTATCGAACAAATGTCCATGCCAACAGGGGAACAAATCAGTGAACGCCGCGTGCTTGCATTCCGCAAAAAGATTGCAGACACGATTAGTTCAGAAAACCTAGATGAGTTCCGTGGCCTTCTTCAAAAAATCGACGACGAAGAAACCGTCTCTCTCCTCGACATCGCTGCCGCGTTGGCATTCCTTGCTCAGGCAGGACAACCCTTATTCCCCGAATTACAACCCTTGGATACCGCTCCGCGCGAACACGGCTTGCGTAGCAAACGTGAAAAATTTGAATCTGAAAACTCTTTTGGCCTTGATCCTGAAGAAAAAGGTCGCATGCGTCGCGAACGCAAAGATGGACTTGATGGCGTTGAAGAAGGTTTCGAACGATACTATATGGGCGTTGGGCGTGCACAACATGTTTCCCCTGGGGACATTGTAGGTGCTATTGCCGGTGAAGCAGGAATGGCATCTTCCGAAATCGGTCGTATTAAATTATTCGATAACTTCAGCACGGTGGAACTTCCGACAGGCATTGCTAGCGAGATTCTCAATATTCTCGAAAGAATGCGCATTCGCAATTTTCCCTCTAAATTCCGTTTGATGACCGATGATGCACCCCCTCAGCGCGACAATGATCGTCCTTTCCGTGGCGCTAAGACTGGTGGTGGATTTGCTCGTAAAGAACGCCCTTTCAACGAACGTAGTGGAGACAAACCCTTCCACAAAACACGTCGTTTCGGAAGACATTAAAATTCTCATCCGCTAAATATCAAAAGACCTGTCCGATGGATAGGCCTTTTTATTTTCGAAATTTTCATACAAATTAAAAGAGATTGGTTCGAGCCCGTTGTTGCAAAAATAAATCCGCAAGGACAAGGGCCGCCATACATTCCACAACGACAGGCGCGCGCACAGCAACACAAGGATCGTGACGACCCTTTGCCACAAGCGTTCCTTTTTCTCCATCTCGACTTACCGTATCTTGAGAACGCGAAATGGTCGCCGTAGGCTTAAATGCAACACGACAAAAAATATCTTCGCCATTCGATATGCCACCAAGAACGCCACCCGCATTATTGGTCCGCGTATGAAACGTTTTCTGTTCAGCAAAAATAGGGTCATTGTGTTCGCTGCCATGCATCCGAGCGCCGGCAAAACCGCTTCCTATTTCAAAACCTTTGCACGCAGGAATACTCAACATCGCCATTCCCAAAAGCGCTTCTACACGATCAAATACAGGTTCCCCAATAGCAATCGGGGGACGATGAATAGCGAGGGTTAAAACGCCACCGACACTGTCCTGGTTTTCCTTCGCATCCTTAACAACAGACTCCATTTCTTTACTTGCATGGATATCTGGGCAATGTACGGGGGAGGCTTCAATGGCCTCACGAGTCACCTCTGCAACGGGCATAGAGCTATCAATATTGCCAATACTGGAGACCCACGCCAAAATTTCTGTTTTGCAAACCTGAGACAAGAGCTTGAGAGCGATCGCTCCCGCAGCAACACGCCCCGCCGTTTCACGAGCAGAACTTCGTCCACCCCCACGATAATCTCTAAAACCATACTTCATATCATAGGTCCAGTCTGCATGACCTGGCCTATACCACTGGATCATATCACCATAATCATGGCTTCGCTGATCTTCATTCAAAATCAAAAGAGAAATAGGGGTTCCCGTGGTTTTTCCCTCAAATATGCCAGAAAGTATTTCCACTTTATCAGACTCCTTTCGAGGAGTCACCAAGGCATTCTGACCCGGACGACGACGATCCAAATACATTTGGATATCACCAACACAAAGAGGCAGACCCGCAGGACAGCCATCCACCACAACACCCACTGCTTTCCCATGAGATTCGCCCCAAGAAGAGACAGTAAAAAGCTTTCCAAACACACTTGACATAGGAATAATATAACAAAAACACAAAAACCATACCCTTTTTTGTGGATTTACATATCCCCAATACCCGTCTGCTTTACTATGTTTGATTTTGTGTTAGGATCAACTGAGTTATGAAAAAAAACATTTTTGCAATTCTCATTTTGTTAGCCTCACAGGTTTGGGCCCAATCTATGAATGGGTTTGCCAATATTGATTTCGGTCTGGATCGAGAAGATGTCATTGAAGATATCATGAAACTTGGGTATGATCCCCTCGGACAAGTCGAATCAGGAGACCGTGTAGTAATTCCGGTTTATATGTTGGGAGATCTTCCTGTTCAAGTTGATTTTTTGTTCAACAAAAACAACAAGTTTTTTGCCTTTGAGATTCGCACTGGCCGCATGGAATCTGACAGACTCCCCAAAGTATTTGAAGCCCTTGACTATATGTCTGACCAATTTGCACTTAAGTATGGAACGAAATACAAAATTACTTTATTGCAAGAAGCAGACATAAAGCCGGGAGTTCATAATCTTTACCGTCAATGGATTGCACACAAATCACTGAATATTTATACAGCGATTATACTTAAAGACGGGCGTTATTATTCCGTCGGTTCTGTGACCAATCGCAATCTAGCTAAAGAAGAAAAATCCTCCAAAGCCGTTTCTCATAAAACGTCCAAAGCCCCAAGCTTCTAGGTCCCTGTAACGCCTGATGTTCCCCAGTGGGACTTTATTGGGGTAGTGTTTGAGCAAACCCAGCAATATCAATCATGTCTTTTAATTCTATTTCGTCGAAATAAGGAAGCATTCCTCTTTTTTCATCTCCAAAATTCATCATATACCAAAACGTGGGAATATCGTTTGCAGCCCTAGTTCCAATAAAACTTGGGTTCCGAGCATCTCTTGAAAAATTAACCCGTCTTCCGTCATCCCCATGACAAGCTTTACAATTTTTAAGGAATAATTCACGGCCTCGTTCAAAATTTGCCCCTCTAATTTTGCCTTTTTCATCCAAGAGACGATAGACCAAATAAGCCATGCGTGCATCTTCCTTCGTAAGTGTATCTCCAATAGACCCCGGAGCCGGACGATCCAAATCCTCCGCCCACACGTCCAAACCGAGAAAGCCCATGTAAACAAGGATGGCAGTAAAGGCAATAATAGATGAAATTCCTGTAACCTTCATTGCAATCTAAAATACATTTATTTCTAGCGGTTCCCGTAGACGAAATCCAAGACAATTCATGTATATTGAGGGCATGTACAATAACCTGATTTTTTCCACTCTTTTTATCTTAATCTCCACCATGTTCACATTTGCAGAAATACCGCTCGATTTAAAACTAGACACTCAATACTATGGGCGTTGGCTTATTGAAGATTCCGTTGTTCGCACAAGTTCCCCTGGTGCAGCCATTCAATTTTCTTTTAAAGGAACTAAAGTGGTTGCCGAAATTGAAGGGAACAGCTATTGGAAAGTAGAAATAGATAACAAAGAATACCCCAGCCTTTTAACGAACACTCGAAAAAAATATACGGTAGTTCAAGGACTCCCGGCAAAAAAGCATCTCATTACGCTCACTCGAAAATCAGAATGTGTCAACGAAGAAATTCGTGTGTACTCTATTCTTCTAGAGGCGAAGGGAATGCCTAAGCAAGCTCTATCCAACAATCGTCGACTGGAATTCATCGGTGATTCTTATACGGTTGGCTATGGAAATGAAGCGCGTAATTCTAATGATGGAGAACCATTTTCTAAGACTAATACCACTAAAAGTTTTGCCTATCTTTTAGCCAAGAGTTTTAAGGCTGATTTCCAGATTAACGCATTTAGTGGACGGGGACTAGTTAAAAATTTCGAAGATATCGCTCCAGAATGGACTATTCCGAAATTATGTGAATACACAATCCCAGGAGTCGCTAGGGAAGGGAATTCTCCAAAATGGAACTTTGAAAGTTGGCATCCCCAAGTCATCGTCATTTTTGTGGGTATAAATGATTGGCAAGGGAAACCCCCATATCCCTCTGCAGTAGCATTTGACAAAGCATATGCCGAGCTACTCAACTCACTCCGTTCACGACATCCAGGGGTTCAATTCTTGTTACTTGCAACCCATGTCTGGCCTTCAGATGAAATGATTCCTCGTGTGCAAACCGTCTTTGATAACGAAATTAAGAATGGTCATAAAGATGTTACTTTTATGACCGTGTCTACAGAGAATACGGCTCTTGATGGGCATCCCAGCATACATGCACATAAGAATTTGGCAAATGAATTAAGGCCCGTCATAGGAAGGCTCGGAAAATGGCTTTCCAGGTAGCGTATTTTTTTGTCTGTATTTCTTGATGGATTCCTGAACTCTTCTTGCCCTTTTAATATATTTTGCATCTAAAGATGAATTATTTTTGAGCATTCTATGAAGACTCTACTGCTAAAAATCGCTTTTTTATTCAGGATCAACATCCTGATTTTCGCACTGTTGTCGCTGACAATAGTGGCGATTTTGGCATACCGTCAAGGCATGGATTCTATCTATACAATCAACCCCGCAACATACCCTTATATTGTGGCGTTGACAGATTCTGTGGATGGAGGCAATTCCGTAATCAACATGATTCGAACGGATTCGTCTATCATCATGGACTATGAATTACGCGAAGGATATGCCTATCCATACGCCAGTATTCAAATTTACTTGGGGGATGGTAAAACTCACGGTAAAGATCTGTCTGCGTACGACAGTGTATTTCTGTGGATAAAACCTCGCGGTGAAGGGTCGGTTCGTCTCTACTTACGAGGATGGGACAGTACTATTTCAAAAATTGACAACCAAGCATCCTTAAAATTTAATGAACTTGAATTCTTCCCATTAGAGGAAACTTACCCTGCAGTATTTGTGCCTTCTGAATTTCGCGTCGCTGGTTGGTGGGTTTCTCAAAACAACGTGAGCGCACACAAAGCGCGCGTGGACATATCCAACATCCCCCTCATTGAAATTCAAACAGGCACTGGCGCTCCCTTGGGTTATGGAACCTTGGAAATCATGGGAATTCGGTTCAAGGGAAAAATTATTTCTCAGTTGTCTTTAACCACTGGTCTCGTCGCTATCTGGTTCGTAACGTTCTTTATCATACTCATCATTCGCTTCTTTGATTACAGCAAGGAACGCGCTGCAAACCGCAAGAAACGTGAAGAATTAGAAAAGAACTTAAAGGCCTTGGAAATCGAAAAAGCGGACTTTGAAAAATCCAGTAAAGAAGACCCGCTTACAGGGTGTCTCAATCGTGCGGGATTCAGCAGTATCCTTACCCGAGAGCAAGAACGACTCAACAAAAATGGAAGTCCCTTGTCCTACATCATTTTGGATATTGATCGCTTTAAGGATGTCAATGACACCTTTGGCCATAGTGTAGGCGATGAAGTACTCGTGAATTTGTCAAAATTAGTTCAAAGTCGCATTCGCAATACGGATGCATTGGTCCGTTGGGGCGGTGAAGAATTCGTCGTTCTTTGCAGTGATACGCCATTGCAAAATGCTCAGTTCCTCGCAGAAAAACTCCGTCAAAATATTGAGAATACGGAACTAATTTCTCAACGGAAAGTAACCTGTTCTTTTGGTGTTGCCGAAATGATTCCTGGTGAGGATTCCAAAAAATTATTTGAGCGCGCAGACAAAGCCCTATATGCATCCAAGCAGGGTGGTCGGAATCGCGTGACCAGTGCCTCTTATAAGAAACATTAAATCCATGAAAAAAATTATTACATTAAGTATTCTAATTCTTCTTGTAAGTTGCGCAAAAAAAGGACCGGACTTTGTACCGCTTACATTAAATTGGTTCGCCTACTCTGGAGATATTTTTGCCTTTGGCAAAGATGTGGCGATTGAACCTGTAGATGAACCATTTTCGACAAAATGCATCATTGCAATGACTCAAGCTTTAATGGATGCCCCCACTATACAAGCCCACGCGGAAGATGGGATGGCGTTTAATGTTCAATACTTCGGTTATCACAGGTCTGGGGAAACAAGCATTCAGTTTCGTGGTTCCTGTCAATATTCTGATAACAACATCGACTTTGAAAAGAAGCCCATGATTTTAGACCCTAAACCCGTTAGAGAAGGTTGTTCTTGGAGCGCCCGCTGCACGGACTCGGGAAAAATAAAAGACCTTGAATTTTTAGGTTCTATCGGCAAAATTCAGCGAAAAAAGCACCTAGGCCAATAGTTTATAGCGTCAAAAAAAGCCCATTCTAGTGAAAATTTACTTAGATTGGGAATATGGACACACTCTCTCTTTTCAAAATTGATTACCAACGTCTCGCATTAATGCTATTCGATGCAATTTTAATTGCATTCGCCGTGGTACTTGCCGACGTTGTAGCCTTTGTGGGAGATTTCTCCATTTTAGTTCAAATTCAGGCATTTTATACGATGCTTCTCTATTGGTTGGGAACACTCTTAGTCTTTGCCTATGGTAATCTTTATGCTAAACAATCCATAGCATTTACACATCAAGATCTTAAATGGCTTGCCATGATGAATATCTATGTCGTAGGCGCCGTTTTTCTCACTCAATATGTTTTGAATCCTATTTACTGGCTTTTTGCTCTGTTGTTTATGCTATCCTCTTTTATTGTTCGTACCATAAACTCCGTAATCTGCGTACTACAAAAGAAAAAACTGGATATTTTGGTACTCGCGATCATTCCTTTTGCCATTGGAGCCGTTGTTTCTTTGGTGTTAACTCCTATTATAAAACCATGGGCGCCACTCCCAGACGAAGCGGTTCCAGTCCCAATACTTGCCACATTCCTTTATTTTGTCTATAGTACAGTATTGCTCGCTTTAGGACGCTATCTTCAAGCATGGATAGTTTCAAAGTGGAAAAAAGCCGTTGTAATCTGAGACAACATTTCATCTATAATCCGCTCTAAAGTAACTCCTTTGTTGGTATCTTTATTTTTGTGAGGAATATCTTCGAATATACAGATTATCGTGAATGGATGCGTGACGCTTTTGAAGATCTCAAAAAGCGAAAAACGGTTGTTTCTTGGCGTTATATGGCGATGAAGTTAAATGCCGATCCAGGAAATTTACTCCGCGTTTCCCAAGGAAAAATACACCTTGCAACCTCCATGATTAGTCCCGTAGCTCAATTCTTTTCTCTTGCTGAAAAAGAATCCGCCTATTGGACAGAACTTGTATTTTTTGGCCGAGCAAAAACGGACAAAGAGGCTTTCGATCACTACGAAAAAATGCAGGCACTGAAAGGAGTCCCCTTCAAACGCCTTGAAAACCAAGAACTCGAATTTTATAGGCATTGGTATTACAATGCGGTTCGTTCCATTCTGGGAATTCATCCCTTCAAAGATAATTATGCAGAATTAGCAAGCTGTTGTAGCCCGAATATTACACCACGAGAAGCAGAAGAGGCGGTAAATCTACTCTCTTCTCTTAAAATGATTTCTCGAGGAGATGATGGTGTATGGAAGGTTGGAACAACATTTGTTAGCACAGGCGGCAATTGGCGTTCCGAAGCCGTTCGCTCTTTTCAGCATGAAACATTACAGCTTGCCATGGAGTCCTTAGAGCGACATCATCCTTCACTCAGAGATATAAGCACCGTCACAATGACATTCAATCAAGCGGACATAGCACTTGTTCGAGAAAGAATTAAAGAATTTCGTTCGGATCTTTTACGACTTTCTCAGGAAGGAACGGGGGATAACGCGGTGTTCCAATTGAATATTCAATTATTTCCAATCGGATTCTTGGACGCTTTAGAGGAGGAAACAAAATGATTCGTCTATTTTACCTCTTCCTTTTGATGCTGGTCCTTATCTCATGCACAGAGGACCACGCTGGCGGTCCTGGCAGTGAAACCACAAACGGAATTTACGCACAAGTGCTTCTTGCAGATGGTACTGTTGCCGCTAATATGGGCGTGGCATTACGCAGAACAAATTTTGTCCCAGATAGCACTAATCCTACTGAAGAAATGGCTATCCCTGACACATACACGGATTCTCTAGGATTATTGCGCATTGATAGCGCGCCTTCAGGGGACTATCGCCTGACGCTCCTCAATACCACAGAAGCTTTCTCCACCCATATCACGGTGTCTGATACAGCAAATGTCGATTTAGGTGAAATAAAGCTTAGCCTTCCAGGAGCTATCCAAGGGCAAATTAGCCTTCCTCAAGGGGCATCCTATTCTTGGGTCGGCGTGTATGGTCTTGATGTTCTTGTGAAAACAGACTCGTTAGGCGTATTTACCATGCCCTCGCTCCCCGCTGGTGATGTTCAGCTCTTCACCTATAGTTCTCACTACGCGGAAGCTGTCGCCGATACGCAAGTGACAATAATTTCAGGTTCCACCGTATCTTGGAAAATTGCCAAGCCAAGTATGCTTCTAGAATCTTTTGAAGACCCAACCTTATTCCGTGATTGGTACTATGTAATAAGCGATACCGGCGCAAAAATAGACACCACAATAGCGGTCATTGATCGCCTTGAATTCGATTCTGACCGGAATTCCACTGTTTTCCACGGAACGTATTCTGCCCCCATCGGCAGTTCGGTCATTTTTGGTCTTAAAATGAGCGATTCCGTTTTAGATTTCACGGCCTTAGATTCTATAGTATTTTATGCCAAAGGAGACGGGAAACTTCGTGTATCCCTAGAAAATTGGTCTGGAACCCCTGGAGATCCAAACAATCTAAAGGCATGGACAGGAGATTACACGGTTTCTAATACTTGGCAGCGTCTGGTAATAAAGCCATCTGATTTCCTTACAGCCCAAGAAGACCTAAGCACGACGGGATGGGAAAGCGTCCGCACAAAAGTGAAACAATTTCATATTTTCGCCTTACTCGGTACAGAAATCTACCTGGACGACATCTGGTTCTACGGCGTAAAATTCTAGATTCAGAGTTATTTCACCGAAGCCCTGTTTATACGGGGTTCTATGGGTTTCAGCACTACAAAGAAACCCAATAATTAAATATCTTTGTACCCTATGCAAGATCTTCAAAAAGAAGCGACTGTCGCCCAAAATTATTTATCAAAAATTGCCAAACTGGTAGAGGCAAAATTTGATGAGCATCTTCCCCCTGAAGATGCTATTCCCCGTAATTTACACAAAGCCATGCGTTATTCTATGTTCGCTGGTGGAAAACGTTTACGTCCTGCGTTAGCGATAGCCTCTTTTGATCTTTTTGGAGGAACGGGGGATTCTATTTGGTTTGCAACAAGCGCACTCGAAATGTTGCACACATTTTCACTCATCCATGACGATCTTCCTTGCATTGATGATGATGACTTCCGTCGCGGTAAACCGACCGCCCATAAACAATTTGGCGAAGCGACTGCGGTCATGAGCGGTGATGCGCTCTGTGTTCTCGCTTTTGAGTTGATCGCTCGTACTGGCAATGCGGAAGCAATGCAAAACCTCGCCCACAATTTGGGAACCTTCGGCATGATCGGTGGCGAAATGACCGATATTGACAGCGAAGGCAAAAAAGTGGATCTTGCCACTGTGGATTATATCCATTATCACAAAACAGCGGCTCTCATTGAGGCTTCTCTGGTTGTGGGAGCGCAACTTGCACACGCAAAGCAAAAAGACATTGATGCCGTTCAAAAATTTGGAAAATCGATTGGGTTAGCGTTTCAAGTGGTGGACGATATTCTTGATATTGTGTCTACAACAGAAGAACTGGGCAAAGATGCCGGTTCCGATCTAGACAAAGGGAAAGCGACCTACCCCTCTCTGATTGGTGTGGATGCTTCTCGCAAAAAAGCATTCGCTCTATACGAAGAGTCATTAACCGCTCTTGATTCTATTTCGGGGGATACCTCCATCCTTCGTGCAATCGCCGCATTCATCATTACCCGGGTAAAATAATAGATGGAACTTAAGGACGTTAAATCGCCTAAAGACATCAAAGGCTGTTCCCTGTCAGAACTTTCCGATCTGGCGCAACAAGTGCGTTCTACGATTATCGGGCAAGTGGCGAAGCATGGCGGACATCTGGCATCCAGTTTGGGTGTTGTCGAATTGACCATTGCTTTGCATTATGTATTTAATACCCCAGAAGATATTCTTGTTTGGGATGTAGGTCACCAAGCTTATGTTCACAAGCTTTTAACGGGGCGATTTGACCGTTTCGAAACGCTTCGCCAACAAGGCGGCCTTTCGGGCTTCTTAAAGCGTAACGAAAGCGAATATGATAATTTTGGTGCAGGTCATGCATCGACGTCCATTTCTGCAGCACTGGGTTTTGCGGTCGCTAGAGATCATTTTCAAAAGCATAATAATGTTGTCGCCATTATTGGTGACGGATCCATGACTGGTGGAATGGCTTTTGAAGCACTGAATAACGCCGGGATGTCTCGTCAAAATATGACCATCATTTTGAATGACAACAAAATGAGCATTGCCCCCAACGTGGGTGGTTTTTCCAAGTATTTGAATCGAGTCATTTCAGACCCGATGTACAATAAACTTCGCGATGATATTGATCGCGCAATGACCCGTTTACCAGGAGTCATCGGATCCCATTTTCGCACTCTTTTTTCGGCGACCGAAAAAGCGGTAAAAGGCGTACTCAAGCCCGGTCGTTTTTTTGAAGACTTGGGAGTTCGCTATTTCGGACCGATTGATGGCCACGATATTGGTGAGCTCATCGCCATTTTGGAACGCGTCAAAGTGATTCCAGGTCCTTGCCTGATCCAGGTTGTGACTGAGAAGGGACGCGGAATGGATCTCGCCGAAAAAAATCCTTCTAAGTGGCATGCGTCTGTTCCGTTTAACCCTGAAAGCGGACTTCCCCTTTCCTGTGCTAAAAGCAATCCTTCCTTGACCTGTATTTTCGGAAACACTCTTTTGGATCTTGCAAAAAAGGATAACCGCATTATCGGTATCACGGGTGCCATGGCCAATGGTTGCGGTTTGGACATCGTTGCCAAAGAACTCCCCAATCAGGTCATTGACGTTGGTATTGCTGAAGAACATGCAGTGACATTTGCTGCAGGGCTTGCTTGCGGCGGTGCCATTCCAGTGGTTGCCATCTATTCTTCTTTCTTGCAACGCGCTTATGATCAAATGATTCATGACGTTGCCTTACAAGATCTGCATGTGGTCTTTATTTTGGATCGTGCGGGTTTAGTGGGCGCGGATGGCCCGACCCATCATGGAGCCCTGGATCTTACTTATCTGCGTTCTATCCCAGGAATGAAAGTTCTTGCCCCTTCAGATGAAAATCAGTTGCGAGATATGGTCGTAGCTTCTATTGGAATGAATGGCCCGGTTGCCATTCGTTACCCCCGCGGCAATGCAATTACGGGAGTTCTTCAGGAAAAAATATTCCCTGTGGAAATTGGCAAATTTGCCGTGGTGGAAGAAGGAAAAGAAATTCTTCTATTAGGTGCAGGCTTTATGCTGCACGAGTTAAAGAAAACAGCGGTGATACTCCGCGAACATGGCATTATCCCGACGGTGGTCGATGCACGTTTTATCAAGCCCCTTGACGTGGAAGGTTATCACAAATTATTTGAATCTCATAAAGTCGTTGTGACACTCGAAGATAATTCGATTGTGGGTGGTTACGGCTCCGCCATTGCAGAACTTTTGACCGACAACGGTTTTGTAAATCATCGTCTTTTCCGTTTTGGCTTGCCTGACGGATTTGTAGAACAGGGCCAGGTGAAAGACCTGTACCAGATGCTCGGTATTGATGGAAAATCCATAGCAAACAAATTATTGGAAAATTTATGACAGAAGAAAACAACAAGGGTCCGAAACGCACGATTAAAAAAACTTTCAGCGGAAAGTTTGGAGTGAGCGACAATCCTGCAGATCATGGTTTTGGTCGCCGTCCAGAAGAACCTTCCGAGGGCAGAAGCAACTACCGTGGAGAACATAAGCCGTTCGGTGATAGAAAGCCTTTTGGTGAAAGAAAAACTTATAGTAGTGACCGAAAGCCATTTGGAAGTAGCCGTAGCGACGATCGTACTGAAAGATCCTTTGGGGATCGTAAACCGTTCGGCGACCGTAAACCGTTTGGAGATCGACCTTCTTTCGGTGATAGAAAGCCTTTTGGAAATAGGGATGGTGGGGATCATCGTCCTGCATTTGGCGACCGTAAGCCCTTTGGCGACCGTCCCTCTTTCGGTGATAGAAAACCCTTTGGGAATAGAGATGATCGTGGGGATCGTCGTCCTTCTTTCGGCGACCGTAAACCATTTGGTGATCGCCCCTCGTTCGGTGATAGAAAACCGTTCGGGAATAGGGATGATCGTGGGGATCGTCGTCCTTCTTTCGGTGACCGTAAACCCTTTGGCGACCGCCCCTCGTTCGGCGATAGAAAACCGTTCGGGAATAGGGATGATCGTGGGGATCATCGTCCTTCTTTCGGTGACCGTAAACCCTTTGGCGACCGCCCCTCGTTCGGCGATAGAAAACCCTTTGGGAACAGGGATGATCGTGGAGAGAGACCATCGTTTGGTGGGGATCGTCGTCCTTCTTTCGGTGACCGTAAACCCTTTGGCGACCGTCCCTCTTTCGGCGATAGAGAACGTCGTGTTTGGAATCCTGACGAAGAACATCAGGCCCCTATTTTCCGTCAGAAGCCCGTAATTCAGAATCCTGAGTTCGCCGAAGAAGAAGTTCGTGATGAAGCCGCGATTCTTGCTCTTGCAGATGCCGCCGAAAATGAAGTATCCGCAGAAACCGCAGACGCTCTTGCCAATCCACCTTGGTTTAAGCGTTTACTGGCGCTTACCACAGAAAAGGGCCGTGAACGTGAAGAGCGTTTCTTAGCAGAGGGTTCTCGTGTTGTGCAAGAAATGCTCGACAATCATGTGGATCTCCTCATCGGGATTTATACCAATGATGAATCTCGTACAGATCCATTGCTCGACAAAGCGAACGCCGCAAACATTAAGGTGCATACTCTCACCAATGAACAGATGAAGAAGATTTCTTCCACTGTCACCGGTCAAGGTATTGTTGCCGTTTGCCGTACCGCAAGTACAAAGCCTGATTTTGATAAGGGCCATAGTGTGCTCACCTTAGTGGATGCCGTGCAGGATCCAGGTAACTTAGGGGCTATTTTCCGTACCAGCCTTGGGTTTAATTCTTCAGGCGTTATCTTAGGGAAGGGAACCGTAAATCCGTTTAATCCTAAGGTGGTGCGCGGTTCTTCGGGCACATTCCTACGCGTTCCTTTTGAACACGATGTGGATCTCGCAGAACGCATTA
>Ga0209467_1000739_pt1 | contig 37487 bp, 40 predicted proteins | sample Higcelwee11metaG_FD_187175 | JGI IMG/M metagenome (GOLD analysis project Ga0209467, IMG submission 187175) | Freshwater pond sediment microbial communities from the University of Edinburgh, under environmental carbon perturbations - High... | ecosystem: Environmental > Aquatic > Freshwater >... | reverse complement strand
GATGCTTTTTTGAAGCTGTTTTTTTTTGATCAATTTTGAGGGATATAAGGGTACATCTATGTATCTAAAATTTGTGAATTTTAGAGATTTTTTTTGATTTCTTTTATGACACTACTAAAACCTGGCAATAATTTATAATTTTTTATTTCTTCTATATTTATCCACCTAAAATCTTGCGCCTCCCAATCAAGTTTAATTTTATCATTTTTTACCCTTACTAAGACAGGATGTACAATCCAAGTTTTATTATATTTAGGAGCTTTTTCATGGAAAATTTTACCTAACTCTATAGATGAGATATCTTTGGCACCAATTTTTAACTCTTCCTTGATTTCAATTTTTATTTTTTGAATTAATGATTTTTTATCATCTAAGAATCCAGAAATTCCATTCCAATAATTTGGATAAAAATTTAATTTTTTATTTCTTTGAACAATTAAAATTTTTCCTTTAAATTCTAAAACACAATTTATAACTGGACACCAGTGGATATTTGTATAGTCAGTTTGATTTTTAGTTGGTTTAAATTTTTTCATATTTTATAAATTAATCATTAGTAATCACCTATTTATGAGTCACCTATCAAAAGGGTTGTGCGACATGGAACATTACACCCTAGTTTTTATTTTTCTTGTACTACGATATTCATCTACTCTCCGAAAAATCTCGGGATAAATTTATCCCGAGATTAAGTTTTAAATAATATTTCAAGTTAGAAGGTTTTAATATCATCATCACCAAAATATGTTCCTGTTTGAACTTCAATTATTTCTAAGCTTACTCTACCCGGGTTACCTAATCGATGCTTGGTTGATTCTGGGATAAAAATACTTTCATTATTTTTTAAAACAAATGTTTCATTATTTTTTATTACTTCTGCTGAACCTTTTATTACTACCCAATGTTCAACTCGATGATGATGTAATTGCATGGTTAGATATTCTCCTGGATAGATGGTTAACTTACGAACCTTATGATGCTTCCCATCAATTAAAACTTCGTATTTACCCCAGGGTCGATGAACAATTACATTATTATCAATTTCTCGCATCTCCTTTTCTTTCATGAAATCGACTACTTCTTTTACTCGCTCGCTCTCCCCTCTTTTTTGAATCAGGATACTATCATTATTTTCAATAATAATTAAATCCTCAACACCCAGGGTGGCGATTAGCTTATTTGTCTCGCTATGAATAAAAATATTTTTAGAATCTATTTTTATATGGCGAGAATCTCGATCTCGTTTCTTCAAAAGCACGTCGGCCAAGCTATCAAATGAGCCTATATCACTCCAACCAAATTCTCCCTCAAAAACGACAACTTTTTTAGATTTTTCACTCAATGCATAGTCAATTGATATTGAAGGTAATTTACCGAAATTCTTAAGAAAAACAGTCATGCTTTTTTGCATTGATTTTCCTATTTTAGGAGAATATTTTATAATCTCAGCTAGAAATGTTTGGTAGTTAAAGATATACATTCCTGAATTCCAAACATATTCACCAGAATCAAGATATTTTTCAGCTGTCTCTTTATTTGGCTTTTCTTTGAATTCATCTACCTTAAAAAAACCATTCATTTTTTTACCTTTTTTAATGTAGCCATAACCAGTTTCTGGCTTAGTAGGTGTAATTCCAATAGTGCCAATATTATTTCCGACCTGTTTGAGCGCTTCCTTAATTAGCGTTAAATACTTTTTATTTTTTCCAATATAATGATCTGCAGGCAAAATTACTACGGGGGCATCTTTATCTATATGGAGCTCATCTTTAAGGTGCTTCATAGCGTAAGCGATAGCTGGAGCAGTATTTAAACTAGCTGATTCTATTAAAATTTGTTCCTTAGTAAAATTTGAATTTATTTCCTTTAATTGATTATACACATTAAAAAAATTGCTCTGATTAGAAACCACCATTATATTTTTAGCTGGCATTATTTGGGCCATTCTTAAAAAAGTTTCTTGCAAAAGAGACTGCTTACTATAAAGGCTTAAAAATTGTTTGGGATAATTTTTTCTACTCAGTGGCCAAAGCCTAGTTCCTGAGCCACCACATAATATAACACTATACATATTTTTATTTAATAATTGATTACTTTAATAAAACTTGAGCTATTTCCTGAGCGCAACTATTCCAGGAAAATCTTTTAACATTTTCCAGCCCTGGGTTTATAAGCTTTTCTCTTATTTTTTTATCACTTAAAATTTTAAAAACCGTGTCAGCAATTTCTTCTGAATTCCTAGGATCTACCAAAAAAGATTTCATTTTTGTACCGATTATTTCTGGTATGGAAGAATTATTAGAAGCCACAATGGGCACACCCAGACTTTGAGCTTCAATGATTGGGAGACCAAATCCTTCGTATAATGTGGGGAAAAGAAAAATATCAGCGTTTTTTAATATTGCGCGCTTATCTCTATCCTCTACAAAACCTGCTAAATATATATCTTTATTGTACTGACTATTCTCAATATATTTTACTATAGTATCATAGCCATAGCCAAGTCCTCCAGCTAAGAGTAATTTGTGAGGCATGGCATATTTATTTTTTAAAATTTCAAAAGCTTCTATTATTCTTATTAAATTTTTTCGCTCTTCAATTCTCCCTAAAAAAAGAAAGTACTTACTATTCTCTAACTGATATTTTTTTAAAACATTTCCATTTTTTTTAATCCCTTTTTCCTCTTTAAAAGAGTAACCTTCATATATAACTTTTATTTTATGAGCTGGGATATTATATAGCTTTATCAAATCTTTTTTTGTATTTTTTGAAACAGAAATGATGCTATCAGCCCACTGACATGATTTTTTTATTACTATTCGCATGTAAATTCTTTCCCAAAAAGAATAAGCTTTGGGCAAGAACTCATATTCTAAGCCATGGATAGTTACTACTGTTTTAAATTTTTTTTTATTTTTTCTAAAACAATTGGACAGATTCATCAGTGCACCTGAAGGATGGATAATCGGTACAGTGTGCGCTGGAATAAAAAGTACATCCACTGGATTAAGTAGCAATTCCAAAGAAAGACCAAGTTGCGTCCAAAATCTAGACCAATTAATTTCTTTTATAATCCATTTTTTGGGCAAATTAAATTTTTTAATATCACTATTTATATTTGGTCTCACATAGAGAATCACCTCAAAATCACCAAGTTCTTCTCTTAGATATTTAATAACCTGAAAGCTATATTCTTCAATTCCAGTTCGGTTTTTAAGAAATGCCCGCGAGGCATCTATGCCTATCTTCATGAGTTATTATTTAGAGCTTATTAGAGTTTTTTTATAAATTTCTAAATTATCTAGAGCCTTACCTGTGCCCCTAGCTACGCAAAAGAGAGGATCATCCGCTACATAGCAAGGCACATCGATAGTCTTTGAAATAAGTTTATCTAAATTTCGTAGTAATGCTCCCCCACCAGAAAGAATCATTCCCTTGTCCATAATATCAGCAGCTAATTCGGGCGGAGTATCTTGCAAAACCTTCTTTATTGCGTTAATAACATCTCTTAGCTCATCTTGCAGAGCCTCCGTTACTTCATTAGAAGAAATTCTAACTATCTTAGGTAGTCTACCAGACAAATCTCGCCCTTTTATATCCATGTAATCTTCTTTGACTTGAGCTAAGGCTGAACCAATTTTTATCTTTATATTCTCTGCTGTTCTGTCTCCGATAGCTAGCCCATGTTTTCGCTTAATATAATCAGCAATGGCTTTATCAAATTTATTTCCCCCTACTCTCGCGCTAGTGGCTGAGACAATTCCGCCTAGTGAAATTACAGCTACCTCACTTGTTCCGCCACCAATATTAATAATCATGCTACCTTGAGGTTCATGAATTGGAATTTCTGCTCCAATAGCTGCCAAAATTGGTTCTTTAACGACATAGGCAGCCTTGGCCCCAGCTTTAATGGTGGCATCAATAGCGGCTCTTTTTTCTGTAGAAGTAATTCCAGCCGGCACAGAAATCATCACCTCTGGTCGAAATATTCTAAACCGTCCACTTACTTTACCGATAAAATAACGAAGCATGGCTTCGGTCACTCGATAATCAGCAATTACTCCATCCTTAAGTGGTCTAATGGCCACAATGGTATCAGGAGTTCTCCCTACCATCTCTTTCGCCTCGTTTCCCACAGCTAAAACCTTATTATCTAAAAGCGAAACCGCCACCACAGATGGCTCATTAACTACAATTCCTTTGCCAGGAACGAACACTACTACATTTGCAGTTCCTAAATCAATTCCTATTTTTTTTATAAACATTTCATTTTTGTCTGCGAGCTATGCGAGTAGCCCTAAGAAATAAGCATCCCGTATAATTCACAATATTTAAGCTTTCTATATATCACAAACCTTTATCGTTCTAATACTAACATGCATTGACGACTCTGAAAAGCATTTTTTAAGGCTTTTTTGCGCTAAAAAATTAATCTTAAGTTTAAATAAAAAATAATTAAAAATCATCCTCCATCAAATAGACAGTCCATTACTTTGTGTGATATTATAAAATCATTAGAAATCACCCCCATCTCACCTTTCATAAGACTTCGTCTATCCATCACTTAACACCCAATATCCGCAAGGACTAAGGCCACATCCGCTAAGGCTGCGAAAACTAATATTTTATATACAAAATGAAGACAATCATAATTGAATCAAATTTTGTTTTTGAAAAAAATAAGCGTGGCATAGGATATCAACTAAACAATTGGATGGTAGAAAGTATTTTTTTGTCATAGGTTATGAGCACAAAAAAAATATAACACGGATAACCTCGGCCTTTGATAATTTTAAGAAAAATACAAATTCTGATTTTAAATTAGTAATAGCGGGCAAGTCAGGATTTGGCGCAGAACAAATTGACGAGCATATTTCCAACCTAAAATTTAAAAAAGACATAATCCATTTGGGCTACATAACTGATGGTGAAAAATTATGGATTTTGAAAAATTGCCATAGCCTGATTGCTCTAGCAATATATGAAGGTTTTGGCCTTTCAGCGCTTGAAGGATTATATTTTGATAAAAAAGTTTTAGTTAGTAATAATGGTAGTCTTAAAGAAGTTGTTGGACATGCAGGATATTTAGCCAGCCCATTTGATGTAAAGGATATTGAGAAGCAAATGACTTATTTAAGTAGCCTGAGTAACAATCCCAAAAGAGAATATATATTAGAAAGACTTAAAATATATGATCAAAAATTAGCCGCTGATAAATTGATTAAAGTATTGATTTCTAGGCTATAAGAATAAGGAGTTTTGAATTTTGGGCATTCACCCCCTACCCCTCTGCCCAAAATCCAAAACAAAAATCAAATTTTCTTTTAGAATAAACTAAGTTTGTACCAATAAAATAGAAAACAAAAAAATACATCAGCCAACATGGCATATCTGGTTCAGAAATTGCGCTGTGATATGGCAAAGTTTAGTGATATAATCAAAGCGAATAAATTTTTGTGTAAAAAAATTTATTGTTGTCCTTTTAAAAATTAATAAAAAATTAGAATTGGGCTAACAAAATAGGAGGAAGAAAAATGAAGAAAAATAGGATAGAAAAAATAGCCATCTTGATAAACCCAGTCATTGCGATTTTGTGTGTACTTGTGTTTACAGGCTTAATGTTAAAAGAGCATGAATGGAAACATGATATAATAAAATTATGTCTTTTCTACATGCTACCATTTGCATGTCTTAGATTAGGCATTGCAATAGGCATGGTAACAAAAAATACACCAGCTAATCATGTGGAAATGGTCAAATTTTCATAAATTAATTTTATTTTGCGGGAGATGCCCAACTCCCGCCTCAATTCTAACTTTTTATTAATAAAAAGAATAAAAAAAACGGGGGGATTTAATCCTACCCCGTTGTAATCTTTTCGCTATCGTTTTCTAATACCAGTTATACTCGACGACCCCTCCGTCGCTTTTTTGTACCCAATCAGGATAGTCACCTTCTGGAATATGCATACTCAAGGTTGCGATGGAAAATTGTTGAACATATGACGATTTAATTACCCTACCACAAAAGATTTTATCATCAGTTGCTCGCGGAAAAGTCTTTCGAATTTCATCAGCCATATTTTTAAAATCTCTCACGCTACCTTGGTTATAGCCAATAAGTAGGTGGATATTTGCAAACCGTTCACCTTGCTTATTTTTTTGTATATCATTACACCAGTAAATATACTTATACGTTGCCATAAAAAACCTCCTTTTTTGTAAAAAAATGAACTCACGAAGCCCTCGTGTCTGGGATTAACAAAATTAAATGATAATAATAAATAATAGCACTTTTTATTCATTATGTCAAATCCAATTTTCTTAAAAATACAAAAAAGCTTTAAAATAAGGCAATTTTTCGCTTTTTTATTTTTTATTTCACCCAAATTGCGCTGTGAAAAGGCAAAATTTAGTGATATAATAAAGTTAATGGATATTTAAAAAGTTTAATGTATCAAACACGAGCGCAACTTTAGATATAAGTAACGTTATATTAAATTATTTGAGTAATACTATGTTAAATTTTAAAAATAATATTTCAAAAGTTGGTGGCTGGCTTACTGAAGCCGAGGGAGTTTTTCTTTACGAAGTCGCAAAAGAAGTGAGTCGTGGAAATGCAATTGTAGAAATTGGCTCGTGGAAAGGAAAATCTACAATCTGCCTTAGTAAAGGCACGCAAAAAAGTAATGGAGTTAAAATTTATGCCATAGATCCACATGTTGGTTCATCTGAACATCAAAAGATGTTTGGTAAGGTCGATACATACCAAGAATTTCTACAGAACATAAAAAATGCTGGAGTAGAAAAATATGTTGAGCCAATTCTTAAAACATCAGAGAAAGCATCTAAATATTTCCACAAACCGATTGGATTTTTGTTTGTGGATGGAGCGCATGAATTCAAATTTGTACAGATTGACATTAAATCATGGTTTTCAAAAGTTAAAGATGGTGGAATTATTGCCTTTCACGATACTTGGGGGTTTCTAGGACCGAATTTAGCAACAGCACTTTTGCTTTTATTCTCTTCACAAATCAAAAATCCTAGGTTAGTAGATACAATAACTTCTTTTGAAAAAGTAAAGAAAAACTCCTGCTACGATCGTGTAAGAAATATTATTTTTTTGCTATACAGAACTTTATTTGGTTGGATTGGAACTATTAAACTTAGTCGTAAAGGAACCGTGCTCAAATAAATTCATATAATAAAGAGTATGCGCATACCCTTAAACATCATGTGGAATAAATAATATCTTTATTTTGAAATTTTTTGAAAAGAAAAAACCGTTGCCCCCAAGATGTTTTTTGGATAGCAACGGCTAATGATTTTTGTGCGCGAAAAGTTATTAGACCTCGTCTTCTTCATCTTCGGGCATGAGATCGCTAAGGTCAGCTTCGTCCAGAGGGCCAGGCTTGCATGCTTGGCTGAGACATTCGAAACATCTCATTTCATCAAAAGGACAGTTTTCCCGCATTTTTTCTGTTATTTTAAACAAAACTACGGGTTGATTATTTTTCATCAAAAGAACCTCCTATTTGGTTGATGTTGATAGTATTATCTTTTAAAATTAACATCGTGCTATTCTAGCATAAAATAACGCTTTTGTCCAATATTTTTTAAAAAAATTTCAAAAAGTGGCTTAAATTAAGGTAAATATTTGTAATTCTCACATCTCGCCCACCCAAATTGCGCTATGATAAAATAAAGTTTAGTGATATAATCAAGTTATCTGGTTCAAAAAATTTGCCACAACTAAAAATAAGCAGGACTTCAAGCGTTCTTGATCGTTATATGTAATTAAAAAAAATATGGAAAATTTTGAAAAAATAAAAAATTTTATCAATATTGAAGGCAAAGATTTAGAATATGATTCAGAAGGATTTGTTCGTTTTGGGGATGTAGCACTATATTTTTTAAACGAGCAGACTCAATATGCCAGCTATTATATAACTGGAAAAATTCATGGTTATCCTGGTCTTGGGGAAGGCTTAAGATTTAGTGGAGATAAAATGGGGTATCACTCTATCAGGATACACAAAGATGATGTAGAAGAGTTTATTAAAAGGTTTAAGGAGTACAAAAAAAATATAGTTGAAAAATTTTCTCAAATATAAAAATAAGTCTTTAGTTATATCCAATAACATTAAGCATCTGACTTCGCTTTACTCCACCCAAATTACTATACAAATTCGGATAATGCCGATACATTATATGCAATTTAAAAAATATCTTTATTTTAGTGATAGTTTTAATAAATAATAAGAAAAATTTAAATTAGATTTTTTCAAAAATTTTAATATGGAAAAAGGCTTTGAAAAAAGTAAAAATTACATCGAGAAAAACCTGGAAGCCGTCAAAATTATAAATGATGAAATTTTGGACATTATTAATGGTCAAGGTTGTCTTATTAAACCCGAAACAACTATTCTTTTTGGGTCTGATGATAGAGGAAATAAAACAAAGATTAAAGATTTTGAAAAGCCATACAAGGTGACTTCGCATGGATATATGTATTGTGCAGAGGTTATTGGCACCCTATCCAATGGCCAAAGATTTTATATTCATGCGATGGATCCGTTTACTATGCAAAAAGTGCTTTTATCTATAATTGAAGATGCCGAAAAAGAATCTAGGGATGAAAAATTAACAGTTTCTGATTTAAAAATAAAGTTTGATAAATATACAGATTCTGATGAAGACTCTGAAAACAAGAAACGAGATTTTAAAAGGCGTATCCAAAATTTTGGAGTTGAGATTGGCGCTGTGGAAATAAAAAACGAAAGCTTTACAGGTTTTACACCAGAAAAAGTAGTCGGGTACGATACAGAGGAAGAATGAGAAAATTTTTAAAAATGCAAATTATTTTTTGTAACCTAAATTTTTTCTCCTCTACGTTACGCAAAAACTTCAGACATACAGAAACGTTGGACGAAATTATTAGGCTTAGTAATAACTAAATCAATATGAAAACAACTCTCCTAATGGCAACATCAGTAAATGGATTCATTGCTCGTCGCGACGGTGATGAAGATTTTTTGCCTCATGATAACTGGGAACAGATGATTTTCTATATCAAGAAGCACGGCAACCTTATTTGGGGAAGAAAAACATATGAAGCAGTAGCATCATGGGGCGATAAATATTTAGAAAGTCTAAGAGACTTCCCTATCATCATCGTTTCTAAAAGCAAAAAATCCTTTTCTGAGAGCAATGTTACAGTATGCTCATCACCTGAAGAAGCTATTGAAATCGCCAGACGTAATAACTATAAAAAACCGTTATTATCTGGCGGCTCATCATTAAACACGTCATTTGTTAAAGCAAATTTAGTGGATGAAATTATTATTAGTGTTAATCCAACGATTTTGAGCGATGGTTTAAACTTGTTTAGTGAGAGTGATTTCGAAATGAAGTTAGCACTTAAAAAAGTAAACAAGTTGTCTTCTGACATCGTTCAAATACATTACTCTGTAATTGAAGTATTACTCGATAAATCCGCCTAATAAAATCGCGCAACAATGCGATAAGCGGCTCAAGAAAAACATCTAATTAAGTAAACTTCTCTTCGCTGTCGCTCCAAGAGAAATAACAATATATTAAGCGTAAATTTATTTTACCCCAAATTTTTTCCTTCCCTTTCTTCATATATTACAATAAGAAAGAAAGATAAAAACTTCAGATACACAGAAATATTATTCGCACTTACTAAATTTATAATCTATGGATATGGAACTTGAAAAAAGAATAAGTAAAATTGATGGTTTTGGTATTTTTACAACAAATCTAATTTCTAAAAATACCGAATTTTATGAAATCCCATTGAATAATATTTACTTTGAATCAAAACCAAGGTGCGCGCGAATTGCTGATAGAAAATATGTTTATGATGATACAGTTTTAAACTGGGTCAATCACTCATGTGATCCTAATTCAAAATTAGACATTGACAGACCCAAGCCAATATTAAAAGCAATTCGAGATATTTTACCAAATGAAGAAATTACAGTTGATTATAATCAAACGGAAGTGCAAGGAGTTGAAACAAAGTGCGCTTGCGGATCTAAAAATTGTAGAGAATATTTTCAGAGGTTGTAATTATAGGATAAAGGCAAAGCTACCCATAACAAGGCGCATCCAGTTCAAAAATTTTGCGAAATTGTAATTTAAGGAAAGCAAAATTTTTTCTCCCAAAATTGCTGTGATATGACAAAATTTAGTGCTATAATCAAAATAAGTGAATGTTTAAATTCTAGCCAATAAACACGGGCGTAACTTCGGATACGTTATCTAAAAATGCAAATACCCATTCATTCGTTTAAATTAAAAAGTTATATTTACTCCTTAATCCAAAAACCATGACGCACAATCACGATATTAACAAACTACCTTCTGACGGATATTTAGTACTCCCCTTGTCTATGAGTCGCTTAGCGAGTGGCAAAGGTCAAAGCCCTGAGGAGTGTTACGAGATAATACAATATTTTGAAAATAAAGTTAGCCAAGTTGGAATAGATTTTTTGTTTATTTATACCAATGGATTATATTATAATAATGATGAGTCTGCTTTATCAGTTAGAAAGAAGACTAATCAGGCAATGATTGACCACAGAAACGCACTGTTGAAATTGATGATAAAAAACAAAAAATACATCCCCCAGGCAGCTCATTTTATTCCGTGGGATTATATAATTTTAAATTCTCCTCAATTTTCAGATTATTATCAAAAATTAATTAGACTTAAAGAAAAAGATGATAATTTCAAAATCGCCCTAGAAGAAGCACTAAATGGAAGAGAAAACACAGAAGCAAATATAAATTTTTTAATTGAGGAAATCGTTGTTACCCATCTGATTAGACAAAAACTGATTGAATTTCCTAAAACGCTGGTCAAAAATGATAAATTTCGCTTAGTGATTTATCCTGGAACATATTTGAAGGCTGACTGTTATCAATGGCAGAAAAAAGCGCTTCCTCAATTTGAAACATCAAGCGAAAATAGCAATCCGTATTATGCGTCTCAATATGATTTTGCGAAAAAAATAATAAATAATTTTGATAGGCAGTAAGAGAGAAAATAATGTCGCTTTGCTCCAAAAAATAATATAACATTATGAACAAAATTTGCATCACATTCGCAGGTGCTATTGGTAGTTCAAAAACACCAATCACTAATTATCTAAGCACGAAATTAAATTTGCCTGTTTTTAATAATGACGCCATTCGCAGTGAAGTAACTGAAGATTTAGGAAAATTTGATTCTGACGAACATTTAAAAAGACGCGATGAAAGACTGAAGAATGTCTTAGCGGATGGAACCTCTTTTATTTGTGATTTAAGCGTTGATAGAGAATGGGGGAATTTTAAAAAACAACTATCTTCAAAAGGATACCAAGTATTTATAATAAGTCTTGATTTAAGTAGAGATCTTTTAGTGCGCCTCTATAAATCAAAAGAATATTTTGAATCGCTAAAACGAATCGATGATATTATTAATGACCATAGTGTTTTTTTAGATAATTACAAAAATGATATTGCATTACATATTCAAGATACAGACTTCAAGCGTAGATGCCAGATAAGCCATGAAAAGGCAAGCGAGTGGATAAAATCCAAAAAATAAGAAAAACAAAGAATAAATTTCTCACTTTTCTATATCACCAACGCTAGCTAAGTATTGTATTTTGCTTATTTAAACTCCGAAACACGAAACTTACCATTAATTTTCTTCTTTTTTCTATTCATTATTTTTTCGTGTTTTTTCCAAAAAGCCTTGTCTATCTCTTCGGGTGAAACTCCCAGGCTGATAAAATTTCCAATTATTAAATTTAACAAGTCTATATTTTCTTCAATTATTTCTCCCCTACTTTTCCCTTTAGTAATAGCCTGAGCTAGCTCGCCCAGTTCTTCAATCATCAAGCTCAAACGAAAAGTCATCTCTTCGTTATTAGTGCCTTTCATTTTAAACTTGTCGTGAAATTTTTGGATAGCTTCGTAATATTTTTGCATATTAGCATCTTAACCATACTAGCAAGTTAGTATATTAACAATAAAACTTTATAAACTTAACTCCCAATTCATCTCCTGAATCCATTCTCAACATTTCCAACATCTACAACACTTAGAACATTTACAACTTCACAAGCCATTTTATAATTTTATATATTTCTTTTCTTTATAATTTTTAATTGATTCTTTGGTGGTCTGACTAATTTTTTTTGGCAATTTATCTAAGGCAAACCACTCCATTTTCTCATGTTTATGCGGTTCCATGTTTTTTAGTTTGCCAGATTTTACTCTAGCCAGATAATTAAAAGCTACCCAGTGTTGATTGTCTTTTTTTATAATATGATCAGTATGTGGCAAATAACCCCAAATATCTATATTAACATTTACCTCTTCTTTTATTTCTCTTTTCATAGCTACAACCGCTCTCTCCCCAATCTCCACTGTTCCACCTGGTTTTTGCCAATATCCTGCTTCGTTTTTCGCCTCACTTGTTCTTTTTAAAAGTAAAACTTCTTTATTATCGTTAAAAATCAAAACTCCCCCACCCACTCCAATATAATCTTTTCCTGGTTTTAAATTATTTTTCATATTTTAATTATTTTAATAATTAGCATCTTGATGACCGATTACTTTTGACCAATGACCATACTCATAACAATAAATCGATAGTGAAACAAGTCTTACAAGCCACTCCCAAATTTACAAATCTCCCTCATCATCACCCAATTCAATATCCGCTCCAATACTCTTTAGTCTTGCTTCTAAATTTTCATAACCTCTATTTATCGAATAGACGTCTTTCAAAATTGATTCTCCTGGTGCGCCAAGCATAGCTACGAGAATTATCGCGGCTGGACGAAGTGCTGGCGGACTCATCATCTCAGCAGATTTAAATTCGATTGGCCCTTCCACATACACTCGGTGTGCGTCTAGCAGAGAAATTTTAGCGCCCAATCGATTTAAATCTTGAAAATAAATAGCTCTATTTTCGAAGGCCCAATCATGAATCAATGTTCTGCCTTGAGCCAAAGAAGCAATTGGCACAAAAAATGGTAAATTATCCATATTTATTCCAGGAAAAGGTAAGCCATGCAACTTATCTTCCAAAGCGATTAGCTTAGATGGAATTATTTCAAGATCAACTAAATTAGTCTTTTCATTTTTAGCATAATATTCTTTTAAAATTTTATATTGTTGACCCATTTTCTCCAATTTTAAAAGTTCTAATTCTAAAAATTCAATTGGACATCTTTCGATTATTAAGTTACTTTTTGTAACAATTGCCGTAGAAATAAAAAACATCGCCTCAATTGGATCTTCACTAATTTCATAAACCACATCTTCGTTAATTTCTTTTTTCCCAATTACTTCCAATGTGCTAGTTCCGATTCCTTTTATTTCTATTCCCAATTTTTCCAAAAAGAAACATACATCTTGAACCATATAATTAGCCGTAGCCATCTTGATAATTGTTTTTTCTGGGCTTTGCGCGGCCACTATTAGCGCTGACTCCGTAACTGTATCACCAGACTCATAAAGTACTACTTTTTTAGCTGGTTTGAATCCACTGCTATCCACTTTAAAACCACAATCTTGGGTATCTATCTTTATGCCAAATTTCTCAATTGCAAAAAGATGTGGTCGCACAGTTCGTTCTCCTAATTTACAACCTCCTGCTTGAGGAATAAAATATTCTTTGGATTTTGTAACCAAAGATGCGATAAGCATAATAGCACTACGAGTTTTCTGCGCAGATTCTTTATTAATATTTTCTATCTGGATTTTAGCTGGCGGAGTTAAGGTAACCGTTTTTTCCTCACGTTCAACTTTAACACCGATACTTTCCAAAACTTCAATCCATCGATTAACTTCTTCAATTTGAGGCACATTTTTTAGGGTCGTTTTACCCTTATTAATCATAGCAGCTGCAAAGATGGCTACAGTAGCATTTTTAGAGCCATTAACTGTAATTTTTCCTGATAATTTTTGACCACCATTTATTTTAAAATATTTCATATATAACAAATAATTTTTTATTACCTTGCTTAAGCTTACCCCAAAATCAGTTTTTTTTCAAGAAATAAAAGAAAAAAGAGCACCGAAAAAATATGCTCTTATCTTGATTAAAAAAATCGCAAACTAGGTAAATAAAGAGTCGCTTATCATTTCTGACGGCTTCTGAATATTCATAATGTCTAAAATTGTAGGAGCAATATTACCCAGCTTGCCACCAATAGATAGTTCTCTCTTTTTAAAATCATTGCCCATAACCAAAAAACCGACTTTATTTTTTGTATGAAAAGTATTTGGAATCTCTTTACCATCAATAACATCAAGCATGTTATCAGCATTGCCATGATCAGCTGTAACTATCAGGTTGCCTTTGCGCTTTAAGACTTGGGCATAAATTGAGGCTAGTTTTTTATCTACAAATTCAACTGCTTTTATTGTAGCCTTTAGATCACCAGTGTGTCCCACCATATCAGCGTTAGCAAAGTTTAAAACATAAACATCATATTGAGAATTCCTTATTTTGCCCAAAACAAGGTTGGTAATTTTTTCGGCTCCCATTTCTGGCGCTTGTGCATAAGAATTAATAGCCAGAGAAGGAATCATTATTCTATCTTCCCCACCAATAGCTTCTGAATAACCTCCATTAAAGAAATAAGTGATGTGGGCATATTTTTCTCCCTCTGCTATATAAAGTTGCTTTTTATTTCTTAAAACTATAGGCAAGGTATTTTCTAACGGACTATTAACAAAAGCTGTTCGCACATCCATATCTGGACCGAAATCTCCCAAGGCCACAAAATGTAAATTTTTTATTTTTTTAGTTTGGGGCAACTTATCATTTCTCTTTATCTCGTCACTCACATCCACAAAAAGCTTAGTAAATTGTCTGGCCCGATCAGATCTAAAATTAAAAAACACCACACTATCGTTCTCGCTAAATCCAGCTACGGGTTTTTTATTTTTTAAAATTACGGTAGGTAAAATTTTCTCATCAAAAATATTTTTTTTATAAGAATTTTCAATAGCCTCCTCTGGAGAATTTGATTTTTCCCCTTTTGAAAAAACTATAGCTTCATAAGCTTTAAGTAGTCTATCCCAGTTTTTAGCTCGATCCATCGCCCAAAATCTTCCACTAATGGAGGCAATTTTTCCTATCCCCTCTTCTTTGATAATTTCTTTATATTTTTCTAAAAGAATCAAAGCACTTTTAGGGTAAGAATCTCTACCATCAGTAAAAAGATGGCAGTAAACTTCTTTAATACCATTACGCTTAGCTAAGCGCAGAAGCATCCTAAAATGATTAGGATTGCTATGCTGGCTATCAGTAGTACTCATTAAGCCCATTAAATGAAATTTGCTCTTATTTATTTTACAATTTCTACTGGCATCAATTAAGGCGGAATTAGCAAAGAACTCTCCACTTTCAATCTCCTTATCAATCCGATAAGATTCTTGATAAATTACCCTACCCCCTCCAATATTAATATGCCCAGCTTCAGAGCCACTCATTTGGTCCTTATTAAGCCCCACAGCCTCTCCAGTTGCGTCTAAAAGGGTAAAGGGAAACTTTTCCCTGACACCATCCATAAATGGGGTCCTTGCTAAGGCAACGGCATTAGCTCTGCTTTGCGGAGCCTCTCCCCAACCATCCAAGATAGCCAAGACTAGTGGTTTTTTATTTTGCATATTTTCGATAAAGAAACTTATAAATTCTTACCGCTCAAATAAAATTACATTTGCTCATTGATTCTCAGCAGACGATTGTATTTACAAATTCTCTCTCCACGAGATAATGATCCTGTCTTAATAAAGTCAGCTTTCGCTCCGACTGCTAAGTCAGCGATAAAGTCATCCGTAGTTTCACCACTGCGATGAGATACAACTGTCTTCATATTGTTTTCTTTTGCAAGATTCATGCAATCGATTGTCTCACTCAAACTTCCGATCTGATTTACTTTTATAAGCACACTATTGCAAGCTTTTTCCTCAATAGCTTGCTTAAGCCTCTTAACATTAGTTACTAATAAATCATCACCTATAGTCATCACCTCAGACCCAATTTTTTCATTCATCATTCTCCAGCCCGCCCAATCTTCTTCGGCCAAGCCATCTTCGATAGACATAATATTGTATTTACTAATCCAATCTTTATAAAGATTTACCATGTTTTCCTTAGTAAGCTTTTCCTTCTCCGGTTTTAAGAAATAATGATTTTCTCCCTCACAAAAAGAATTAGCAGCCACATCTAAACCGATAAACAATTCCTCTCCAGCTTTATAGCCAGCGTCAGCAATAGCCTGATTAATAATCTCTAGGGCTTGAGAATTGCTTTCTAGGTGAGGAGCAAATCCGCCCTCATCTCCCACAGCAGTACTTTGACCCATTGAAGTTAATATTTTCTTTAAAGCAAAGAATACCTCACTCCCTGCTCTCAATTGCTCAGCATAACCAACGATACCCTTTGGTACTAATTTAAATTCTTGGATACTTAAACCAGAATCAGAATGTTCGCCACCATTTAAAATATTAAACATTGGGACAACCTTAAATCCATCTAATTTAAAATCAAAAGTATCCGCAATATATTGATAAAGCTCTTTATTTTGACTAATCGCGCTCGCTCGACAAACCGCTAGTGATACTCCCAAAATTGCATTAGCTCCAAAATTAGTTTTATTTTCCGTACCATCAAGTTCTAACATTTTGGCGTCAATTTCTCTTTGATTTGTACTTTCCATTCCCAATAAAGCTGGAGCGATTTTTTCATTTACATTAGCTACTGCTTTTAAAACACCTTTTCCATCATAACGCTTTTTGTCTTCATCTCTTAGTTCCAATGCCTCATTAGATCCAGTAGACGCTCCACTCGGTACAGCTGCTAAACCTTTTACATTTCCTTCCAAAGTCACTTCTACTTCTACAGTTGGATTACCACGAGAATCAAGGATTTCGCGAGCATATATTTTTTCTATTTTTGACATACTTTATTTGTATTTTTTATTTGATTAAAAACTTCATTCTAAATTATACTCTTTTTTTATAGTAAAAACAAGAAAAATTATTTTGATACATAAATATTCAACTGACTAAAAATAAAAAGGGTTATTTAAAAATAACCCCACCCAATACAAAAAAAATTAATAAAATGAAAGACCCTCCCCTTCGGCAAATTCCACAATTCTTGATAAGTTCAGCACATCCCTTATCAAACAACTACGTCGCAATAGAAGATATTTCTTGCCCTTGATTGCTTTTGCTAAAAAATGTTCCTTTTCGCATACATCACAATCATTAAAACGAGCACCGTCTTTTTTTAATCGCTCTTTTTCCTCTTGAGCAAAATCCTTTAATTTCCTGATAATCTCACTTTCATCAAATAAAATTTCTGCCAAAACAAGAAATTCTGAGTTATCATCCACAAAAGGCTTTTTTAAAAATTTTAAGCTGGCACCACTCATACAGAGATTCTCCTTTTTTATCAATTTTTCTAAAATAATAAAGAACTTCTATTATTCCTTGGGAGATCTTTAATTCAAGATTATTTCCCGTTTAATCGCACAACTGAAGAACTGTTGGAGCCTTGCCATTAAAAAAAGTAATTGTATATCTATCATCTTTAATTCCATGCATCTCACGTTTTGAGACACCCAAGTTTTTCGAAGAAATTACTATTGGACCATTACGGCCCGCCATCTTTCTACATAAGGTTATAAACCGTCTTGCCTGAGCCTCATTACCTTTAAAACCGCAATGACGCAATAATCTCTCCTTGGAATGCTTGGTACATGCTCCCGTTCTTTTTATTAATTTTCTTTTGGCCATTTGCCACCCCCTATGAAAATATTATTAAAAAATTATTTTAATAAAATTCTTCTTTCCAACTTTTAATATCTTTCCATTAAATAAGTCTTTAGTCAAGACCAACTCACTAACAACAACCTTGTCACCATCAATTGATACACCGCCCTGCTCAATCTTTCTTCTTGCATCTCCCTTACTTTGGGCAAAATCAATTTTGACCATAAAATCAATAATATTTTCTCCATCAGCCACCCTAGCCTCGGCGATATCATTAGGCAATTCCTTATTAGAAAAAGTGTTGATGAAAAATTCTTGTGCCTTAACTGCCTCTTGTTCGCTATGATAAATTTTAACAATTTCATAGGCTAACTTTATTTTAGCATCACGTGGATTTTCAAGTTTCATTAGTTCATCAACTTCTTCCAAAGAAATTCTGGTGCATCCTACCAAAAGAGGCTTAATCATTCCATCAGGTTGCGACATTATCGCTCCAAAAAGATTATTAGCATCTAAATCAAGAAAAACTCCCGTTCCGTTGGACTTAGACATCAGCATCCCAGTTTTTTCATCCGCAATTAATTTGGCTGCAATTACAAACTTATCCTTGCCCTTTAATTTTTGCATCAAAGTTCGTCCAGCTAAAGCATTAAAAATTTGGTCGGTTCCGCAAAGTTCCACGTCCACATCCATTGCCACACTATCATAACCTTGCATCAAGGGATACATAAATTCGTGAATATAAATTGGTCGACCTTCCTTCATCCTTTTATCAAACATATCGCGCTCCAACATTTGTTGTACGGTAAAATTACTAGCCAACTCCAGCACATCTCCAAAATTCATTTTTCCCAACCACTCAGAATTATATTTTATTTTAAAAGGATTTTCTTTATCTTCAAAGTTTGCGATATTTTTTACCTGCTCTTTCCAATTTTTAAAATTTTCCTCCACACCCTCCTTGGTTTGCTTAACTCGTGCCGAACTCTTATCACTCGGGTCGCCAATCATTCCCGTAAAATCTCCAATCAAAAAGATGACTTCGTGCCCTAATTGACGAAAGTCTTCTAAAACCAATAATCCCTGAGCATGACCAAGGTGCAAAGACTTCGCAGTTGGATCAAAACCCATATAAAAACGCAACTTTTTACCACTGAGCAATTCTTTGCGAAATTCATCCTTGGTAGGTAAAAATTCAGCCAAAATTCCCCTATTTAAGATCTCATCCACTTTTTGTTCTAAGTCCTTTTTGTCCATATTTATTGAAATAAGCCTAAAATTTAATTATTTATATTGTAGCACTGTTTAATATTGATTTCAATAATAAGCAAGTTAGTTTATAAAGTTCATGAAAAATTTTAAAACCCCTAGCTTTCACCAGAGGTTTCCATCTTTTTATGCTATTTTATTTCAATAAATCTTCAATTTTATTTTCTAACTCTTTTGGGGTTCCGTTATTATCCAATATTACATCTGCATATTCTCTCAACTCTGCAATTGTAAGTTCCGCCTCTCTCTGCGCATCAAATTTAAATTCTTCAAAGGTCTTGTTTCTATCATCACTATTTTCACTTCTTTGAATAATTCTTTCATATCTTTTTTCCAAATTTGTATCCACAAAGACTAACTTAAAATTTGGATCTTGCCTTAAAAATTCAATATCTTGAACTCTGCGCACTCCATCAATTACGATTATCTCATTCTTATCCTCCTTGGTATCCTGAGCCATCACTTTAGCAAGAATGTTCTCTCCAAAAGTATCTCTGAGCATAGAGGAAGTCTTTTGCAATGAATCTCGGGTATGCTCGATGTGCAATCTGTCCAAAACATCTCTCATAATAGTAGAAAAGCGATGTGTCGAAGCATCATGTTTCTCTACTAAATATTTTACTACTGTTCCTTTGCCACTAGCAATCTCTCCTGTTAAGCCTAAAATTATTTTTTCCATATTCCAAAAGAAAAAGAGGTCCTAAAACCTCTTTTTATAAATTATCTATTTTTAATTTCCTCCATTACTCGATCTACTTCCCTTAATAAATGTTCCAAATCTTGATCATTTTTAATTATATAATCAGCTTTTTCTCCCATTTCTGGAACATACTTTTCGGTTTCCATAGTTTGCTCTGTTTCTTGAAACTTCTCAAAGCTCATCGCATCATCAGACTTTTCTCCGCGGTTAACTGTTCTTTCCCAACGAATTTTTTGAGCTACATCGATAAAAAGAATATAACTATCGCTATATGATTTTACAAAATGAAAATCCTCCCAAAAACGCACTCCATTTACCATAATAATACCTTCTCCATTATCGATTCTTTTGCGCAATGCTCGACTCAAAATATCATCCCCAAATCTATTGCGAAATTGTACAGCCAACCAACCTTGGTCTTCCTTGGAAAATTTATCAAAATAAATTGATAGGGTCTCTTTTAAGGGGTCAGCAAAACGCATCTTCTGCACGCCGTATTTTTCTTCCAAGTAATCAGCCACTGTGTCCTTACCAGATCCAGTTGCCCCTACGAGTCCCAACACAATTCTCTTTTTTCCGTTTGTCATTTTTTTATTTAATCTTGATTATATATTACACCCATATTCAACAACATTATTAATTTTATAAAAAATATTTAAATAAGTCAATATTTAGCAATTATTACCTTGCTATCATTTTTTATGTTTCCTGCCAGAAACCCTCTCCTTACTGACGGCTGTCACGAAATAAGCAGATTTATTTTTTAGATTTCTTATCTTTTATTGACCAGATAGTTATCATTACTATACTTACGATAAGGAAAAGAGAGCTCATCCAGATAGAAACTATTTCCCTTTCTATGGTAAGAGGTGAAAAACTATAAACAGAAACTGGGGTTATTAAAATAAAAAACCAAGAAATTATTATTCCGAAAAAAGAAAATTTAAGCCATTTGATAAAAACACTATCTTTTACAAAAAAAAGAAAGCTAGAAACTAAAATTAATGCTATGGAAAATATAAACAAAGGCTCAGAAAAAGATTTTCTTAAAGAATTAAAAAAACAAGTATCAATACCACTATTGCATAGACCATATTTGTATGGATAAAACGTAATTTCACCAATGATTAACATCCCTACAGATATAAGAGTTGCCACCAATCTCCACCAATAAGTTTTTTTCATATATTTTTTATACTTAAGCTATTTAATATTAATTTTTATAAATTCTAAATCATCGATAATCATCTTTTTTATTATTATATCATAACTCTTTTTATCTTGCTCTATTTTTTTCTTAATAATGTTAATGTGATTTTGAATTTGATTCTCTATAATCTCTAATAATATATTTTTAACCTTTTTCTTGATAAAGATATTATTTTTTATTGAATTATAAAATTCTATCTCTTTCTTGATTACTTTCAAATTATTAATTAACATTTTCCTTTCTTGATTTGATTTGATTAAGCCTAGGTCATAAAAATGATTAATGTTGTCTTCTAGCGCATAAATATCTGTGTGAATATTAAAGATTGCCCCTTCTACTGTGGTATTTCCAACCTCATCAACGGCCTCAATCCTCAATTTATGCTCTCCAAGTTTAAGTAAAGATAAATCCAGTTTATCCTCCACTATCAGCTTGTCATCCAATAATACTTTTCTTTGAATATTATCTGAGTCACTTTTATCATCAGAAATTTCATATTTAATATCCATATTTTCATTTTTTAAATATTTTCTATTTTCTGGAGAAATTATCTTGATTAACGGATGAGTATTATCGACAATAGTCACTTCTTCATTTAAAACTGGTTTTAAAATATAATCATTATTTCCATCCCCATCATAATCTGCTTCCAAATTTGAGACGTCCTTAAGTCCACTTGCTGGGATAGTTAGTTTTACTTGAGTATTCTCTGAGGCGGGTAGATTTTTAAAAGTTATATGGTTAATTATTTCTTCTCCTGTTTCAGCATATTCTACTTCTTCAATTTTTAACGTATATCCACCCTCATCATATCCATCCAGAATAATCTCGACATCTTCATCTTTATCAAAGCCTACATATTTTCTTTCTCCTAGTTGCAGATAGTAGCTATTTGGAATATTCTCTTCTATCATTTTTTTAACCCCTCCATCGACTATTATTTCTTTTGGGCCAGTATGATTTGAGCCAGAATAAAGATGGATATCCAATGGAGAATACAATGACATCCGAATCCTGGGCTTAGCATTTTCATAGTCTTCTGGACGAGATTTACTTATATATTCTGGCAAAGCGCTATCTTTGTTTTGAATTTTATTTTTAATAACATTTCTAATACTACTAGACTCTAGAATATCCTTGTGTTTTCTCCCAATATTTTCTGGGGTATCATAAGAATACAAATCAAACCAATATCTCTCCACATTATCACTTTCATCCATCATTAAACCACTTGGCGTAGTTACAACCTTATCCCCATCCACCGTAAATTTTGGCTCGGGAACTAAAACATAATCTTCACCATCATAGCAAACTGGCACACTCGAACCCAAATTATGTTTACATTCAGTTTCCTTTTTTTCTACATAATTAATTCCACTAACTGTCGGCAGCCCCCAACCCGCCAATTGAATTAATTTGATACCTGCTGGTACTTTCCAATTATCTAAATTATCGTGCAATATAATAGCTTCATCTAGAAGTTTTTCGTTTAGAATATTTTCCTGACTCACCATTTCACTCTCTGGCTTTTCTCTTTTGTCCACACTAGCCAAAAGAAAATCCCTAAATTCATCAAAACTACCAATATTCTCCCCGTAAGCATCCTTGAACATTTTTCCTCTTTCTGAATCACCTAATGGAAAATCAATAATTTTGTCATCAATTAATCTATTTAGATATGTTCTACTTGGCAGAAGTCCATAAGCCCCTGGCATATTTTCAATCAACTTTCTCGCCTCTTGCTGAGATAGCAAAGACGGTAATGATTCATCATATCCATACAAAAATGAAAGAATAGATAAAGGCGTACCCATTTGCGGAGTACCTACTAAGATAATTTTATCCACCCTATCTACTAAGCCTTGTTTTTCTAACTCAATCATCGCCGCCTTAGCAACCAGTCCGCCATTAGAATGTGCTACAATTGTTACCTTTTTACTTTTTGAACTCTGCGCTAAACTTACTATTTTATCAATTACGAATTTAGTTTGTCCCTCGTAAGACGTTCCATTTTTAGCAATATCCTCCACACTCTGGCGCCAATCATAAGCAAAGGCGTTATAATCGTTTATCTCATCAGCATCTTTCATCTCACTCAAGTCACCCAAGAAACTCTCATAGAGATTTCCCATTATTGTATCTTTGAGCACATCACCCTCCTTAGTAAAAACTTTTTCTTTACTAGCTCCATATTCATCTAGCTCTAATTCCTCAACATCGTCTCCGAACCAATTGGGGACCCAAAGCTGATCCTCATCACCATCATTATCATATTTATAGAGGTGACTGGCTTTTATCCCTGGTAAAAACAAAACATTAGATGCACCCTCACCATGAATAAAATTTTCATTTTCTTGCCAACTGCTAAAATCGAAATCCCCTTCCGAGTTTGTCAGACAATTTTTTACTGACTGATTACTCATGCAAAAATCCATGTCATTAACAAAACTATCCCAGTAATTATATCTAAAATCAGATTGATTATAATCTATTACGTCAAAATTATTATTTTTAAATTTCGAATAATTTATTTGTACATCTCCATTTAAATTATCGTTAACAACGACAGCGTATGTGCTATTTTCAAAAGTTATATCTTCAATTCTCACGTTACCACCATTTACATCAATTGCGCCTATTTTTTCTCCAGCTAGTGCCCTATTTGAAATACCCTTACTCAAGTAAACATCATACCCTCCTCCAATAATTTCTGCGTTTTTTATAGTTGCGCTAGCACCCTCCTCGACGCCTACATAAAAATTACAATCAGTTGATTTGGTTAAAGTTGTCGGGTTATCCTTTGAGCCTTCAATAACCAACTCCCCCATGACAGTTATCCCTCCATATTCAGCTGTAAAATTTATATCTGCGCCTTCTTTAATGATTAATTTAGAGTCTGGCATAATTCTTACCCAACCATCAATAGATTTATCGGTATCCCAAATCACTGGCTCTAAACTCTCTATTTTTATATTAGCCGCCTGCGAAATATTTAAGAGAGGAAGACTGGGCGAGATTGGCGCTACGCTAAAAGAAAAAATTAATAAAAAAACCAGTACCCTTTTAAATATATTTTTCATGGGAATATTTTTTATTTATTATTAAGTGCTTTAGCACTATGTCACACTAAACCGACATATAATTATGTCGCCCTGAATTTATTTCAGGGTCTGTGTCTTGTTTCAGGATCTGTATTCATTTCAGTATCTCTTGCCTTATACACTAGACCTTGAAATGAATCTGCCTGCCGGCCCGCTTCGACAAGCTTTAGCGAGGCGAGTAGACAGGGATGACAATCAAGCTTATTCGCTACCAGTTCTATTGCTATATATCTTACTACAAATAAATTTATTAGCAACTTTCCCCACCCATTCCCACCCAATAAAAAAATTACTCCAGGTTATTCAAAGTTATTTTAAGTGACGGCCGTCACTTAATGTTACTTTTAGATTTTTTAAATATATTTATCAATTCAAGCTTGTCAGATTTTTTAAATTTCTTAATACGAGCCTCCTCCACAGAAGCTGATGATCTATCTTTAAATTCTTTGTAAAAAACGAGCTCTACTGGTCGTCTAGCAGATGTATATCTGGCTCCCAATTTACTTCCATTGTGCTCGATGACTCTCCTTTTTAAATCAGTAGTAATTCCAGTATACAAAGTTTTATCAGCACATCTAAGAATATAAAGGAAATACATAGGCTATTTTTATTTATAAATTATTTATTTTTACTAAAGAAGTGCTTTTTGAGTTTATCTTCATTATCAATTTTAGTGGCCGTAATTACCCGCACATATGGAGTAGCTGAATAAAGCATCGCTAACTCAATAATAGAATTTTCATATGGATGTGGCGAAACAAAAACACTTTGTTGAAGTTTATAAAACTCTAGTGCAAATAGATGCTTGCGCAAAATTCTCCTGAAATTTCTGTCCACTTCAGGAATGTCAAAAATAACAATTCGCCACTTACCATCCCACTTTTTTAATTTTTTGAAATTTATCGAATTTCCGAACAAGCTTAATTTCAAAGCTTCCTCCTTACCTTTCTCAGTCAGAACTAATTTAAATGATCCGTTTGGCATTTTTATTTCACTAATCAACTCATCTCGAGAAAGCTTGCCGATTGAACAGTTAAAACTGCGTCTATTTATATTACGCCACTCTCTTTTTATTTTTTTAAAAGTATCAAAATATTGTTTTGAAGAATTAGAGCAACCCAAAGCCACTCCACCGAGAACTACTAATATAATCTTCTTTTGATTTTTTCCAAGCTTATACATGGTTAAATTATATCATCAAATTAAACCCAAACAAAAAAAGACTATCCTCTCCAAAAGTAACATTAAGTGACGGCCGTCATATAAAAACACTTTTATAAAATCAAGAAAAAAATAATATTTTATTCTTTAGGCCAACCCCATCGCCAACTAGGCTTTTCGCCTTTCTTATAAGCAATATAAATAAAAGCGCCTGTCGCCAATCCTGCTGGCAAGAAAAATCCAAAAAGCATCTCCTCTCCAGAAGAGGTCTCTTCAACCCCTTGAGCGAAAAGAATTAATAATCCCACATATATCAAAGTCACTACCCAACCCTGCCAAGTCACTGGTGTCCATCCCCAACCAAATATTTTAGCCTTAAACCAATACCCCTTTGGATTATCATTTAGATAATCAATATATCTTTTGAGCATATAATTTTTTATTTAAAATCAATTGTTAAAAATATTAGGAAATAGCTTGGGCACTCGACTCATATATTCTAAATATTGAGTACCAAATTTTTTAATTAGGGCTCGCTCCCCTAAGTGCATCCAAAACAACAGGACAAACATCATCAAATGTGCCCCCAGCAAAAATCTAACATCTGGGTAGAGAAAAAATATTGACCAACCCAAAATAATATCAGCCGAGTAAATAGGATGACGCACTTTATTATAAACTCCGCTTGTAATTAACTTATCAATCTTATCCACGGAGAGAGGCGCGCGATGATGAACCCAGATAGCTCCCCCGAGAAAATATAACCAATATGCAATGGCTGGGAAAATCAAAAACGAGCTAAACATATTACGTGGAAATACGAAACGTGTTGGCACCAATATAAAAATCAAGACAAAACCCACTATCACAATCAACCACATCAGAATTGGACTAACTGATTTTTGTTTAAAGCTCATAAAATAAATATATATTATTTTTTAAACACCAATCTTCCAAACACCTTTTTCCCTAAAAGCAGGGATGGTTTGCTGCTTAATCTTATTTAATATTGTATCATTAAATCTTCTTTTTTAATAAATCGTTAATTTATGTCATTTTTAGTAAAAATTCACGTTTTTTAACAATTATTCAATCCTACTCATTTAGTGACGGCCGTCAGTAAATGACTTAGGGAATTCTATAGAAAGGTTAAACAACTATTATTCAAGAATGGTCCTGGGTTAATAATCTATCTTTTGTTTCTTTCAATTATTGAATTATGCATTGGATATTCATTTTTGGTTCTTATTGTAAGTGCTATCTCGAAGGATTCATTAGATTTTCTAAGATTTTCTTCCTTATCAGAAAATTTTGCAAGCGCTTTATAAGCATATCCTAAATTATTTTGAGTTCTAGCATGTTCCAATGGATATTCTTTAACATTTACAATCTCAAGAACTTCATTAAACTCCTTTATGGCATCCTTAACCTTATTTTGTTCATAGCTGTTTAAATACTGCCTAAGATAAGTTGACCCTAAATTATCCTTTGTCCCAGCATAATCGAGTGGCTCGTTATCTTTAGTTTGAACTTTTAATGCTGATTTAAATGCGGTTTCTGCTTTGAATAAATTATCCCCCTCCTCCTCTATTTCTGAAAGGCTCCAGTATGCTGTTCCCAAATTATTTTGAGTTCGAGCATAATCATTAGGATATTTTTCAAGAGTAAATACAGCCAAGGCTTCATTATATGCAGAAATTGCCTTATCTAATTTTTCTTTAGTATCATACTTGTATTCATATTTTTCAAATAAATTTAAGAAAGCATATTGCCAGCAAGCTGACCCTAAAATATTTTTTGCAGCAGCATATCGAGTAGGATCGTCATCCTGAGGAGTTAATATTTCTAAAGCCTCCTCAGCAAAGCTAATTGAGTCTTCGAAGTGTTGTCTTATTTTCTCAACACTAGCCAATCCCAAATAAACAGAGCTTAATCCCATCTTAGATCTAGCATATTCAAGTGGATATTTATCCCTATTATAGATAGTTAATGATTCCAAAATAGCTTCTTTTGCTTTTAATAAATTATCTTTTGCACTTCTAACCTCAGATAAATGAAGATATGCATTTCCAATTTTATATCTTAATTCAGCATATTTTAAATCATATTCACCTTTTCCTCCTTCATATATGCTAGCGGCTTCCCCCAATTCTAAAATAGCAATATTTAATTCATCCTCAGATCCATCTTCAAGATGACAAAGACCCTTTTTCTCCTTAATCAAAGCATAATTATATGGCTCATCTTTTTCTGAAATATCCATTAATAAATCATTATAGAAACTCATAGCCTTATCACAAGATTCATTTTCAAGATTGTGGATGATTGACTCATGCTTAGTTCTTTCCTGATGTGGTTTTATAATAAAAGCATAGGCAGTAAGAATGTTAGCCAGGATAGAAGAATAAAATAAAAGACTGACCCAAAAAAAGTTCTTATGCCATCTCTTAATTCCACTCGTCAAGCTTAAAAACTTTTTTTTCAATTTCGACAATTTAGTTTTTATTTTATTTTTAGCCACATTATTCATTTTAATTTATTTATTAACTTAAATTTAAAAAAGTATTAATTCAATCATAGTCTTTTCGTGACGGCCGTCAGTAAATGACTTTTTTGAGTATTGAGAGGGGGGCTAGCATTTGGATTTTTTTTGAGTAGTAATTTTATTTTTTTGAAAATTACATATCACTAATCATTGGGATATATATGATATTCAACTTGAGCCATATCTTCTCCGTTTTGTTTCTTACCACTAAATTCACGTACAACCTTTCCGCCTAGATATTCGGGTATTTTGCGACTGGCGATATTTTCGACAGCCACAGGATAAGTCAGATATTGATAAGTCAAATTTTCGTCTGCCCAACGTTTTAGCCCAGCAACTGCTTCTTGTCCGATTTTTTGACCATGAGCACCTTTTTTTATCCAGATTCCCAGCTCCGGAGTTGGCTTATCGATATGGTGCAACCCCCCACTTCCCAGAAATTCTCCAGTTGCCTTATCAAAAATACCAACCACGATCTCCTCCCCTAGTTTCATTTTATTTATCGAATCATTGATAAATTTCTCTGTCTCTGAAATATCATGAGGTGTACTGGGAAACATAAACTTAGTTATCTCATCAGTAAACTCTGGAAATATTTTATCCGCATATTCCGGAGCAAGCGGTTTTAAAATCAATCTTTCAGTTTCGATAATTGTATCTAAATAATTTTTAAATTCTATTTTTTGATTTATTGGCTCTAGCTCTTTTTCCATAATTTTTTATTTTAATTCATTTATTAGCTTAGATTAGATCTAAAAAAGCATCAATTCAGTTGTAGTCGTTTCGTGACGGCCGTCATTTAATGTTACCTTACTTGGGGATTGGTGGGGGTTAGAATTTGGAATGCTTTTTGAGTAATGATTTTATTTTTTCACAACTTTACTAAGCTCATTTTTTAAAATTAATATATCATCCTCAGACAAATATTTATTTCCTGTTAAAATTAATTTATTTAGATAAGCCCTTCCAATAATATAAATATTTTTAATTAATTTAAATCCAAATCTTACATCAGCGCGAGAAAACACCAACACAGGATTAACAAAAAAATCTTTTCCAATATTTTGCTTAAGATATGCTTGCAAACTTATTGCTTCTCCCATCGTCTGTTTAATAAAATCTTTCTCTATTATTACCTTTCCATTTCTAAGTAATTCTTCTCCATTAAATCCAATTATACCTTCATGACTCTTAACTTCTACTGTAAAAATACCAGCTTGACCGATAACCGCAAAATCAATATTATCCTCCCTCTCTGGCAGTTTAATGTCTTGGAATACAAAATAACTGTCTGGTAATTTTAATAATTCATAATAAATAGCACCTTCACCTTTTCCACCTTGCCTATAAGCATCTCTTTCTTTTTTATATCTTCTTTCTTCTCGAAAAACCCAATAAAATGCAGGAAGCAATAGAATAGTTAAAGTAATTACAGATGCTATAGGCGCTGACTTATATTGAAATATTCGTCCTATATACCTGTATGCCAACCATGCCAAGAAAAACCACATAGCCACCATAGCAAAATGACTTACTCTTTCCATAATTATTATATAACGACTTCTCCCTCCAAAAAATTGAGCCATATTTTTATTTTAATTTATTATTTATTTGAGACATATTGACCAAAATTTTAATAGTAATATAATTATTGCAAAGCTCCTTAAAAGCTGGCGGGAATAACTTTCCAGGCCTCTTATTAATTCAGGTTAGGTCGCTCTCATTCTCCTCCATAAAATCAAATTTATTATTAGATTTTATGGCGGGGATTAAATGAGATGTCGACAGTCCCTGATAATAATTAAGAACCTAGAAAGGAAACAACTATATGACAAAATTTGTTATATATCGCGATGTTCGCGGTCAATATCGCTGGCGACTTATTGCCGGAAACAGTGAAATAGTTGCCACAAGTGAGGGTTATACCACTAAGTATAACGCTCAGAGATCTGCAGAACGCGTTAGACAAATTGCTTATTTGGCTGTTATTGTAGATAATACAAAATAGTTAATTAGCAATAATTTCTCGTCAGCTTTTATGGAGCCTTTGATGCCTTTTCTAAGATTAACTAATTCATTCTCTTTTCTGCAACTTTGAAATATTTTTTATCTTTTTCTACACCGATCCACTTTCTGCCCAACTTTTTTGCAATAAATGTTGTTGTGCCACTTCCTAAAAATGGATCAAGAACGATATCTCCTTTATTTGATGAAGCAACAATAATTCTGCGAAGCATTTCTTCGGGCTTCTGAGTAGGATGAATAGCTCTATTGTCCTTTCCTCTCAGTCTTTCTTTGCCTTGCACCAATGGAAGTGACCAAACATCTCTCATTTGTTTTAGAGATCCGTCTTTTTGCCTATCTGGATTCATTTTCTTTAAGTCATCATAATTGAAAGTCCATTTTTTTCCTTTTACCGCCCACACTACAAATTCAGTGGAATGAGTAAACACTCGCCTTGTCATATTTGGCATTGCATTTGTTTTTTGCCAAGTAATCACATTATTTATCTTAAAATCGAGTTGTTTGAGAACAATCATCACTTCTGAAATATTATGAAAGGTGCACGATATATAAATTGAACCACCCTCTTTCAATGCTTTATGCGAACCACCAATCCATTTTCTTGTAAATTGCAAATATTCTGGCGCAGACATTCTATCCCATTCTTCATTGACCATATACCAATCTCCACCAGTCTTATTGCCCTTCCAATGCAATCCATTTCCGGATAGATTGTAGGGAGGATCTGCAAAAATAAGATTGATTGAATTTTTATCAATTTTTGTATTGAGTATCCTTACACAGTCATCATTGTAAATAATATTTTTTTTCATAATCTTTCTTTAAAATTTTATACTTTTCTGCCATGACAAAATAGTTTTTGGAATATTTTTAAGCCATTCTCCTGAATCAGCAAAAGACTTTGAGGAATCAATTATTTCATCATACAAGCGAGAAATCTCGTCATGCTTTAAAAATTTATTCTCCGCTTTTATCTGAACTAGAATTTTCAAAATTAATACAAAATCTTCAATTGATAATGGAACTATCTTTTGCGATCTTCCCTCATATTCGTATTTTATTGCAGTCCAAAATGTATTTACAGTATCCCGATGAATTTTTGGAGCAATGAACAAACAATAAGATTTTTTATCACTATACTTATCTTCGAAATCTCTCAAGTGTCTCATGACTGGCTGACCTTCATTAAACCATTGATCCCTACCTGTCAACATTGTTACTTCACAGATTGCATTAAAACTTTTGTAAAAACATTCTATATCTGGCGTATTTGCAGGTGCTGTGAATGTCGGCTCATTGTCATCACCAACTGGATAATTTGGTTGTATTTTTAATGAATCATTTAGCGCATGCAATCCAAGCGAGGATAGTTTTTCAAGCAATATCGGTCGATCTTCAAAAGAAAAAATATTTTCAAGTCTTTGAATATAGGATTCAACGCTACCTACATCCTGTGAATTTTTATGATTTTCCTCGTCTTGCAATAATCTTCGATATGTCCTTAATTCATTAATATATTTTTTCAGTTCATCTTCTCCTAAATTTAGATAATCCTGTATTTCCAAATGTTCTTTTTGCAAAACTTCTTCGTAAGATTTAATTTCCTCAACAAGTCGTGAAATGATTTCAATGTGTTTTTCCTTAGTTTCCCATGGAAGCTTGGGCAATGAAATATCTGAAATGTAATCTAAATACTTCTCCTTTGATTCAAAAGTTTTTGATTGAGCATTATAAAAATTTAATAAAGCATCGATTTCAACCATCCTTCTGCGTTCCAAGTCAATATAAAAGCCGTTACCTCTGATATAAATAAACCGAGTTAATCGGAAATATCTAATAGCATTATCTCCATAATCCTTTAGATTTTTTAAGAATTTTTTTATTTTTACACTGTCGTTTGTTTGAAGAAATTCTTTTGCAAAAATTATTCTGTACTCTTCAAAAATTATTTTCTGATCTTGTTTATTTTTGCCCTTTAGTTTTTTTCGTAAAGAAATAATTTTTTCAGCATAGGAATCAATACTACTAAAATTGACTAATGACGGACCAAATAGGGAAAATTCCGCCTTGCTCATTCCCTTGTCTTTCTCGCCCAATGCCAGAGAATTTTTATTAACTTTATTTATCAAGTGCAATACGCCTATAAACGGTTTTATGTCATAACCATAACTTGATTTGTACCCTTTATTATCTGGATTTGGAAGTTGCCATTTTAAAAATACGTTAAAGAATATATCCGAAAGATCATAATTATCAGATAAAAATATTTTTCCAAGAGACGTTAGATCTAAAACTTTATTCCGAAGCCTGACAAACCCAAATTTTTTAAATAGAGCAAATGTCTGTCGTCCTCTCATGGATGGATCGGTAAAATTTTTACTATTAAAAATCTCTCTAGCCTCTTTAAACGTTAAATCATGAGAAAAATCAGTGAATATCTCCTTGTGAATTTCAGATAAGCCATTTAGAAATTGATTGGAAAACCCAGTATCTTCATTATGCCCATACAAACGATGCTGTATTAATGAAATCTGAAAGTTTATCTGATTTTCTTTCGTCCATTCAAGGTTGATGAAGTTATCCGCTAGCACTTTCAATTGCTCCCTTAATCGATAAGGACTCCTAGTAGTTGTTGAGATTGACCAAGGCTTTTTCATAATTATTTTGTTACTTTACAATAAAAAATACGCTCTGCATTATTATCACCATTACTCTTACCAGTAGTAAATGCTTTATAATCCTTTTCAAAAATTTCTACATCACCTTTATTTTTCAATATTCTTAAAATATCCCTGTCATTCATTCTTGCATTCGAACGTCCAACTTTTGAATCACCAGTATTGTTATAAGAAAATAGAATATGCTTACACCTTGCATTATTTATTAAATCCTCAAACGCCTGAATTGCATTTTTCAAACAATATGCACTTTTGATATGTGTGCGATCCATTTTTCTTGCCATACCAATGACATCTGGTTTTTTCCATTCTGCTAAATTTTCCATAAGATGATAAGCATCCGAATATTGTCTTGAATTATAGGGTGGATCAATATATAAAATATCGCAAGATATTTTTCTGATGAGTGTATTTGCGTCTTCTTTATAAATTTCATTATTTTCATTATTGCAATAATCGATGTTGGGAATCAAAAGTCTGATGGGTTGTAACATGTCTAGTTCCTTCCTAAAAGCATCGTAGTGTCCAACAGTATTTGCAACTTTATCCATTGCATACAACAAGGAACAAATTAAAATGTTTTTTTCATCATTACTTTCCGAAATTTTTTCTATTTCTTCCCTAATTGCTCCGATTTTCCTCGCATTTTCTTCTGAGAAATAAGTTCCCCCAAAATGTTTTGAAAAATAATTTTCTCTTTCTGGATTTAAATTATTTAAATATTCTATCTTCTGTAAAATATCTTCTTGAATATCAGTTTTTACTCCCAAAAATGTTTGTAAACAAATATTGTTTGTCAGAAGAAAATCATTAGAAATTATTTTAATTTTTGGACTATTAAAACGCTCTCCTACCACTCCCGTACCAGCAAAAATATCGCAAAAGGAATTTATTTTACCGCATTTTTCAGAAACTATATCCTCAATAAAACCAAGTAACTTATATTTATTACCTAAATATCTTCTATTTTGTAATTGAAAATATCCTTTTCTGGGTTGAGTGAGTTGAAAATAATGTTTATCTATTTTTTGAACATCTACTTCACAGACTGGACTTTTAATTTCTAGCAAGTTAAATAATGTTCCCTGAAAACCATCGGCGACATAATCAACTCCATCATTTCTATTTTTTAATTTTTCAAAAAAGCTATAATGTCCTTTTTCGGAAACAATAATAAAATCAACTACAGAAATACCCATAATTTCACCAGCCTGTGCAATTTTTTCAACAACCTGGGTATCTTTTTCACTTGGCAAATAATCACCCGACGGATGATTATGTATCAGAATGACACTTGCGGCATTTAATTCTGTCGCTGGATAAAAAACTTCTCTTGGATGCAATAATGTCTTATCAAGCAATCCAATACTTATGACTTCTTTTTTAAGTAAAACATTTCTTGCATTGAGATATAGACAAACAAGATATTCTTTTTTCTTTTCTCCTAAATCATAGGTTTGCGCCAAAACATCCTGAGAATTTTTAATAATAATTTCATTTACTTTTTTATCCACACAGTATCTCTTCACCAAAGAAATAGCTGATACAATTTGAAGTGCTTTGGCTTGTCCAATTCCAGAAATATTCTGTAAATCATCAATTGTAATATTTAAAAAATTTTTACCAAATCTTTTAATAACTTGCTGTGCAAGTTTTTGAACATTTTTCCCTTTTATTCCACTTCCTAATAAAATTGCCAAAAGATCACCCTTAGAAAGTGCATCTGGTCCTTTTTGGAGAAATTTTTCTCTTGGGCGATCAACCTTTGGTATATCTTTAATTTTTGTCATATTTTTTTAATCTAATTTCATCTCTTCTTTTCAAAAAATTTTGCAAGTTATTTCTTTTCCAATTTAAATTGAATTTTATATGTATAAAAATCTATATTTTGTGCGACAGATAATGCTCTGCGAATTTTAATATCATCATCAAATCCAATAATAACACCCCTCACCAATTGATTAGCTTCTGCAAGTTCATCTTTTACATATCCCATATATCTTTGAATTTGTCCCACCACCACATCACTTACTCTTCCTTTTTTTAACTCCACTATAAGAATTTCTTTTTTATCTTTACTAATTGCCAAAATATCAATCGGACCGGTATCGCTCAGATATTGTTGCCCGACTATCTCTCCTTCTTCTTCATAAATATCATAATGTTTTCCTAGTTCAGTCGATTTCCAATTGGCCACCAAAAAATCTTCTAAATGTTTCTCTAGAGCAAATTCGCTTGCGTCCTCTATTGTTTCATCAGTAGATATAATTGATGCTATACAACTACCAGAAAGAAGGGTTTCAATTTCCTGAGCATATTTTGAGATATTGCTAACAGTTCCAATTGAGCCTGCAGAATTTCGCAACGCATCACTCATTTCATTTCGCGCAATAGTTTTTTCATACCAATGGACAGTTCTTCTATGAGGCAATGTGGCACCTTTTTGATATTCATAATTACCGATCACTTCTCCAACATAATAATTGCCCTCGCCATCTGGACATAATACAATATCACCAGATTGTATTCCTTTTGAAACAGTCCAGAGAAACCCACAAGCTAGTCCTGCTGAAATTTTTGATTTTTCTGGATTTTGCTCTAAATACAAAGGAATCATGGCTTTATTAAAATCTCGCCAATTTTCTGTTAATTTATCAGTCAAATCAATTTCATCAAACCAACCTGTTCCTATAAAATTTTCCCTATGAGCCTCCTTAGCATGGATACTTTTGGGACCGAGCATTATACGATAGTAACTTTTCATAAATAATTTAATTTAATTTTTGCGACTTCTCCCCACTTACTCAACAAAATCAATATATTTATTATATACCTATTTGAAATTCTATTCAATTAGCCCCCACCCACCCCAAAAACCAACTTTTCCAACTTTTTCCAAAGATTTTCCAAAATATTTTATCTTGTTTTAGGGTGTTTTTTTGTGACGGCCGTCACAAAAAAACACCCTTGTTGAAATAGCAAACCCTCTCCCCAGCCCTCTCCCGAGTACAGGCGAGGGAGTAAGGAAGAGGATAATAAAAGCCATCTTGCTCATATAAGCAAGATGGCTAAAATTCGAAAAATACACCCGATACATTAACTAAAGGCAACCGCATTTACAATAGCAGCTCCCACCCCTGATCCATCCTTGCAAACAAACAAATTAATCTCACCTTCTTTTCTTAAAGTCAGCAGATCAATCTCCATCTGCACCATCCCTTTATAGCCATGCGCTTTTTCATATAGTGAGCCATCAATAGCAACTGTATGTCTGCGTTTAAGCTCGGGATCGTTTTTGGTAACAGTCGCCACTATCAAAGTAGCTAAGAACTTAGCTGACCGGTTAAAGACCAACTCGGCGATTTTCTTGATCAATATTCTATCCGCCTGAGTAGTTTGGATTCCCTTATCAACCAATGTCATCCTGAGCCAATGCAAATTTTTGTCACTATATGCCAGAGCCAGAGATAATTCCTCTGCGGTAAAAAATTTATCTTTTTCCAGAATTTTCATATGATGGGAAAATTTATTTGTCGCCACAAAACTGTTTACCACCAATGAGGTCAAGGTTCCCAGATAAAGAGCAGAGACCGCTTTCTCAAAAAATTGCTCCCCTTTATTTTGACTGAGTTTATCAACCGCCCTGTCATAATGATTTCTCGGCAACAAATTAAATCCGCCCCACTCAATATTTATCAGCATCTCATCGGTCTTGCTTGAAAGCTGGGGTGATTTCTTAACATTGGAGATTTTTTCTGAATAAGAGGCGTTGGTACCTGTGCCAGCAATAACTCCCAGACTACAGTTTGGATGAGTGTATCTACCTTTGCAAAAAGTTCCTACCGTATCATTGAGAATTGCCCCGACTTTAATCTGGTGAAAACCGTTATCAAAAAAAGCGCTCTCCACCAAATCCACGATATCAGTACCCACCACATCTGCGACAGCAAAATCCTTGGTCCAATTAATCAGTATGCCTGAGCGAATATCCAGTTGCTTCATCGGAAAAGAAAAAGTTAAGCCAATTTTTACCCGGAACTGAGGGTCAATTTTTTCTTTTTGCATAAAATCCAAAACCGAGTCCACGATAAAATTGCCCAAATCCTCTCTGGCGCCTCGCATCACGCTGGTGCTAATCTTATAATTATGAGCTATGGGTTTGGAAATTTTTCCTTGACCCAAAAGCTTTACCGACATTACCCGAAAATTTGTCCCACCAAAATCAATGGCCAAATACTCTCCCTGCTCCTCCCCGCTTGGAGGCCAAATAAAGGCCGGCAACATTTTAAGAGAACTCTTTTTACCCGCGAGACCCCGTTTCATTTCTTCATGAAAATTAGCGATCATTTCAAGCTGGGTGCGAAGACTAATGTTAAAAAGACTTTCTAATTCTAGATAATTTTGAACAGTCATAATTTAGGTCTCCTTTTTAAAGAAAGATTAGCTATGTCAAAAAACTGTTTGCTCTGCATACTAACAACAAAAAAAATAGTTGTCAAACAAAAAATCTCTTATAAATGGGATAGAAAAACAATAGCGAAAGGTGGCCTTTTTTAATATAAGATTTATCTTAATTATTCTCCCTCAATAAACTCAAATGAATATTCGGAAGGCAACTCATAACCCTTAATCTTCTCTGATAACGAATTTTCTGACCCAGAATTTTTGTGCACACAATCAGTTTCATCGGATACCACGGCTTTCTTTTTTATATCTAATTTTAATTTCTCAGAAATGCAAATCGTATTTCCAAACACAGTATTGGGTCCTTCAAATTTTACATTTTTTAAGCTAACAATTTTCTTGAGATTTTTTTCTTCAAGATTATATACATAAGCATCGTCACCAAACAAAACAAGATTTTTCTTATCATACATATATACAACACTTTGAATATTTGATGGCATCTCCTTTTTGCTTATAATTGTTTTGGGATCTTTCTTTTTCATCAGGTTGAGTGCATATATTTCTGAGAGGAT
>Ga0209467_1000735_pt1 | contig 37651 bp, 29 predicted proteins | sample Higcelwee11metaG_FD_187175 | JGI IMG/M metagenome (GOLD analysis project Ga0209467, IMG submission 187175) | Freshwater pond sediment microbial communities from the University of Edinburgh, under environmental carbon perturbations - High... | ecosystem: Environmental > Aquatic > Freshwater >... | reverse complement strand
CATAATTTCATAGCCCAAATCTTTAAATCCATTGGGAAGTCCATAGACCCACATAGGACTGCTCTCAAGAAAAAGAATGCGCATATTCTACACCATCCTAAATATTCATATATAAGCTAAAAATCTCAAATCTATATGTTTTGCGAAAAACATTTACATTAATAATTCAAATTTCCCGTAAACGTTTCCTTGATTTTCATTGAATTCGCACCATTCCCTATGTAATTTCTTAATATATAAAATACTGTACTGCCGTAGAATATCGATCATCTGCTGCGCCCGGTATTCATATGCATGTGTGGCTGCATGTGAGCCACCTTGTTTTCGAATTTTTTCCCGTTTTTAATGATCAGGAAACCATGACCTCGTGGCCCAAATCCCGAAATCCGTTGGGAAGTCCATGTATCCACATAGGATGGCTTTCCAGAAAGAGGATTCTCATGACTCTGTGCTCCTTTTATATTTTGTCGGTATATTATATGCAAAATATAGGACAATGTGCTTGAAGAAGCCTTCGCTGGCATTGATACTGAAGCTCTTTTTTAGTTCCCATAAAATATCACTAGAATGTAATTTTAAATTTCAGTTGCAAGAGTAAATTCCGTGTGTAAAATGTGCCGTGAGCCTAATCTTAAGTGTAAGTCAAGAGGAACGTGGAATAAATGCGGAATGCGGGTTCCATATATCAGAATAGAGGTTCCCCATACTGTAATGAATTTAGTTTTTCATTTAATTATAATTGCATTAGAGAAGGAGGATACCGATGGCTAAGAAAATGATCGTGAATGGTACTGAAATTACAGTAACGCAATTTGAAGAAAAAGACTATATATCCCTAACGGATATGGTTAGAAATATTGAGAATGGCTTCGTAACAAAAACACGATTGAGTTTTTAGGGATATAGGAAGAAATGTATAATCCCGATTTTAATTCCCCCGAATTCGAGGGAATTAAAAATGAGGCGGGGTTAACCGTTTTATTTATGGGTTCGTACTTTTACGCAGAAATATATAATTATGCGAATTTTGTGAAATTTTATAAAATAATATTGTAAAACGATAAACTACTCTTCAAGTGTTAAATGAAAAGGGCAAGTAAACAACCCGGAAAGGTTTTTAAAGGATTTAAAAGTTATCTCTGTACATATGAGTACTCAGATTATAATGACTTGGCCGGAACTATTAATATATTCTGCTGAGTTCATGCACGAATAAAATTCGACAAAGCCCTTAAAGCAATGCCTGAGAATTTGGAAGGAACACTTTGTGTTGCTAAGGAAGGCCTAAACTTTTGCAGCAAACTGTTTTTAATAGGACGTAAGTTACACGATCTTTCGTAGAAGCTAATATACAAAAAAGCATCTAAATGTGTCGAATTAAGGCGAAATTATATATAATTTAAAAAAAAAGTTTCAAATAGTGCAAAATTTAAGAATTTATGTAAAAATTTGACACAAATGTAAAAACAACTATTGACAAATTTGGAGTATGTAATATAATATGGTAAGAATGTGTAAATATGCAATTAGTTTTTTTATTACTTAATGTTTAAGTGTAACAATATTAAATATTTTTTAGGGGGGGTTAAAAAAATGGATACAACAATCCAAAATTATGCAAGTATCAGAGACGTTAAAATGTATTACGAGATTTCAGGTAATCCTAAGGGAGATTGGTTGATTTTGATCCACGGTATATCGGGTTCAACAAGGTGTTGGAAGTACCAGGTTTGTGATTTAAACAAACATTTTCATGTACTTAACCTTGATCTTGCAGGTCATGGAAATTCATCTTCACTTGATTGTGAGAAGTACAGCGGGGTAATTATAGCAAATTATTTAAGGTTGCTTATGGATGAACTGGGGATAGAAACAGCACATATTCTTGGCTTATCTCTTGGAACTATAGTACAACAATATTTTTGTGAGTTATTTCCAGAGAGAGTAATATCATTAATATTTGCAAGTCCTATATGTAAACCTAACTATTTGTCTAAATTTTTTAACAGTTTTGCAGAAAAAATTTTTTTGAAGCTTTTCAATAAAGACATATATCTTAAAATTATGGCAAATATGATGCTTCCTGGAAAAGCACATATGAAATCAAGAAAGTTCTTTCTTAGTGAAACGCTCAAAATAAGTGATTCTGAATTCTACAAATGGTGGAAAGTAGTTGTACAAGGTGATCACTATTCCTTCTTGACCCACTATGATATTCCCGCACTTATTGTTGCAGGCGAGAAAGACTTCTGTTTCTTCAGTGATGCGCTTGCACTGAAAGAGAAGTTTACATACTGTGATTTTAGGGTTATCAAAGACGCAGGACATGTTTTTATATTCCAAAAGGCAGAAGAATTCAATCAAATGGTTATTGAACATATAAATTCATTGGAAGTCAATTCAAATTTGGAATTTGAAAACACTGCTTTGACTGCATAGAAATGAAATAAATTTTTAACACCATTTTATATACCATAGTTGAATTAAAAATTAATGGAATTTATAAATACATTTATAAATATAATGGAATATAACTGATATGCTCCCTTTATGGTAGACAGTTAAATAATAAAAACTGTTACTATGAAGGGAGTATTTTTGTGAGAGGCTTTTGTCTAAAAGTAATTGCAAGCCCTAGTTAATAAAGCGTAGCATCACCCTGAACCACAATTTCAATTTATACCGTTTCATATACACATTTCCTCTCATCTTCCATAGTATTTGCCCAGAACTTCAATGTTTGATTTCTCGTATTTACTCTATCCTTACGCGCAGCACAGCACATACACTTATATGCACTGAGATTAACCAATGGACTTCTTGGTAATTACCCGTTCTGGGACCATCATATAAAAAAGTGATTGGAATATGTTGTATTCAATCACTTTCAAAAATTAATTTTGGTTTTAAAGTTTATTCTACATAATAATAGAGTGTTGTAAATGCATTTACATACATTTACTATAGTTAACTTAAAGAAGTAGGTAACATTTTTGCAAGATATGCATTAATTAATTGGGCAGGCTGATGACCTTCCTTATCATATCCAAGCATCATATTACAGTGCCAATATCCCTGAACTATCTCCAGTTGTACATTTTTTGCACCTTTTTCAATAAGTTTGTCATGCAACTTAATTGAGTTTGAACGTGGAATCAGCCAGTCATCTGCGCCATGCAATACCAAGCAAGCAGGTTCACGTCCTGTAACATTATAAACAGGAGAGCAATCATTTTTGTCACTATCACCAAGCATTGCAAGTATGGCTGGGTTTATAAGGTGGTGCAGATAATTTTCATGCAAATTGAAATCATGTATTCCACTTACAGGTATCCAACATTTAACTTTCTTTATATCGATATCATATTGCTTATGCCACTTCTCGCCAGTTACAAGCAGAGCAGCTAAATGCCCACCGGACGAATGACCAATCACCGCTATTTTATTTGGGTTTCCGCCATAATCATGAATATTGTCAAGCACCCATTTAAAAGCCATTGCACAGTCTTCAATCTGTGCTGGATGAATAACATTGGGAGCCAGCCTATGATTAATGGAAACAACCGTATACCCTCTTTTTATCCACTCGGGTGCATAAAATCTTGTATTACTCTTGTCTTCGGTAGTCCATGCACCACCGTGTATAAAAAAGATTACAGGTCTTTTCTTTTTCCCCTTGCTTTTTAAATGGTGAATATCAAGTCGCTGCAAAGGATCTTCACCGTATCGGATGGCAAAATAATCCTGACGGTTCGGATCAGGCGTAGCATGTAGGTATGGATACTCTATTCCACACTTACCGTAGAATGTCCAATCCTTTTCCTCAATAGAGCTTAAGAGTTCTTTTGTGTCTACAAATTGCGCGTATTCAGTCTCATAACTCATAGCATAATCAACTCCTTATTTATATTTTTAGTACCATTTCATTCATTTTCTTTGCCAGATTGTCGAGAGCATTCGCAGAATTTAACAGTTCTTCGCTTGATGCAAATGTCTCCTGTGTTGAAGCAGAAGCAGACTCTATGCTCTGCGTAGTCAGTATAGATGCGTTGTTGACCTCTTCTATGAAGCTGTTGACCATCTCAGTATATGAAATCTGTTGTTCTGATACATCTCTAATGCTTAAAAGAGATTGTATAGTTATATTTAGTGCATCAATTATACTCTGGTAGTATTCTTTGGACATTTTTACTATTTCAACGCCTTCATCCACCTTAAGCACCAAATCGTCTACCTTATTTTCATGTTGGAAAATACCTTTCAGATTACTTGTTATGTCATTTAATGACATCTGACTTTGAGCAGCAAGCTTCCCTATTTCGCCTGCAACAACAGAAAAACCTCTGCCATACTCACCGGCCCTTGCTGCTTCAATTGATGCATTGAGCGACAACATATTGGTCTGCTCGGATATACTATGTATGGCGCTTACTATTTTATCAATTGTCTGAGCCTTTAAATCTAGCTCCTTTGCACTTGCATACGTAGCTGTAGCGCTTTCTTTTATGTGCATTATTTTTTCAACGGCATCGTCAATAGAACTCTTTCCTCTTCCTGCAATATTTTTAAGTTCTTCAGAATTTCCAATAACACTGATTGTATTTTCTTTCATCTGTTTCGTATCCTTAACAAGCTGCGAAATAAGTTTGGTACTTTCCTTAACACTTTCAGAGGTCTTTACGGCACCTGCCAGGATGTCTGATGTGCTCACTGCAGTCATCTCCGCTGCCTGCTGCTGTTGAGATGCGAGATGAGTTATCAATCCACTTGATTGTGAAAGAGAATTTGACACATCTTTTACTTGTGAAACCATGGTCTGTAGATCATTAAATGACTTGCTGACATTGAATTCGTTCTCAGTGGATTTCCAAAGAAGTCTGTTTCCCAAATAAGCACTGATAAATGCTGCAAAGCCCCCAAAACAAATAACCTGTACCCTTGTAGTTATATCACCAATTGAAGTACTTAGCGTCTCAGGACATGTATTTACATAAAAGCTCAATATACACACCGCCGAACTGAATACTATGCCGTACAATGCAACTGCCTTCTCAAGGTAAAATGCCGACACAAATAATATTAATACCAGTGTTCCCCATATATCTCTATACGGAACAAATATAGCGATTGCAATATAGTTTATGCAGGCTACAGACACAATAATATATTTGTATACATTTACATATATTTTCATGTCCTTCTTTTTCAAAATTAAATTGGAAATAAACATTAGTGTAACATTAAAGACAACAGGCAAAGAAAAATAGAGTAAGTTAATCCATTTGAAAATACTCATAATACCTATTATCTTCATAATTGCGAAAAAAGCCACACCACCAAAGCCACCAATCGTACAATAAAATGTTATTGAGTCACTAAGTCCCTTTTGATAATTTAACAAATTCTTCTTAAATAGGCTTTCCAAATTTTCTGCCAACCAGAATCACTCCTTTTTGTTTAATGAATAAAATCATTTTTGAATAGTACTATATATTGACAGCAAGTAAACTACATAGTGAATAGAGCATAAGCATATGTGTACTAGCACCCATCATTATTATCACCATTATTATTTCTACATAAATTTGCTATATCCTTCCAAATATACAAATTTCTTTATAAATTGCATATTATTAAGAATTATCTGATTTATTGTAAGTATTTGACCATAATTTTAATATCATTGAAATTTTTTTATCTTAGTGAAATGGTGTTGTTAGCTGTAGCTATAATAGGACTTAAACATTTTGGGGATTTGAGAGATGTTTGTTGAGATTTAGATTATGATAAAAGTTCCGATATCTACAAAAAGCGGGCGAAGATTTCCTTTAAAGTAAGGATGGTATAGGAATGAGAACGTACTGATAGTGATTGCTTACACGAATTAAGTTTTGAAAAAATGTCCACTTGCTTTTTCTGAATTCTCAAAGCATACTTTAATAGCAAAGAATATCTGGTTAAATTGAGAAAAACTTGAGAATTGTATGTAATAATATTGTCCGTTGAAGGGAGGTTAGTATTTGAAAAATAAAATATTACTCGTTGATGACGAAAAAGGCATTGTAACGATGATGAAGAATTATTTTGAAACGTTAGGGTACGAAGTGTATTCCGCTTATGATGGTAAAGAAGTACTTGAAAAAGTTGCCTGTCAACCTGACATCATTCTGCTTGACATCAATATGCCGAAAATGGATGGTATTTCTGTTTGCCAGCGTATTCGCGAACATATTGCCTGCCCGATTCTTTTTCTTACCGCACGTATTAAAAGCAATGATAAAATTATTGGATTCCGGGTTGGTGCAGATGACTACATTGTTAAGCCTTTTGACATAGAGGAATTGGGAGCACGTGTGGAAGCGCATTTGCGCCGTGAACAACGAAAGCAAGGACAATCTGTTGTGCGATTCTTTGATGAACTTGCCATCGACTACTTGAGGCGAGAAGTAATGGTAAACGGGAAGCTTGTTCCACTATCAAAAAAGGAATTTGAGATTGTAGAGCTGCTTTCAATGAATGTCGGACAAGTCTTTGACCGTGAGCGTATTTACGAAGCTGTATGGGGTATTGATGGCGACGGTAGCAGCGATACCATCATGGAGCATATCCGGAAAATCCGGTCAAAACTATCCGCGTATACCCGGCACAGCTATATTGATACCGCATGGGGGGTGGGTTATAAATGGAACGGTTGAAGCAGGTGAGCTTAAAAAAAGCGTTTTTTTGCCTGACAATGCTTTTTTTACTGTTCTCCCTCATATTAAGTACTGTTTCCATATTGAGCATAAGCAAAGTTTTACAGCAATATGGTTCATCAATAGAAATAAAAATTGATAGGAATAATGCTGTAATTCCGCTTGAAACGGCAACCGAGAATGTTCTTCCGCTTTGGTATCATATTTTAGGGACTTTACAATTTGCGCTGCCGGTTCTTTTTGTAACAGCCGGTTTGCTTTCAGCCGATCTGGCGTTTTATCGTATAAAACTAAAAAGGCCTCTTGCTGAGTTACAAGCCGGCGCAGAACGAATTATGCAAAATGATTTGGATTTTTCTATTCAATCAATTTCCAAAGACGAGCTTGGTGAACTCTGCAATGGGTTTGAAAAAATGCGCTTCGAACTATTAAAAAACAATCAGGAGCTTTGGCGGCAAATGGAAGAACGCAAACGTCTCAATGCGGCTTTCTCCCATGATCTGCGCAATCCGGTTACGGTGCTGAAAGGTTCAGCTAAAATGCTTAAAAAGGGATTAATGAGTGGCACATTATCATCTCAAAGTGCGCAGGATTCCGTATTACTGATAGAGGAATATGCCGGAAGAATCGAAACATATATTGAAGCCATGAGCAGCGTTCAGCGTTTGGAGGAGCTTCAATGCTCATCCCAAAATATTAGTTTAGAAGCAGTAATCAAGGAGCTGTCGGATAGTATCCAACTGCTTACATTGGATTCCGGCATTATAGTAGAAGAACAATTTGAAAAGCTGCGAAGGAATATTTCGATTGACAAGACAATTGTATTTAATGTTGCAGAGAATCTGATTGTGAATGCAATCAGATATGCAAAAACTAAAATACAGGTCAGCTTAATGCTGGATTCGGAAACGCTTGTATTGTCTGTGCAAGATGACGGGCCGGGCTTTACGCAGGAAATTCTTCGAAAAGGCGCAGAACCATTTATCCGTGGCGATATAGGTAATGATGATAGTTCTCATTTTGGCATGGGGCTATATGTTTGCCGCCTGTTATGTGAAAAACACAAAGGTTCATTGAAGTTTCAAAACACTCAAGAGGGAGCTTTGGCAACAGCAAAATTTAGAATTTCGAAAACTTGAGCGATTTTTGAGATTTGCTTGATATACTCTCCTTATCAACCTAAGGAGAGTGTTTTTATGATAATCGAAGGGAAAGACTTATCGAAATATTACGGGAACGATGAAAACAAGGTGATCGCTCTCAATAAAGCAAATCTTGAAATTGCAGTAAGTGACTTCATTTCCATCATGGGGCCTTCCGGCAGCGGAAAAAGCACCTTGCTTCATATAATCAGCGGGCTGGATATGCCAACCTCCGGGACGGTTACATTTGATGGAATGGATATATACAAAACGGATGACAAGAAGCTTTCAGCGTTTCGCCGCCGCAGGATCGGTTTTATCTTTCAGCAATTCAATCTGCTGCCTGTTTTGACCGCAAAAGAAAACATAATTATGCCTTTGCTTTTGGACAAGCGTCAGCCGGATGAATCCTACTTTAATCAGATTACCGAACTTTTAGGAATAAGCAACCGGTTATCTCATCTGCCAAGTGAGCTTTCGGGAGGCCAGCAGCAGCGGGTTGCTATTGCCCGTGCACTGATTGCAAAGCCGGATGTTATCTTTGCGGATGAACCAACGGGAAATCTGGACAGTAAAAGCGGCGGCGAGGTCATGGGCTTACTCCTTGATATTTGGCACAAGATGGGCAAATCACTGGTTATTATTACTCATGACAGTCGCATTGCTCAGATGGCAGACCGGCAGTTTGTCATTGCAGATGGCGTACTCTCGGAGGTGACGGCAATATGAAAAGCTATCATTCCCTTGCATGGAAAGAACTGTGGACCCAGAAAGTTACTTCCGTTCTGATATTGATTGCCATAATTCTTTCTACCATGATGACTACGGTAATCGGGCAATCCATCGGTATCCTTAGTGCCATGCGCGAACAACAGGCGGCATCTCTAAACGGAAACCGTTATGCTACTTTTCATCAGCTTACAGAAGATCAGGCAGAAGCAATATCCACAGATGACCGTGTTTCCTTTGCAGGAAGCTGCATTACACTTGGCACAACAGAAATAGAAAGCAGTGGTTTATCACTTCTGTTGCGAGAATATGAGGGTGACGCATTATCAGCATATCCGTCACTAACGCAGCTTGATAGTGGCCGGTTGCCAACGCAGGCTGACGAAATAGCACTGCCGCAGGATGTTCTTGACTTGATGGGCTATTCCGGCAAGCTGGGAGATACTGTTATGCTGACTTTGCATATTTCTTTAATGCATGACAACGAAGAACCATATGAATATACATCAGAATTTACTTTGACCGGCATTTTGAAAAGCAACTACATTGGCTATGTTTCCGGGAGCGTCAGCGGTGTTGTTGGGTCAGGAAGTGCAAAGACGCTCCTGCCGGAAAAATATCAGCTGATGTCTACCGATATTCGCCTCCATGATAAAAGCAGATTTCAGCAGATAGTTAACGACTTTGGAAACTCATTTGAAATTCCTGACTACTGTATTCAGTATAATGACATCCTTTTGTCTGCGTTGGAAATTGACTATGACGGCAAAGACGAAAGCGACGCATCCGGCTTTCCGTTTATGGCGGCAGCTGGTGTTTTAGTAGGTGCTCTTGTACTTATGGCTGCCGGACTTGTTATCTATAACATTTTAAAAATCTCTGTAACAAAACATATTAGTGAGTATGGTACATTACGGGCGCTTGGAGCCGAAAGTGTTAAGCTCTATATACTTGTTGCTATGCAGCTTGCTATTCTGTGCTGTATGGGAATTCCGTTCGGCGTTGTCTTGGGGGTGCTGTCGGCAAAAGGAATTACAATTGCAGCCACCAGCGTGTTATCCCCTGAAATCTTCCTGGCAAATTCACATGAGGAATTGGCAGCGTTAATATTACAAAACAGTACCGGAAAGCTATTACCTCTTGTGGTCAGCACAGCCATTACTTTAGTTTTCGCTTTTATTGCGGTTATGCCTGCCGCTCATTATGCTGCAAAGGTTTCTCCTACGCTTGCAATGTCCGGTACTACTGTTCATGTAAAGCGTAGAAATCGCAATACAGGTCATATCAGGTGCTTTGAGGCCTTTTATGCAAAAATGAATATGAAGCGTAATACAGGCCGGACAGTCATTACTATTCTGTCGCTTGTTATGAGCATTACCGTGTTTATAGCGTTGCAAAGCTTTTCAGGGCTGCTTGACACTGCAAGCAGCGTACAGAAAATGCATTTGGGCGATTATTCTATTACCAGTGAAACTGTTGGGTTTGCTCCTGAAGTAGTGGAGGAATTAAAGGAACAGCCGGGTGTTTCCTCAGTATCTACTCTAAAATACAGCCTTTACACGCAGGATAAAGACGGGAATCTGCCAATAAATACGTCAATAACATTGCAACCCAGTGAAGCACTCCACATTGTGGGCGTCGATGAGGAACGCCTAAAAACACTTGCACCAACACTCACTAATCAGCAGATACAGGATTTGAAAAGCGGGAATGCTTGCCTGATAAAAAATCCTATTGTAATGGCTTATGGCGAAGATGCGATGGAAGCCACATCTATTTCAACCGGTGACGTTGTTTCTGTTTCTGCTGTTGAGCTGGGTGTAATTGGCGTATGCAACGGTGCTGTCACATTGGACAATGACGGCTTTGTGAATGGTGTTCAGGTTATTGTATTTGATACTGTTTATGATCGGCTCACCGGAAAAAACACATACTCAGAGCTTTACCCCGTACTAACTGCTGATACCGACCGGGATATTGCAGAAACGGTGATTGACCAGATCTGCACACAGGCAGGCGGTCATTGGCTTTCTTATCAAAACACCGACAAGCAGCTGGAAGAAAGCTATCAGCAAATCAAGCTGCTTGCATGGGGGCTGATACTCTTTATCGGATTAATCGGTCTTTTGAACATTATCAATACGACCTACACCAACATCCACACCCGCGTCAACGAAATCGGGATACAGCGCGCAATCGGTATGAGTATTGCAAGCCTATATAAGACCTTTCTGTGGGAGGGCGCCTATTATGGTATAATAGCTGGTATCATTGGTGCTGTGGCAGGCTATATCTGCACCATCTTTGTAGGAGCAGCCGCAACGGATCAAATTGAACTTGTGGCTTTGCCGATTATAGCTATTCTTCAAGCAACTGTGGTATCTATAGCAGCCTGTTTGATTGCTACCTGCCTTCCCTTGCGCCAGATTGCAAGGATGAGCATTGTTGATTCCATTGAAACTGTTGAATAGCAACGGTGTTTCAGTGGTCAGGCGTTTCCCTTTCCTAAACGGTATAGATAATGACATTTAATATGAACCAATTAACCGAGTCAACTCGCCGGTATATGTCAAAGACAGCCGGTTAATTGCTCGAGTACAGGCAATGGAAAGGCTGGAATTTGATATGATGAAAAAACCGGTACGGTCGGCTTCATCGGAGTCCGGGGTATCACAGAAGGGATTGGAAGCGGCTGCTTCAGTTCGACAGCAAGCCTTACCAGAGCAGATTTTCTTTTAGCAATATCTCAATATTGTATCGTTCTCGATAAGTTAGGTGTTTATTCTTCCGGTTACCTATGGTATAGTACCTCCGTAAATGTTTGGTTTCGTCACTTAACATTATACATCGGATTTACCATGAGTCACTTTTTTTATGCCTTACGGCATTTAATTTTACAGCTTACCGTATATTGTTGTCCCTTTTAATCTTTAGGTTCCCGGTTTCAGCGCGATAGAATTTAAGACTAACGGGAATATTATAATTTTCATTTTCATTAAACCCTAGCGCTCTTACTTTGTAAACATCATGGTTATAAGTTGCATGCTTTTCATTTTTCTCCTTATCCACAAACATATATCTGAATATCTGAAGTTCAAATTCATATAAATCGCACAACAGGTCTTTCACCTGACTGCTAAAATCCATTTTCCTTATAAATTCACCAATTCTAAGAAGAGTCATATAAGATGAATCTATAGGGTTATTCTTGGTAATGAAGTACTCATTGGAATAATAAGTATTCGCAAAATCAGGTATTTTATTTCTGAAATCAAAGAAGAGTGCAAGTAAATCATTGTGGTAATAATTCATTAACACTTTATATACTGTTGGTAAAAACTTACGCATAAAAGCAATGTAAAAATCAACAAACCGGTCTAAATACTTAAGCTGAACTCTTAGTTCAGAATCAAAATCATAGAAATGTGGGAATATCTCTGGATAAGACTGGATCAAGTCGCTTGCTTCACTTATTCTCGCAGAATCACCCAGATCGGAATAAGCATCTGTTGCCTTTAAACTATCCTTTGTTTTATTGTATATTTCGGTTCCCGGTAGAATGGTACATAAATGAATCTGTGTCTCTTCAATGCCTCTTTCAGTTAGAACTCTCATCATTTCCAATGTCAGTTTTACATCATCTATGGTCTCATCTGGAAAACCATAAATAAATGACGCTCTAACTTTCATTTTATATTTCATCAAAATATCAATTGTCTTATATACGTTCGACAGGTCAAGATTTTTATTCGTCTTCTTCTGCATACGTGGCGAACCGGTTTCAATTCCTAAAAATATACTTGCACATCCGGCTTCCTTCATTTTACAGATTAGGTTTTCATCCAGCAAATCCAGTCTTGTACTGCATCCCCATTTTATATCGAGTTTCTCACGGATAGCCCTCTCACAGAACTCTAAAATCATGCTTTTTCTTACAGTAAACGTATCATGTATGAAATCAAATTTCGTTTTATTAAAATTATCTTTCAAATAATATATTTCTTTAAAGATCCGATCTATACTTTTTAGCCTGAATTTTCTTTTCCAAAAAGATTTTGTGGAGCAATATATGCAACTAAACGGACATCCTCTCCCTACTTCAATAGGTGCATAATCTCCGGATTTATCCAAATTAACCAATGTATAATCAATAAGCGGTAATTCATCCAAGTTAGAAATTAAATTTGGTTCATTATTACAAATTACTTCACCATTTTTTCTATATGCTACTCCTTTTAGAAGGTTAAAATCCTTTTCCTTTAATAGAGCTTCCACTATATCAACTATAGTGTCCTCTCCTTCTCCTATTCCGATACAATCTATCCAAGGGAAAGCTTCTAAAGATTTTTCTGCGGTCAAAGATGCGTGTGGTCCGCCAAACATAATTTTTATATCATTATTCTTTTCTTTAATATATTTTGACAGTATCACACTATTGTGGTAAGAGTTACACATTGTATAAAACCCTACGATAGATGGTTTCAATTCCAGTATAAGGTTACACATCGTTTCCAGCTTGGGTTCTTCAAATGAGCTTTCTTTTATCTGGTTTGTTTGATATAGCATATTAAAATCAATTATATGAACATCGTAATTATTATTTTTTAATACAGTTGCGATACTTAAGGTACCTAAGGGAAGGTATCTATTGTTTTCCTCATTCTTGATATGAAGAGCATTTACGAACACAACTCTATTCATTCCGATTCCCTCGCTATCTTACCTAATATTAGTTTACATTTGATACATATATTACCATAATATGTACTATCGTGCAATATACTTGGTACGTAATTTATGACTTGCCAAAAGAGTTCTGCAAGTATTGACATATCTATTAGCAGGAAATATAATTATTTGTATACAGAAAATGTAATTATTTCAATAAATGTAAATAAATATTATATTGTGGCATATACAATATGGGGGTAAAGTCATGTTGAATTCTGGAGAATTGTTTCCTAAAAGTAACAGATATGTTAATATTTATGAAACATACGGCAAAACAGTTTTATTTGACTCGGTAAGCGGATCAATTGCAAAAGTGCATAAAAATGCAAATATAATTTTAGAGCTGTGTGATGGCCGTTCCAGTATAACCGATATACATAATTCTTTGAATTCGATTTATCCACACTTAAAAATAACCGAAGAAGACCTTTGTAAATTTTTCGAAATGCTTGAAAGTAAAAAATTCATTACGTTTGTGCAGAGAAATAAAACAGAAGATAAGAAAGTTCTTCTTATTAATCCACCGTTTCCATTTGAGCATAACCGGTATAGAACGAATTACTATGCTCCTCCTTTAGGGCTTCTAAATATTGCCGCTGTGCTTGAAGAAAAGGGCTATGCGGTAAGAATACTGGATATGTCTATTTTGGATATGCGCCCCAGCGAAATTACTACATATCTTCGGGAAGAAAAGTTTACACCGGATATAATCGGAATTTCAGCCAATATGACTTTTACATATCCAAATGTTTCGAGAATTGCCTTAAATATTAAAGATATATATCCTAATATTCCTATTATCCTGGGAGGGAACCATGCTACTTTCTGTTACCAGGATATATTAGCTTCAGAGTTCTCTGTCGATTACATACTATTGTATGAAGGAGAAAGAACAATAGTAAACTTATGTAATGCAATTCTAAATGGAGAGCAGAAGTTGGAAAGCTGTGCAGGAATAGCTTATAGGAACGGCAGTGGACAAATCGTTAAAACCAAAGCTCAGGAAAGAATCATTGATTTGGATGAAATTCCTTTCCCGGCATATCACTTAGTTCCAATGGAGTTATATAACCCCCAAATGCGTGGCTTAATCATGACAAGCCGTGGATGTCCGCATAATTGTATATACTGCAGCACTGCCGAGTTTAATGGACGAAAAATTGCCTATAAAAGTATTGATAGGATTATTGATGATGTTAAACGTTTGGTTTTCGAATACGATTGTAAAATCATTAATTTTGGAGACGATGCATTTTCAATTAGCAAAGATAGGGTTCTGGAACTTTGTAAGCGATTAGAAAAAGAAAACTTAAAAATCAGATGGTCGTGTAATACAAGAATCGATATGGTTGATATGGAGATTTTAGAAGCCCTTCGCAGTGCAGGCTGTTGTTCTGTTTTATACGGAATAGAATCTATAAACCAAAAAGTCCTTGATACGGTGAGTAAACGCTTTCGAGTTGAACAGGTTAAAAATGCTTTGGATATGACAAGGAAAGTTGGTATCAAAGTCAAACAAAATTATATTATCGGTCTTCCCTATGAGACAGAACAGTCCTTGGAGGAAATGCGCCAATTTATTAAATCTACAAATCCGGATGAGCTGGAATTATGCATTCTTTGTCTTTTCCCGGGAACCGAAATTTATAAAAATTCAAATAAATATGCGATTACAAATCTTGGATTTAAATGGGATGAGTACCAGCTAATGCTTCCTGGGGCTAAAACGGAATGGTTAGATAGTTCCCGCATAATGGATAACTATTTGATCGGCAGATTAATGACATGATCTGCCGGTCTAGTATATGAAAGGAGGTAAAAACCATGGAAAACAACGTAATAAACTATGAAGAGCTGTTAGAGCTCGAAATAGTAGAGCCGGAATGTGCTGCAACGGGTGACTGGTGCTCGGCAGTTTAATTTCACCCAAAGGATGGGTAGCCTATATCTATAGGCTACCCATAAAACATGGAGGTAGTGGATGAATGAACTATATACACTGGCAAATTGTTTAATAAAAAAATTAGACAGATATGGCTATAGCCATTTTTTAAGGGTATTTAGAAATAGCGAGTATTTTATCTACCCGTGGCCTAATTTTCAATTAATAAAAAATAGAGCTTTATTGATAGAAGGCGGCTTACAACCATTTATACTGCTTTTTTTAGCCGGAATGAAAATTCAAATAGGAAAGCTAAAAGGGATTTTTACGGACGAAGAATTTCAAGCGTTCATTGAACTGGGTATTTTTAAAGTTGACGCTGAATATGTTCGCAGCACTAAAGCACTAATCCCTTATATGGGCAATTATTTATTCGCAGATTTTCCGTATTTTTATCCGACAAATATGGCAGATAATGCGAATTCAGTTTATTTGGGTGATGACTCGTTTCTACTTGCTTCACTGCTTCCGAACTGGAGGCACAAAAAAGTATTGGATCTCTGCACGGGCTCCGGGATACAGGCGATTATTCTTGGGAAAAGAAACGATTCTGTTACAGGTACAGATATTACACCGGAATGTATCCATATTGCGAGATTAAATGCAGCTATTAATGAGGTGACCGATACTGTACAATTTTTTAATAGTGACCTTTTCAGCAGCGTAAATGACACGTATGACTTAATTATTGCGAATCCGCCTACCCAGATTATTCCCGAAAATATAGATTACCCGTTAATTGGTAATGGGGGCAAAGATGGACTTAAAATAATCAAAAGGATTATTTTGGAGTTAGATGAGCATCTGTCTGACAATGGTTGCTTTTTTACGATAGCACAATTGCTTGGAAATGATGTTGAACCTTTTTACTTGAAGGAATTACAGGAAGTTTCCTATAAAAATAAATGGTCTGCAAAAATTATAATACATGAGAGAATGCCTTTATCAGAGCAAGCCAATGTGATGAGTAAATGTTCTTCATCCATATTAAATAAAGCATTTGAACCGGATCAGTGGCTCAAATACTACGAGGAGAATAACCTGACATATCTCTATAATGTGATTCTTCAGGTGCATAAAACCGGAGAATTCCAATTTGAGAGTAACGTTTGGAATTTCTGGGATTTAAATGATGTTCCCATTAAGCGCGTTAAAGAGGAATATAAGTCTGTTGAGAGATATGTACTAAATCCTACTAGCCGCGCAGTAACTGCCGAGGAGCGCAGGTTTATTGAATTATGCAATGGTAGTCGATCCCTTTTGGAAATCACTCAATGCCTGAATGAAGAATTTGGGTTCGCGTTAGGACGAAAAAGAAAAATAGAAGCATTTTGCACATGGCTGCAAAATAATGGCTTAATTTATAAGCGTAAGGTGAGGTGATAACTATGTTTGCTAAATGGGATATCACAGGGCATTGTAATCTTAGGTGTAAGCATTGCAGTGTAGGTCAAATTTATGCTGTAGGTGGTAAAGGCGGGTTTGTTGATTTGGATACCCAGACAATGCTATCCATTATAGATAAATTACATGATGGAGGTGTTAAAAAAATTCAGGTATTAGGAGGAGAGCCATTTTTCCGTAAAGATATAAAAGTGCTCCTAACACGTTTATCCGAATTGGGCATAGGTTCACTAATTAATACCAACGGACATTTAATTACAGATGAACTGCTTGATGAACTTTTCAATCTGAAAATTCAAGCACTCAATTTTAGCTTTGAGGGATATAATGCTGCAATGAACGACTTAATCCGTGGAGAAGGTTCGTTCGACAAGACTTTCAGGATAATGAAAAAAGCGCTTGCAAAGGCTTGCGAGTATAAGTCACAAATGACAATCGGCATTGGCTATTGCATTACAAAATATTCCCTAAAACATGAAAAGGAAATTATAAAATTTTGTGAAGATGCGGGTGTTAAGCAGTTGTTAGTCAGTGATTTATGGGTTACTCAAAATGCAGATATCAATAAAAACGACATAGCCCTAGAGTCACTGGATGAAAAGTTTAGCTGCATAGAAGAGCTGAGTGCAGCCGCTGCAAACTCAAATATTTATCTTACTTTGGAAGTGTCTCCCCTAACTGCAGGTTATCTTAATTATAAATATAAAACTAAATTTACCACTTCATTCGAGTGCGGTGCAGGAGACAAAATAATTTATATACGAGCAGATGGAGAGACTTATCCATGTATAAAATGTAGAGAAATGGATCAATTGTTTAAAAAGTTCAATGAAGGAGAAATCCCTGCTGCAGCAGGAAAAATACAAGAACATACGTTAAGTGAAATCATAGATTCTCCGTACTTTCATGTATTTAAAAAAATCCGTCAGTTTGATTTAGAGGATAAAGATCTCTGTAAAGTTTGCCCATATAAAGAACATTGTCACCCATGTCCGCTCAAATACTATAATGACACTTTTCTGGAAGAATGTTTATATGCACACAACTTACTAACCAAGTATATCAGAGAGAATAAAAAACAAAAGCAGTAATATGCTTAAAAAAAATCGGAGGCTATCATGAGAAGCTATAGTGTTAATGCACATATATTCAAATATAACGATAAATATTATTTTTTTGATAGCGCTAAGATAAGAGTTATTATGCTTAACCCGGATATCGGAGAATTTTTGATTCGCTGCAAAGCAATGTCATTCAAAGAAATGCTGGACAGAAATTATTGTACCCAAAAGCAATTACGTGTGCTTTGCAATCAGGTTCAACCTTTATTGAAAGCTGAGTTTATCTCTTTTAATGAATTTGATACTGAAAAAAATTTTATAATTGACTTTAACAATATAAATTATATATGGGAAATGCTTATATATATTAATGATTCCTTCGATGAAGTGAAAAAGCTGGAGAATAGATTTTCTGAAATTGTAGAGTTTTTGTCCAAATATTCTTATGGCTCAAAGGTTTATCATTTCGCATTAGCAGGAAATGACTTTTCAGCTGTAAATTATGCTCTGGAAAATTTAAATAAGTATTTCGAACCGGTAGGAAAAAAAGTTTTTTTTGCTGTGCAATGTAAAGAAGACCAACAATTTTGCATACCCGGTAAGAAAGTTTTTAATCTGCATGAAGCTTCCGGCTTCGAGCATGATGAGACTGAAAGAAGCCTATATTGTATAGAAAAATACTTGGCTTTTTGGCGTTATGGGGAGCAATCGCATGAATTTGAGCCTAACGACTTGGATATAACTGAAGAAAGCGGCAAATGTTTAAGACAAGCTTTTAAAGAAAATATTTTGAAATATAGTGAAATTGCCAGGCTTTTAAGGCAGGTAAGAAAGAGCCGGAAAAGATTCTTTAACTGTTCCGGAGGCATAAATAGTCTGGTATTGGATTTTGAAACCGGAAATTTAAGGGCTTGTCCACATTCGCTAAAGTGTATTGGCAACTTAAAAGATGGACTGGATTATAATGAAAGACAAAAATACTTCCGCAACTCAGTTTTAAGTGTACCGGAATGCACGGATTGTTGGGCAAGGTACTTATGCGGGAAGCATTGCTTAAACATAGCGAGACAGGAATGCACTCAATTTAAAAAAATATTGGAAAGTATCATTGCGTTGTATTATGACCTAATGATGGAAGAGCCGGAAATATTCAAAATTCTCGATCAGTCTGTTGAGGTAAGCCGGCATAAATGCTTTTATAGCCCGATCAGTGAATACTGTATTTTGGGGAAACCCAGATTTGGGGGGAATCCATGAAAATTGTTGTTGGTGTTAGTTCAATAAAAACTGCCTTTGAAAGAATTACTGAAAGCACAGGAGAAGTTTTTTGTGGATATATTCCTCAAAAGTGGATTGATTCATATGGTTATTTAATCAGTCCAAACCGAAGATGGGGTAAAAATGCAAGTTTTACATCTTTGGAGGAATTAAAATGTGTTGTCGATCTGGCTCATAAGCACAACATCACTGTGTCAATGACATTAAATGCACATAATTATATTGAGAAACAGGAAAGCCTTATAAAAGAAATAATTGAAGATACTATCAGTATAGGAATTGATGCGTTTATTGTTACGGATATAGCTCTTTTGTTATATATCCATAAAAATCATCCGGGAATTCCCATACATATCAGCACAGGAGGAACTGTCTTTAACCGGGATACTGTAGACTTTTACCGCCAGTTCAATATACGGCGTATCATTTTTCCACGTTCGCTATTAATCGAAGATGCAATTTCAATCAGTAATAATTATCCTGATTTAGAGTTTGAAGTATTTATGAACAATGCCCGATGTGCGAATATTGATGGATACTGCTATTTTGAACATGCTTTCTTTTATGAAGCAAATGAACAAAATGGCTTGATTAATTATTCAATGTGTAGAATGGATTATTCTGTTAAGCTTCTTAGCAGAAAAGAGATTGATAATTCTACAAAAGAATTAATCCGTAGGAATTTCATTGCTGCACAGAAGTTTAACGCCTACTATAAAGCTTGTGGGGCATGTCAAATATTTGATATCAGCAAATCTAATATTAAATATTTAAAGATTCCTGCAAGAGCATCTTTTAACGAAAAAAATAGGTGTGATGTATTTTCTGAAATACAGTTTATTCATGAAATGATCTCCTCGGTTGATCATTTCAGCGAACGAAAAGAATACCAAGAATTTGCAATGGAAAAATTTAAATCGTACTTTAACACGGAGTGTAATGTTCGAGGAATTAATTGCTATTACTAAAGTAGTAAATGTACGCACCGAAAATAGGGGTTAATATGGGAGGCATCTATGGAAAAAGCTATTTATATAACACAAGCTGCACAATTGAATGAGATCACAAGTGACTATTCAAGAGTTTACTTTGGAGCTGAATTTTGTGAGCGATTAACTCCAAAGTGGGAAGAACTGAAGTTTGCTCTTGAAATTTGTTCTGTGAAAAATCTGGAGTTCAGCTTAGTTACTACCTATTTTTCGAATGAAGGATCAGAGTGCATTAAATCTATAATTGACAAATTGTCCAGACTGAACCTACCTATTGAAATTATAGTGAATGATTGGGGATTAATGCACTATCTGACTAATAATTCTGTAAAATTTCCGCAGATTGAACTTGTTGTGGGGAGACTGCTAAGCAAACTTCCTCGTGACCCTAGAATTTATAATCTATATTCGAGTTTTAGTGAAATACAAAAAGAATGTATTGGGAAAACAAGTATTTCTTTTAAATGGGTTCAGGAATACTGGAAAAGTGTGGGTGTTAAACGGTTGGAAATCGATAACGTTTATCAAGACTTATTCTTTCCGCAAAATGCTGGTATATCCTATTCACTTTATTATCCTTACGTATATATATCGACTACCCGTAACTGTTTAGTTAACTCGTGTGATAAGGAAATACAGTTGAGTAGGGTAAAAAAAGTGTGTAGCTTCCAATGCCGGGAGTATACGTTTGAACTTGGACATCCTATTTTGCCTCAAAATATGCTGTGTAAAGGCAATGCATATTTTTATGAAAATATTGAAATAGACTCAAAGTTAACAAACAAGGCGATTGACAGGCTTGTATATCAAATAAGCCTATAAGGACTTTAAGTGACAATTATAATATATGCTGCAAGATTATAGTTCTTTATTTTTGTTAACTTTTTATGCAGTATTACTGAAGTAATCGAATAAATCAAGTAAAGGATGGTATAGAATGGAATATTTTAAAGTATTGAAAATTAAGAATTTCAGTCTGTTATGGCTGGGACAAGTTTGTTCAGGGCTTGGAGATTGGATTTATAACATTGCATTATTACTATTTGTTGCTGACTTAAAATTTTCTGGATTAGTAGTTAGCGGTCTTATGATAGCAAGAATGCTTCCTTTTGTTTTAATCGGTCCATTTTCGGGCAATTATATTGACGGTAAAAAACGTAAGCAGATCATGATTATCTCTGATGTTATCCGAACGGCTTTAGTTATTCTAATGATATACTTAGCATATATCGGGAGAAAACATTTAATTCCGGATAATGTTTTGATTGGACTTATTTATTTAATTTTAGTTCTTAGTGCATCGGTAGGAACTTTCTTTAATCCCGCAAAAAATGCAATTATGCCGCAGTTGGTATCAAAAGATAATCTGGAAGCAGCAAATGGGTTGATGTCGGCATCCAACTCCGTAACACTTGTATTAGGCCCTGTTTTGGGAGGAGTACTAGTAGCCCTGCTCGGTATTATGGGGGTGTTTTGGCTGAATGCATTTACTTTTCTCTTTTCAGCTCTATGCATAATGCTTATTAACGTTAAAGAAGAGCAGCACGAAGGTAATAAGCAGACAGAAAATCTTATACAAAAGTATGGCAAGGGATGGAAAATAATTTCAAAAGATAAATTAACACTCTATTATATTGCTACATCAGCCATACGTGCATTGGTTGTAGGTGTCGTAAATATCTCGTTTATATTCATAGCTGAAAGACTTTTTTCTTCTAATAAAGAATCCTTGGGGTGGCTGTATTCTTCTTTAGGCTTGGGGATTATTTTAGGAGCACTTATTATAGGAAGTATAAAGAAGGAAATAAACAGAAGGTACATATTCTTTGCAGGCATAGTAATTAATGCAATGTTTTCGTTACTCTATGCTAATTCAGTGCTATGGATAATGGCAATGGGGTCACTCTTTATTATTGGTTTCAGTGATGGACTAACGGGTGTTATTGTAGATGTTGCAGTACAAAAGCGCTTCAAAGATGAAGATTTAGGTAAGGTTTTTTCAAGCTTCACTGCTATTACCATTAGTGCCCAATTTATAAGTATGGCAGTAGGTGGCTGGCTTTTTGACTTAATAGGTTTTAAGCTTGTTATATCTGCTATATCTTTGCTCGGAATTACTTTATCGGTAATTACTTTTATTTTGTATAATAGAAAAATAGAAATATAAGGAGTGAGCTTCCATGCAAATAAAGAAAGAGATTAAAAATTATCTGGATAAGGATAATAGGATAAAAAGTTGGCCGTCTAAGGAAAAGTTTAAGATGCTTATACTAGAATATCTGGCCTCCCAATTTACTCTCGGAGTTAATTATACCGAGAAAGAGGTCAATGATATTTTAAGTGAAAACCATGCATTCAATGATAATTGCTTTCTGAGAAGAGAACTGTTTGACAAAGGCTTTCTGGATAGGACTCTGGATTGCAGGCAATACTGGAAGACGGCACCTGACTTGATAGAGGGACAAGCCGAAACTGAGAGACTCATTATCAAAGATGCAGACCTTGATGAATGTGAAAGCTTGCAGAAGCTATATGAATCAGGAAAATATTTAAAGGACGTAATGGGTGATGAATTTGAGGGTGATCATATCTATCAGTGCTTGACAAAGGGTGATCTGCCTCCGATAGATAATGCAAAAAAAGAATACTACAAATTCAAATCTATATACAATAAAGATACCTCTGAATTGGTTGGATTCGTTGATATATATCACGGATACCCGGAGGAAAAGACCGTCTGGATCAGCCTTATGCTTATTCATCCTGCACAGCAAAGGAATGGCTATGGCAGAGAGGTTATTGAATATCTTTGCAGAGAAGCCGAGAGGCTCAGTTTTGAAAAGGTGGCCTTAGCCGTTAGTCTGAAAAATTGGTCGGCTATTCGATTCCTGAGCAAGAGTAAATTCGATAAGATAATAGGGATATATGGGGCTAAAGAATTTTCAGCCGACAAGCTTGCACTTATGGGTCTCGAGAGAGTTCTGGAATAAGCAAGCTGAGCCATAGATAAAAGACTTTAATTATTATGGCTTTGACAGGTTTAGGGTAAAAAAGAGACTGTAAATAATTTTGTGTGAACTTACCTCTGGATTGATATAAAATAAAGTATCAATCTGGAGGTATTTTTAGTGATCTCAGAATTATTAAAAACTCTCCTATACTACCGCAATGGGTTGCAGCATAAGTAATTTGACTTGTTTACTGGAAAGGAATATAAGCATAGAGGATTTTAAAGTGTGCTGGGTATGTATTTCAGAGGAGATACAAAGCTGTTATGGCGCAAGACGAGCGGTATAATACCCAGATATGATGAAAAAACCATAATTATACAAGTTTGTTGAAATATATAACAAATATGATATAATTTGCTATAGAAAGTAATTATAAAATTCTTAATTGTGTTTTCTACAAAGTAGTTGTTACTCTATAGGGGGGGTTAGGAAATACTGCTAAAATTATAGAAAAGGCAGATTTCGATGGCCTCAGGTGCGTTTAGGTGTCTTATTTTAATCGTAAAGGATGGGGGTTATAATATGTGTACGACGATGATTATTACAAAAGGTGCTACCATTGACGGTTCAATGATGGTGGCGCATTCGGATGATGATGAACTTGGTGATCAGAGGATAGTATATGTTCCTGCCCGCGACCATGTGCATGGAGCCTTAAGACCTATTTACAAGGAACATTACCGTTACCCGCGTATTGTTGCAAAAGACAGGGGATCCGGATATGATTTTCCTGATTATCCTGAAACCAAACCAATCGGATATATCCCCCAAGTAGAGCATACTTTTGCATATTTTGATGGGAATTACGGAATAGTGAACGAGCATAACCTTATGATGGGCGAATGTACAAACGGTGCTAACTACCAGCCTGATGAGGTTACAGAGGAGGAAGCAAAAAAGGAAGGTAAGCATATACGTTTGCTTTACAGCCAGGAGCTTTCTCGTATAGCTCTGGAACGCTGTAAAAAAGCCCGTGAAGCAATCAAGCTCATGGGAGACCTTGCTGAAAGGTATGGACTGTATTCAACGGGAGAAACACTGCTTGTTGCTGACGAAGATGAAGCATGGGTTTTTGAAATGTGTGCATTGCCGGATGAAGAATACCATAGTGCATGGGTAGCTCAACGTGTACCGAATGGAGAGGTTTTTGTCGCAGCTAATGAATTCCGTATACGCGAAGTTAAGAAGGGCAGCAATGACTTTATGTATTCCAAGCTCCTGCTTGAGGGGGTTGAAAAAATAAAATGGTGGAAAGAAGAGGATGGACCCCTTGATTGGCTTAAGACTGTAAGCCCCGGTGAGTATAATCATCCATATTATTCCTTGCGCCGCGTCTGGAGGGTGCTTGACAGGGTGAACCCGGATTTATGTCTGAATCCTTGGGTTAAAGACGGATATGCCAAGGATTACCCGTTTTCTGTCAAACCCAACCGCAAATTGAGTCTGGAAAAAATATTTTCACTCTATCGTGACCATTACGAGGGTACTCAATTTGATTTAAGCAAGGGGGTTGCTGCAGGTCCGTTCAATGATCCAAACCGTTTTGTAGGACCCTATGATGGAAATCAAAACAATATTACAAAGGATAAGAATTTTTACGGCGCCTGGGAAAGAGCCATATCTGTTTTTTACCAGGGTTATACATTTATCAACCAACTGCGTCCCAATGCTCCTGAGGCGACAAAATGCCTTTGCTGGTTCGGCCCTGATGTGGCATATACAACCTGCTTTGCACCATTCTCTACTAAGGTTGGTGAATTGCCTGAGGCTTACCAAACCGGATCACCGCAAAAATATAGCCGGAAATCTGCGTGGTGGGCATTTAATTTTGTAGCCGACTGGGCACGCCTTAACTACAAGCATATGACGGAGGTGGATATAAAGCCCATGCAGGAGGAACTGGAGCAAAGCCATATGGAACTTGTCAAGGAGTGGGATAATGCCTGCCGGGGGAAGAGCTTTGATGCGGCTGTGGAGTATATTACAAATGAATGCACGAAAAATTCAAATAATATTCTCAAAAAGTGGTGGGAGTTGGCAGATATGCTGATTGCCAAGTATAGTGACGGATATATGAATACACAGGATGACAGTGCAGCCCGTGATATAGGCTACAGTTCGACGTGGCTTGGCTGCACCGATTATAAGGATGGACCTACGACTTATGATATGAAGTTTTAGCCGTTATTGTTGTAAATAGCAAAAACATTATTTATGGAAGGTTGGATAGAATTATGCAGAAAATATGTAAAGCCTCATGGCCTGTGCTATTTGTTTCGGATAAGCTCCAGCTTAAGACAGATGAGGGCATATGGCTCCGTGAAATAATTGAAAGTCTTACAAAGGATCAGGACTGCTCTGTTGTCCTCTCGTATACATATGGTGATGCCGGAGATATTATATATTCCAGAGAGGATTTGGGAACAGTTGTGCTTGATTGGGATATGGAAGAGCTGGGGCGACTGCACAAAAAAAATATGAATCTGATGGAGATGTCAAAGGTAACAAATGCAACTGCAGCATTTATAGACTATATCAGAGACAGAAATAAGTTTATACCTATATTATTAATGACAGATAGGGGTTCTGTGCAAGATATTCCTGACGATGTCTATAAAAAGATTAACGGTGTGATATGGAAGCTGACCGATACTCCGCAGTTCCTTTCAGGACGCATTGAAAGGAGTGTTATTGAATATTCCGAGAGCGTTCTACCCCCATTTTTTGAGATATTGGTAAGATACGTAAATGAATATAAATATGCATGGCATACACCTGGTCACATGGGCGGCGAGGGGTTCTTGAAAAGCCCGTCGGGGACTGCCTTACATAAATTCTTTGGTGAGAATGTGTTAAGAGCTGATTTGTCAATATCGGTTCCGGAGTTGGGGTCACTTTTGGACCATAGCGGTGTGACCGGTGATGCGGAGAATTTTTCAGCTCATGTTTTCGGTGCAGATCAGACATATTATGTTTTAAACGGTACATCTACAGCCAATCAGATTATATGGCGCAGCCAGGTTTCTCCCGGTGAAGAGGCCATAGTTGACAGAAACTGCCATAAATCACTCAATTATGCAATGATAATTACCAATGCAAAGCCCAAGTATATGGTACCAATGAGGAACGGTCTGGGAATTATAGGACCGGTGCAATTCGGTACCATAGGCAGTTATAAAATGTCTGCTCTCACAAACTCAACCTATGATGGCGTTTGTTACGATATGAGACATGTTTCAGATAAGCTTGAGAATGTACTTATCAATCATTTTGACGAGGCATGGTATGCCTACGCTAAGTTTCATCCGATTTACAATAATCATTTCGGTATGGACTTGCCTCGCAGTAAAAAGACCATATTTTGCACACATTCTACCCACAAGCTTCTGACAGCATTTTCCCAGGCATCAATGATACATGTAAAATTGCCGGAAAAAATACAAAAATCGGAAGAGGCACGCGAGCAGTTCCATGACCTTTTCAATGAATCCTATATGATGCACGGTTCCACATCTCCCCAGTACTCAATGATTGCATCCCTTGAGGTTGCTACAAAAATGATGAAGGACAACGGAAAAACAGTATGGAATGACATTATTACGGAAGCGGTAGAATTAAGACAAAAGATTGCTGAAATCAAAAAGACACAGAAAGACTGGTTTTTTGGCATATGGCAGCCTGAATGTATTGCCGATACTGATATCAAATTACTTTGTAAAAATCAGGATTATTGGAAGATAAAGCCTCTTGATAAATGGCACGGATTTCCTGTATCCGATACGTATGCAATGCTGGATCCTATCAAGTTAACATTTACATGTCCCGGAGTGGATGCAAACTTGAATGAAAATAAAGTAGTATACTCCGATTTAGGAATTCCGGCTGCAATAGTCACAAATTACCTCATAGAGAAGGGAATCGTCTGTGAGAAAACCGATTACTACTCGTGGCTTTTGCTCAATTCCATGGGAACAACCAAAGGAAAGCAGGGGACATTGATTGCGGAATTGTTCAAATTTAAAGAGCTTTATGATAAAAACGCTCTTCTTAAGGATGTATTTCCGAACCTCGCTCCCTATTATCCGGAAGATATGACTTTGAAGCAGCACTGTAATGACATGCATAGCTATATAAGGAAAAACGATCTGTTAGGAAAAATGATTAATGCATCTCAGGTTATTCCGGATCAGGATCGTATCCCCGCTGAAGCTTATAGGCAAATCATAGAAAAAGAAGTGGAATTTGAACTGCTGGATAATATAAAGCTTAGTGAGTCCAGGGTTGCAGCGGTAATGCTGGTTCCATATCCGCCTGGAATACCCCTAATGATGGGCGGAGAGGTGTTTAATAACAAATCTGAAGCCATACTGGATTATTTAAAAACCAGACAAGAGTTTGAATTTGAATTCCCGGGATACGAAAGTGACATTCATGGGATTGAAAGAACCAAGCCTGATGCTGATGGGAGGAAACATTTTAAAACAATATTAATTAAAAAGGGTAAATAAAGAATAGAATAGGAATTTTAAGCAGCATAAGAATGCAAAAAGCATTATCAGGCAAAAAGACGCCATACGATTAAACCCGCATGGCGTCATTCTTTTTCGAGAATTACAGGAATTTCAAAAAGCGTGGTTGACAGAATTTAGAGACAAGGTGCCTGTTAATTATTAGCATGTTATTGCATTTTATGCAAATACATGTTAATATTTTCTTACATTTACGACAATAAATGGAATATTGTACAGAAAGAGGCTGAAAAAGCATATATTTACACGTATTTCAAATTATACAAAGTATTCCATAAATAAATATTGAAAGGAGAGTCTGACAATGGGTAAATACAGGATACTTAGTTTTGATGGCGGAGGCATGAAAGGTGCGCTGTCTGTCAAGGCACTTCAAATGCTTTCTGACGAAGTGCCTGACTTGCTAAAAAATGTAAACCTTATCGCAGGGACATCAACCGGTGGTCTTATAACTCTTGGATTGGGGGCTGGAAAATCTCCAAAGGAATTGGTTGATCTATATGCTACCCAAGGAGCGGCCATTTTTGACCCATATAAAATATTTGGAAATAATGAAGAAATTCCTTTTTTTACTGCTTTGCCTGAATTGGCTAAAAATTCTTTGGGTAACATGCCGAATTTCAATCTACAGGACATAATTTTCCCAAAATACAACAACCAGAAATTCAAAGATATGCTTGACGGATTATTCAAAGACACTCCCAAGTTTGGAGCACTTAGGAAAAATGTGCTTGTCACAACCTTCCAGATAAATAATCATAGCGGCTGGACTCCATTGGTAATTTCAAATCTCAAGGATTCGCCATACCTTGATGCCTCATGTGCAGATGCTGCGTTACGTACCAGTGCAGCACCGACATACTTCCCTCTTTACAACGGCTGTGCTGATGGGGGGATTTATGCGAACAACCCGAGTATGATTGCAGTTTCTACTGCGTTGGACAAGGCTAAGGTAGGTGTAGGGCTTGATGAAATATACATGCTGTCATTTGGAACGGGATCGATGGTCACTTACAAGGACGCAGGTGAGGGCTCAACTCCATGGGGTATTCTGCAATGGCTGAATCCATACGGGACTTCGGGGAATGACCCACAGGCTCCGCTGCTCGGAGCTATGATGGATGGCGTAAGTATGATTACCGATTACCAATGCACCCATATACTCGGAGCTGCACAATACCATAGGCTCAATATTCCTTTGGACAAGCCTTATGCAATGGACGATTGGAAGGATGTAAACTACTTGTTTGAATGTGCTGAAAACTATCCTAAAAAGAATCCACGTGAATGGGAAAACCTAGTAAATTGGGTTAAGGAGTTTTTTATATAGCTTTTAAGGGGATACACAGTTGTTCTGCATGGAACAACTGTGTATCCCCTATATTTTTCTCGCGGGTTTCCTGCTTATTTCTGAAAACTAATGCCATACTCCTGGCAAATTGCACCGTAACCTTTTTATTGTTGTTATGAAAGGTCCAGCTTCTGTTTAGTACAAAGCTATTTATTACACCGGCAGTATAACCGGTAAAAGAACTGAGAATATAGTTGATACCCGCCAATCAAGGTTATCAGGGCAAAATTTATGATCCAACCGGCAATGTATTGCTGTGGTCTGAACATGACGCAGCCAATAACAAAAGCAAACAGGCATACAGATGCAGCTAATATTAGCAACCCCAGCGATTCGATATATTTTATCGGTTTTGTTGAGAAAGGCAGTATTCCGTCTGAAGCAAGCTTCAGCATCATATTCCTTGATTAAGGCATTGTTTCCGGAGGAACAATGCCAATAGGTTGTATAATTCTTCCTTAAAATTTCTCTAATGCAACCTATATATTTACAAAATATTAACAACTTATTGAAAGATTATTGATAATATGGTAAAATTTAGGACAAGTATACTTGGGTAAGATATATCGATATGTCACATACTAATATTTTAATTAGGGGGAAAGTTATGATTAGTAAAACTAAGATCAGAATATTTTTTGCGTTAATAGCAGCCTTAGTTTTTATCAGTAGCTCTATAGTTCCTATCAATACTTCAGCAGAAGCCCTGCCTCCATTAGTTAATCCTCAAATAGTTACAGGCAAGCAAGTTTTCCCTGCTCAAGCAATTTTCTCAGACATTAAAAAAATACCTGGCGGTGCAAGCGGATATCAGTTGGTAGTTGAAACTGATGTTCAGCGTGCAAAAACTTACGTTCCACAGGCAAACGATCCATACTATTATAAATATTATACGAGCTTCTGGCAGAATGGACAGCATGCCCTTAGTCAGGTGCCTGCTTCTTTGCCAAGCAATCAAGGAGTAGTTGGGTATAACAATCCGTATAGCTATTACACTAAAGCAAGTTCATCTTTTCCAACTGCTAAATGGTATGACTCATATATCCCGGCAGGAACGGGTTATTATGTGCACCATATTCAGAATAAGATAGTTGGGAGCAGCAAAACTTGGTTACCGAATGGAGCAGGAATTGGGACGAATTACTATGAAAAAGGTAATGAATTAAATAATATAACACTTAACTTCAGAATTGAATTAGGCAAGCTAGTAACGGTACCTAACGGACAACAGTATTACCAGAAAGTTCTGGCTGGTGAAGTTACTCCTGAAGGCTGGGGCATTGTTCCTATGACCAAGGATATTCCTAGCGGGATGGGTTTCTATCAATGGGTGTTTATGGTTCCGCAAGGTGCAGATTATAAGGTACATGGGGCTTCAGGTGCATGTCCGCACAAGACCTGCACATTTAATTGCATGAACGGACAATGTTCGGTTTATTGCTGGCAGGATCAATATCACGCAGCTCACTTAGTTGATCCTCCACTTCCAATAGCTGAGGCTGATCTTGTACGAAGTATGGACAATACAATGCCAATGGGTGGTGGCTCTACAGCAGATCTTGCAGCCAATGGAAAAATGTATTATATTGGGACAGATGGAGCTGTAGCTGAGCTTCCGGCAGATGCAGCTAAAATTTATGCAGGATGGTCTGGACAAATTTTTGTAAACGGTTCCGCTAATAGCTTAAGTGACGCACAAAAAAATGCAATTTCAGTAGCTCAGATGCAAGGGAGACCACTAGTTTTAGTATATATGGCACAAAGTCTGAATTATAATGATATAGCAGCAAATTCTGTAGTAATAAATAATCTTCAGAACTTAACTAACAATTATGATCAATCTTATGGGGACAAGAAAATTCAAGTTATTAGTCATAGCTGGAGTGGTCACTTAGTGCAGAATGTTATAAAAAATAATACTAATGTAACTCATATAGCAATCAATCCTGCTAAAGGCCCATTTGATCCTAACATTAGTTGGACAAATGATTTAAATAACTCTACAGCAAATACTGTTATTATGACTGGATACCAGGATTTAGTTACAGCAGCCGGAATGGGGTCAGGCTATTTGGATCCCAGACATGGCGAGGGTTTTATTTCAGGTAGTTCTACAGTATATAATATTATAAACTCAAAATCTAACATCGACTCCAAAATCATTTATAATGCAAGCCATGGTGTTGACAGCATGATTGCTAACGGACTAAAGAATAATATGCCAGCTTTACCTGCAAGATAGAAAAGTTGTAGTATTTTTTGTAAAGGCTATTGAATATTTTTCAATAGCCTTTGTTATCTTGTGAGCTCATTCCAATTTTCTTTTGAATATGGTCCTTTAACTGTCGAAGTCCGCGAACCTTTGAGCGGCATAGACCTTTTGCTTATATCTGTAAAACATGGTTCCCTGATAAATCGGCATACACACCCAGCCTATTCCCACTGCCAGTGCCACACCGACAAGACCAATTTTTGGTGCAAGTGTGTAAGACAAAATAACTCGTATCACAATTTGGAGGAATGTTGTATAAAATGTAATACTAACTCTGCCAATACCTCGGAAAAAGCCTTGAAAAGCACTGCCGATTGCTGTAATAGCATAAAAGAACGACATTGAATGCAAGTACTGTACCCCCTGCAATATTACGGATTCTCCTTTAGTTCCTACAAATAGACGAATAAGAGGATTCGCTCCGAAGTAAGTCAAAAATGAACTGGCGATGCAATAGATAAATAGTAATACAATCCCCGCTTTGAGTCCCCCTTCAGTTCTCTCCCTTTTCCCCGCGCCTTCATTTTGAGCGACAAAGATTGTTATAGCACTCGCTCCTCCATCTCCAGGCGCGAAAATGAATGCCTCAATTCTGGATACCGCTGAAAACGCTGCTATAGCACTAATGCCCAATGGGTTGACAGCACTTTGCACCAGCACTCTGCCTATATAAATACAGGATTGTTGTAATGCTGCTACCCAACCGAACTCAATGGTCTTTTTTAGCAGTAGTTTATCTACTACTATTTCCTCTCTTCTAAAACGCAGTATAGAATATTTTGCCCTGCCATATACAGCACACATCAAAGCGCTTACCGCTTGTGAAATTATAGTGGCCAATCCCACACCGAATACGCCCATATGCATTATAATTATGAACAACAAATCCAACACTACATGAAGAACAGATGATATTATTAAGAACATCAGTGATGTGCGGGAATTCCCCATTGAACGAAATACCGCATCGAACAAATTATAAAATAGTGTAAAGATGAGGCCGGAAAAGATTGTTATAAGATATACTCTTGCATCACTTATCATACTATCCGGGGTGTTTATCAATCGTAGGATAGTATTTGTAAACACAATAAATATGATACTGACGGCAACCGCAAATATGCTTCCGGCAATAAAAGCAGTAGAAATCTCTTTTTTAAAATTTGCTTGGTCACCAGCGCCGAACAATTGCGCCATTAATACGGATGCACCTATACACATTCCGACCATAAGAAAAATTGCAATACCCATTATTGGGGAGGCAACGCCTATAGCGGCAAATGCATCCTCACCAAAAAATCTGCCCACTACTATCGCGTCTACTACATTGTAGAGCTGCTGAAATATGTTACCGATAACAATTGGGATCGCAAATACAATCAAATGCTTATAGATATTTCCTTTCATCATACTATGCATTGCTTCACCTTCTGCGTATAATTATTCAGAATAGTTCTCCGTAATTTCTTCAAATAAAACGGGCTTTCTGATATTGCTCTCAGAATCCCGCAAATCTGCATGTTATATATATATAGTAGGATCAAACCCCCGGCCTCTTGAACCCCATTCAAGCGTGCTCCCAGCTGTGCTATACCCCACTAATTGTTTTAACAACATTAATATTACATTAATTCGACAAAAATTTCAACTAAATGCTTAAAAGGGCCTCATTTAAAACATAGTAACCGGCAGACTGTATAAATATCCAAAACGGTCTTTGCAAAACAGTCGCAGAATACAAATGGAGCAGTGATGTGTTTTATCGCAAAGGTATGAACGATTTTGTCATTATAGTTAACCTCTTTCTTCACTATTTATTCCAATTATTAAGTTAGGGTCATGTTTACGTTCCATTTCATGCCTTTTCTTTCTATTCTCGACCGTATCAAATATAATTGAGAAATCATAATTTTCAGGATACAACTCACTTGCAGGTACATGGAGCTTCAGCCGTTTATGGTTGATCATAAGTTTTTTGCTTTGAATTTGCACTCCTATGTCGCCTTTTTCATTTGCCTTTTGATACACAATTCCAATCAATCTTTGAGGATAAACCATTACACTATCCCCGATATTAAATTTCATGCTTCTTGGAATGCTTGGAGTCTTTTGGCTTTCCTGATTCTGGATCCTTATTTTAGGAAATTCACTCTGTTCAATTTTTAAAGAAATTTCTTCTTGTGTTTGTAAGTCAGCGCTTGGGTTATAGCTGGCTGGCATTTTTGATTTTGTGGCAGGCCCATATCCATATGCTGCAATGCTTGCTCTTTCAACCATTTTTTGCGGAAGCCCCAAACGCCTTGCAATATATAAAGCACAGCTTTCACCTGCTTCTCCTATTTCCAATTGATATAAAGGCAACAAGCTTTGGAGGTCAAAAGACATTCTTGCGTTTACAAGGCCGGGTGTAGTTTTCGCAAAATCTTTTATTTCCGGATAATGTGTAGTAGCAATGAAAAGGCAGTTTTTTTGCATCAACTCTTCAATAATTGCAATAGCTAAGCCCATTCCTTCGGCAGGATCGGTTCCGGAACCTAATTCATCAAGCAGTACCAATGACTGATCATCTGCCATACGTAAAATCTGAATAATATTTGTCATATGGGATGAAAACGTGGAAAGATTCTCAGTTATGCTCTGCCCATCACCAATGTCCGGCAAAACATAATTATTCATTGTAAAACTTCCTCCGGCAGCAGGAACATGAAGCCCGCTTTGCGCCATGAGGGATAACAAACCCATTGTTTTTAGCGCTACAGTTTTTCCGCCGGTATTAGGTCCGGTAATGATCACACCTTTGAAAGCCCCACCTATATGGAAATCAAGAGGCACGATATTGTCAGCTTTCAAAAGCGGATGACGACCTGCTATGATTTCAATTTTTCTTTCAGTAGAAACAGGTAAAGGAATTGCATTCATCGCAATACTGAGTTTTGCCTTGGCAAATATAAAATCAAGGCTTTCCATAGCTTCTATATTGATATAAATAAATTGTAAATGCTCTTCCACAAGTGCCGTTAAAATATATAGAATTCGGCGCACTTCATTTTCTTCCTCAATGTGTAATAGATCTAACTCCTCCTGCAATTTCCTAACTGCTGTCGGTTCAATAAAATATGTGCTTCCGCTTTGTGATATATCAATAACAGTACCACTGATTTGGATTTTGTATTCTTTTTTTACAGGCAGTGTATAATGCCCGTTGCGAAGAGATACGAAAATCTCGGAAAGCCAATTCTTATTATTTCGCAATAGAGAATCAAGTTTAGATTTTACTTGAGTTTCGGTATTTGCTATCTTCCGTCTGATATCAGCAAGGGCGGGAGATGCTTTATCATCAAGCTGACTTCCCCGTATAGTTCGGTTAATTTCATCTTCAACATTTGATAAGTCGTAAATGGAATTTCCATATGATGCAACCGCAGTTGATGAGTCTTCGGCTTTTTTTAAGTATCCTTTCAGTCGTCTGCATGATGTGAGAAATTGAGCTATATTCACTAGCTGTTCAGGTAATAGCAGTGTCCCTTTGCCGAGCAAAACCAAAAACTTTTCTAAATTATTCATGACGGAAAGGGGTGGACTGCCGTAATTTTCAATGATCAACTTTGCTTCGGTTGTTTCATTCAAATGTCTGGACACTTTACTTTCAGAAAGGAAAGGTTCAAGCTTTTTAATTCTATTCTTAGCCTTTTCAGATAAAGCATATTCCTCGAGTATATTGAGTACTTTATCAAATTCTAATGTTTCATACATTTTTTTATTCATTATTTAAACTCCTTATAAATAAAATAAACCCGCAAAAGACATACCTTGCCTGTATAAAGGCAGAATGCTCCTGTGGGTATTAGTATTTTTAACACAACTTATTTCTAGTCTTCAGGTGTTAAAAATGTACTTCATCTGTTTAGTGCCTTGTACGCCCTAGAAGTAAATTGCATTACGAAGCACTATCAGAATTAAACAATTGTATTTATCAGAAAAATAAAAATAGCCCAACAAACACACCTTGCCGCGCCATACATTTACAATTTCGGTATTAAATAAATACAATACGAAAATGGTTATTGAAGCAGTCTGTAAGGTAATGCCTTTTTAGAACACAACAAATAAACAGGAAAACACCTGTATTATTAGTATCCTTTCAACTTTATTTAGTTGAAAATCACCTTTACAGAATTTACCGACATCAAAACCATCCTTCCATTTGTTAATATATGTATAAAATATCATATGCATTTCATTAAGTCAATCATTAATTTCAAGCCGACTTTCTTTGCATTGCGAGCGTAGGCAGAAACGGCTTGAGAAAAAGCAGAACAAACACATAGAATCCTATGATGAAGATTACAAAACCAATGAATAAATGAAAAGCTTCTTCCTGTAATTGCCCAAATAAGTCCTGAAAGGGTAGTTTACATATCCTAAAACTCTGGCAGGGGACTTGAAGTATCTATCGGAAAGATGATACGAAGCCAAAGAAGTTCAGCCCGTGGACATGTTTCCTCAGACTACGCACTGTGAGGCCGTTGTGAGGATTGAACGTGCCTGAAACAATTGCAGCTCAAGGCGTTCGGGTGAGTTTGCTTTGGATGATAATAAGGTGACCCTTGAAGCGATAAAAAAGATGACATAGTACGCAAACGAAGTAGAGATAAACTTATAAGCATATTTATCTTTGTTGAGAATTATGATTTTGAGGAGAAGTGAAAACATGTCAAATAGAATACTCAAAAGTCAAATAGTGCAGGCTGTAGAAAGCCAAATGAAGCTGAATGAACCAGAGGGTGTGAATTTAAATTTTCAACGGCTTGTAGCCGAAAGGTATACAGAGCAGGAGGCCAAAGAAATGATTGGTTCTATCCTGCTGGAGGAGATGTATTTTGTGTTGGAGGGATCCAGAAGTGACACATCTGCAGTTTATTATCGATATAGGTTTTTTATTAACACCTTTCAGCAGGTATAAAATCGAACTTCTGTTTTTGAGAGGTATTCTGTTAGAAGCGATTAAGTAAGGTGTTGCATCATCAACAAAACTTTCGTTGATTTTTATAAGTACACCCGGATTGTATTCTTAAGGCATTGTAAGAGCGTTTGCCTACTATAGATAAAGTGATAATAACTAGGATTGTGTTGAATAATAAAATAATATATCACAAAGGTATACGAGCAAGAACAATTACTTGATAGTATAGTCATATTACGATATAATATGACTATACATATATCGGAAAGAGGTGATACCATGGAAGTAGCAATAAGACCATCAGCCGATTTAAGAAATCATTATAGTGAAATTTCCAAGCAATGCAAAGAATCAAGGGATGCAGTTATTATTACCGTAAACGGACGGGGAGACACAGCAGTTCTTGGATTGCAAGATTACTACCAGATGAAATCTGAACTGGAATTACTAAGAACACTTGCAGAAGCGGAAGATGATGTGAAAAATGGAAGGATAGCACCAATGCAGGATTCATTCGACGATCTTCGTACATCTTTACTGGAAAGGAAGAATGAATGAAGTATAAAATTATACGAACGGATAAAGCAGAGGAACAGCTCCGTAGAATAATTTTTTATATTGCAGATGATTCTGGTGATGTTGATATTGCACTTAGGTATCTGGATAAAATTGAAACTGCAATCAATCGGCTACAGGAGATTCCAGAGTCAGGAAGCATTCCGAGATATTCAGTTTTGAAAAAGCAAGGGTATAGAGTAGTGATTATTGAAAGGCATCTTGTGTTTTATAAGATAAACGAGACAGATAAGACCGTTATTATATACGCTATTGTCGATGGAAGAAGAGAATATCGTAGTTTAATATAAGAAGTGCAAAAAAGCATTCAGTCTAAACCTGGATGCTTTTCGTCAAGTAAAGAAAAATAGGAAAGTGAAAATCAAAACATGACCGCCAAGGCCCCACTAAGCCTTCGCGACATCATTTTTGTCTACTCAAGGCATGTGGAGTGCATTGCACTGATTACGAAAGTATAAAACAAGTGAAGAGGGTTAATCAAGGGCTTATGCATATGTGGAGGTAGTATTTAAAATTATTTGTTAATACTCAAAATATGAATCAAAACAAAAATACATTTCGGTATAAAGAAATGTATTTTTGTTTTATCAATGTTTTTTCGGTATACATTGAGTAATATAAAGATATACTACTACGAAAGGGGTGTGAAGAAATGATAAAGAGAGAACTATATATGTCAAAGATCCGTCCTTTTATTAACCAAGATATCGTTAAGGTACTCACCGGAATACGACGTTTCGGAAAATCTGTAACCTGACAGCATTGGGACAGGTACCTTGTCCCTCTAAGAATTATCAGATATACATTTATTGAGGTGATGAATTTGCCAAGAGATGCAAGAACTAGAAGTAAAAGCAGAATATATCACATAATGCTTCGAGGAATAAACAGACAGGATATTTTTGAGGATGAAGAGGATGTAGAAAGATTACTTGAAACAATAAAAAAATATAAAGAATTAAACAAATTTGAAATATT
>Ga0209467_1000734_pt1 | contig 37665 bp, 34 predicted proteins | sample Higcelwee11metaG_FD_187175 | JGI IMG/M metagenome (GOLD analysis project Ga0209467, IMG submission 187175) | Freshwater pond sediment microbial communities from the University of Edinburgh, under environmental carbon perturbations - High... | ecosystem: Environmental > Aquatic > Freshwater >... | reverse complement strand
AACTCGATTTCGTGCAGGTCAGCAAGAACTGATCACGAAGAAAGGAATGACGACAGATGGCCAAGAAAATCACCGCCAAAATTAAGCTCCAGATTCCTGCCGGGGCAGCCAACCCCTCGCCTCCGGTCGGCCCCGCCCTGGGCCAGCACGGCGTGAACATCATGGAATTCTGCAAGGCGTTCAACGCCCGGACCATGGAACAAAAGGGCATGATCACCCCGGTGGTCATCACCGTCTACGCCGACCGGTCGTTCACCTTCATCACCAAAACGCCGCCTGCCGCCGTGCTTCTGCTTAAGGCGGCCAAGATAGACAAAGGCTCGGGCGAGCCCAACAAGACCAAGGTCGGCAAGGTCACCAAAGAGCAGATCGAAGAGATCGCCAAGACCAAGATGCCGGATATGACCGCCAAGGATTTGGAAGCCGCCTGCCACACCATCGCTGGCACCGCCCGCAGCATGGGCCTTGAGATCGCCAACTGAGAGGAAGACGCGAAATGCCCAAGCACGGAAAGAAATACCGCGACGCGGTGAAAAATATCGACCTGACCGCCGCATACGCTGTCGACGAGGCCATGAAGATGGCGCTGACCGCCTCCTTCGCCAAGTTCGACGAGACCGTCGATGTGGCCATGTGCCTGGGGGTCAACCCCAAGTACTCCGACCAGATGGTGCGCGGCGCCGTGACCTTGCCCCATGGATTGGGCAAGGTGGTGCGCATCGCCGCCTTCTGCAAGGGCGACAAGGAGGCCGAGGCCAAGGCGGCCGGGGCCGACTACGCCGGCGCCGACGAGCTCATCGAGAAGATCAAGGGCGGCTGGATGGATTTCGACAAGGCCGTGGCCACCCCGGACATGATGGCCTCGGTGGGCAAGATCGGCAAGATCCTTGGCCCCCGGGGGCTCATGCCCAACGCCAAGACCGGCACCGTGACCTTCGACATCGCCTCGGCCATCGGCGAGCTGAAGGCTGGCCGGGTGGAGTTCCGCGTGGACAAGGCCGGCGTTTTGCACGCCGCCCTGGGCAAGCGCTCCTTTGGCGCCGAGAAGCTTTTGGACAATTTCAAGGTCGTCATCGACACCGTCATGCGCCTCAAGCCCTCGTCCGCCAAGGGAACCTACTTGCGGACCATGGCCGTGGCCACCACCATGGGGCCGGGCATCAAGGTGGACACCGTGTCCGTGCGCAAGTTCCTGGAAGGATAGCCTTCAGGCGCCAGACGCCTTCTTACGGGTACCACGCGGGGGGTGCTTCCCCCCGCGTCACCATATTGTTGATGTCAGGGCATGGAAGGTGAGTCAAAGAAAGCGGGTGGGGATGTCCCCTTAATTTCCCGCCGAGACGTCGCTTTGGCTTCACTTGACGGCCCGCCTAACCGCAACTGGAGGTAGGTTCCTGTGCTCAAAGCGCGAAAGAGCGAGATCATCGAAGATCTGCGCGCCAAGGCGGACCGGGCCGGGATTGCGGTGGTCACCGACTTCAAGGGGCTTACGGCCGAGGAGCTGACCGATTTGCGCGTCAAGCTCCGGGCGGCCGGGGTCGATTACCAGGTTGTGAAGAACACCCTGGCCCGGAAGGCGGTTGAAGGCGGAACCCATGATGCCTTGGCGGTCCACTTCAAGGAAAACTGCGCCGTGGCTTTCGGATATGATGATCCGGTCCTCACGGCGAAGGTCCTGGTGGATTACGCCAAGACGAGCAAGAAGTTCGCCATCCGTTTGGCGAGCCTGTGCGGAAAGGTCATTGACGAGCAAGGTGTCAAGGATCTCTCCACGCTGCCGGGCAAGCCCGAACTTCTGGCTATGCTTTTGGGCACCATGAACGCCGTACCCACCAATTTCGTCAGCCTGTTCGCGAACATGATCCGCGGACTCCTTTACGCCTTAAACGGCGTCAAGGAAAAAAAGGAAGCCGCCTAGGCGGCCGCCCTAGCGAACCTTCAAGGAGGAATTTTCCATGTCTGTCACCAAAGAGCAGGTTGTTGAGTTTATTTCCAATATGACCGTGTTGGAGCTGTCTGAGTTCATCAAGGAGCTCGAAGAGAAGTTCGGCGTCTCCGCCGCCGCCCCGGCCATGGCCATGGCCATGGTCGCTCCGGCCGCCGCCGAGGCCGCCGCCGAGGAAGAGAAGACCGAGTTCGACGTCATTCTCACCGGCTCCGGCGCCAACAAGATCGGCGTCATCAAGGTGGTCCGGGCCCTGACGGGTCTTGGGCTCAAGGAAGCCAAGGCCAAGGTGGATGAACTGCCCTCCGCCATCAAGGAAGCCGTCTCCAAGGCCGAGTCCGAGGATGCCAAGAAACAGCTCGAGGAAGCCGGAGCCACTTGCGAAATCAAGTAGTCAGCCTTCCTTTTCTTGCATTGACCGGGAGCGCGCCCTCTTGTCGAGAGGGGGTGCGCTCTCATGTCCTTTTTTCCGTTTCTTCGCCGATTTAAGCGCCGTCTTCGCGGCGTGAAAGACCTTGACGCCGGACTCGCCCGGCATCGCGCGCGGGACCTGAGCCCGCCTGGTGGTACGGTCAACCACGTAAAACCCCATCGGGTCCAACCTTACTTCCGCACCAGAGGGAACAATGGCCCAACTGAGAAAGCTTTTTGGAAAAATCGCCAAATCCCTGACCATCCCGCATTTGCTGAACCTGCAGATCGATTCCTATGATCTGTTTTTGCAGCAGAACGTTCCCCCGGCCAGCCGGGAGGACGCGGGTCTGGAAGGCGTGTTCCGGTCCGTGTTTCCCATCGAGGATTTCAACAAGACCGCCAGCCTGGAATACGTCAGCTACGAGATCGGCGAACCAAAATACGACATGCCCGAGTGCATCGGTAAGGGGCTGACCTACGAGGCCCCCCTGCGGATCAAGGTGCGCCTCGTGGTCTACGACGTGGACGAGGAGACCGAGAACCGCACCATCCGCGACATCAAGGAACAGATCATCTATTTCGGCACCGTACCGCTGATGACCGAGAAGGGCACCTTCATCATCAACGGCACAGAGCGGGTCATCGTCAACCAGCTCCAGCGCTCGCCGGGCATCATCTTCGAGCACGATTCCGGCAAGACCCACACCAGCCGCAAGGTGCTCTATTCCTGCCGCATCATTCCCATGCGCGGCTCGTGGCTGGATTTCGACTATGACCACAAGGACATCCTCTACGTGCGCATCGACCGGCGCCGGAAGATGCCCGCCACCATCCTCTTCAAGGCCATGGGCATGTCCTCCACGGACATCCTGCACTATTTCTACGCCGTGGAGCATTTCCGTCTTGAAGGCGACCGGGTCTTCCGCGAGATCAGCCCGGACATGTACCGCAAGGAAAAGGCCTACGCCACGGTCATGGGCGCCGACGGCAAACCCATCGTCACCGCAGACAAGCCCATCACCAAAAAGGCCTGGCGGCTGATGGTCGAAAACGGCATCGACGCCATCGAGATCGATCCGGTCACCCTGGCCGGGCTCTTTTTGGCCGACGACCTGGCCGACCCGAATACGGGCGAGGTCATCGCCGCCGCAGGCGACGAAGTCACCCCCGACCTCAAGGAAAAGCTCAAGGACGCCGGGCTCATCCGGCTGCCCATCCTGTTCTCCCGGGGCGTGGACACCTCGTCCTCCATCCGCGACACCCTGGCCCTGGACAAGTCCACGGACATGGTCTCGGCCCAGGTGGAGATCTACCGCAGGCTGCGGCCCTCGTCGCCGCCCACCCAGGAGATCGCGGCCAGCTTCTTCGAGAACCTGTTCCGCAACCCCGACTACTATGATCTGTCGCCGGTTGGGCGCTACAAGCTTAACGTGCGCCTGCGCCTGGATCTGTCCCTGGATTTCCGGGTGCTCTCCAACGAGGACATCCTGCGTTCGGTCAAGCACCTGACCTTCCTCAAGGACTCCCACGGACCGGCCGACGACATCGACCATCTGGGCAACCGCCGGGTGCGTCCCGTGGGCGAGCTGGTGGAGAACCAGTACCGCATCGGCTTGGTGCGCATGGAGCGGGCCATCAAGGAGCGCATGAGCCTGCAGGAAGTGGCCACGCTCATGCCCCATGACCTGATCAATCCCAAGCCCGTGGCCGCCGTGCTCAAAGAGTTCTTCGGCACCTCGCAGCTGTCCCAGTTCATGGACCAGACCAACCCCCTGTCCGAGGTCACCCACAAGCGCCGTCTGTCGGCCCTGGGTCCCGGCGGGTTGACCCGTGAGCGGGCCGGGTTCGAGGTCCGCGACGTGCATACCTCGCACTACGGACGCATCTGCCCCATCGAGACCCCGGAAGGCCCGAACATCGGTCTTATCGTGTCGCTGACCACCTATTCGCGGGTCAACGACTACGGTTTCATCGAGACCCCCTACCGGGTGGTGCGCGATGGCCGGCTCACCGACGAGACGGTCTACCTCGACGCCACGCGCGAGATCGACGAGATCATCGCCGGGGCCAACACCGATGTGGCCGACGACGGACTTCTGGCCCCGGTGGTGGGCGCCCGGGTCAAGGGCGACCTGCTCATGCAGTCGCGCGATGATGTGACGCTCATGGACATCTCCCCCAGCCAGATCGTGTCCGTGTCTGCGGCCCTGATCCCCTTCCTGGAGCACGACGACGCCAACCGCGCCCTCATGGGCTCGAACATGCAGCGTCAGGCCGTGCCGCTTCTGCGCTGCGAGCAGCCCCTGGTGGGCACCGGCATGGAGGCCGCCGTGGCCCGGGATTCGGGAAGCTGCATCCTGGCCGAACGCGACGGGTTGGTGCATTTCGCCGATGCCGAGCGGATCATCGTCAACTACGAGGGCGACATCTCCGCCGAGTCCGGCGGCGTGAAGAGCTACGAGCTCTTAAAGCACCACAAGTCCAACCAGAACACCTGTTTCGGGCAGGTGCCCCGGGTTTTGGTGGGCCAGAAGGTGAAAAAGGGCGACATTCTGGCCGACGGCCCGGGCATCCGCGACGGCGAGCTGGCCCTGGGCAAGAACCTGCTCGTGGCCTTTATGCCCTGGTGCGGCTACAACTACGAAGATTCCATTCTCATCTCCGAGCGTACGGTCAAGGAAGACACCTTCACCTCCGTACACATCGAGGAGTTCGAGGTGGTGGCCCGGGACACCAAGCTTGGTCCCGAGGAGATCACCCGGGACATCCCCAATGTGGGCGAGGAGATGTTAAAAGACCTGGACGACTGCGGCATCATCCGCCTGGGGGCCAAGGTCGGACCCGACGACATCCTGGTGGGCAAGATCACCCCCAAGGGCGAGACCCAGCTCACCCCCGAGGAAAAGCTCCTGCGGGCCATTTTCGGCGACAAGGCCCGGGACGTGAAAAACACCTCGCTCAAGGTGCCGCCGGGCATCGAGGGCACGGTCATCGACGTGCGGGTGTTCAACCGCCGCTCCGGCGAAAAAGACGACCGCACCACCTCCATCGAGGAGTTCGAGCTTTCCCGCCTGGACGTGAAGGAGGGCCAGTTCGTGGCCGCCCTGACCGACACCGTGCGGGAGAAGCTGTGGGCCGACGTGGCCGGAAAGACCGTGGGCCAGACCATCAAGGGCAGGAAAAAAGGCGAGGTGTTGCTCGAGGCCGGACATCCCCTGCGGCGCGATATCCTCGACGAACTGCCGCTCAAAAAGCTCTACGGGCTTTTCACCGCCAAAGACGTCAACGAGGCGGTTTCCGCCCGTCTCGACGAATATGACCATCAGGTCCAGTTCATCCACAACATCCACGAGCAAAAAAGGGCCAAGGTCACCGAGGGCGACGACCTGCCGCCCGGCGTGATCAAGATGGTCAAGGTGTATGTGGCCGTCAAACGCAAGCTCAACGTGGGCGACAAGATGGCCGGACGCCATGGCAACAAGGGCGTCGTCTCGTGCATCCTGCCCGAGGAGGACATGCCCTTTTTCGCCAACGGCTCCCCGGTGGACATCGTCTTAAACCCCCTGGGCGTGCCCTCGCGCATGAACATCGGCCAGATCATGGAGACCCACCTGGGCTGGGCCGGTCGGGTGCTGGGCCAGAGGCTGGCCCAGATGGTGGCCGACCACAACCCCCTCGGCAAACTGCGCGAGGTGGCCAAGGACGTCCTGGGCTCGCCGGAGATGGACGAACTGGTGGACAGCCTGGACGACGAGTCCTTCATCAAGAGCGTCAAGGCCCTCAATAACGGCATCGTGGCCAAGACCCCGGTTTTCGACGGGGCCAGCGAGGACGAGATCTGGAGTTGGCTGCAAAAGGCCGACCTCTCGGACGACGGCAAGGTCACACTCTACGACGGCCGCACCGGCGAGGCCTTCCACCGGCCGGTGACCGTGGGCGTCATGTATATGCTCAAGCTCCATCACTTGGTCGACGAAAAGATCCACGCCCGGTCCACCGGCCCCTACTCCCTGGTCACGCAGCAGCCCCTGGGCGGCAAGGCCCAGTTCGGCGGCCAGCGACTGGGTGAAATGGAAGTGTGGGCGCTTGAGGCCTACGGCGCGTCGCACCTGTTGCAGGAATTCCTCACGGTCAAGTCCGACGACGTCTCCGGCCGGGTCAAGATGTACGAAAAAATCGTCAAGGGCGACAACTTCCTTGAGGCCGGGCTTCCCGAGTCCTTCAACGTCCTGGTCAAGGAGCTCATGTCCCTGGGCCTGGATGTGGATCTGATGCAGGACGAAAAAAAGAAAACCAGGCGCTAGTCCGATCCGGGCGGGGACCCTTCGGGGAACCCGCCCGGTCTGTCCGCCCCCGGGATCTTCCGGGGCGGGGCGCCATGCACGAATAAGCGCGTGGAGGAGGGAGCCGCCGCAGGCGGCTTCTGGGAGCCGGGGAAGGCCCCGATCCCCCTTCAACCACTACCACGAGGGGACCCTATGTCTTTGGACGAACTGTTCAGCATGCGCGGTCTGGGCCAGAACGTCGTTTCCAGCCGGACGCTCAAGGCCATCAAGATCTCCATCGCTTCCCCGGAAAAAATCCGGGAATGGTCCTTCGGCGAGGTCAAAAAGCCCGAGACCATTAACTACCGGACCTTCAAGCCCGAACGCGACGGACTTTTCTGCGCCAAGATCTTCGGCCCGGTGAAGGACTACGAGTGCAACTGCGGCAAGTACAAGCGCATGAAGCACCGGGGCATCGTGTGCGAGAAGTGCGGCGTGGAGGTCATCGCCTCCAAGGTGCGCCGCGAACGCATGGGCCACATCGAACTGGCCGCGCCTGTGGCCCACATCTGGTTTTTAAAGACCCTGCCTTCCAAGATCGGCACCCTTTTGGACATGACCATGGTCGATCTGGAGAAGGTGCTCTATTTCGATTCCTATGTGGTGCTTGATCCCAAAGACACCAACCTGCACAAATATCAGGTCATCTCCGAGGAGCAGTACCTTCAGGTCATCGACCACTACGGCGGCGAGGACTCGGTGAAGGTGGGCATGGGGGCCGAGGCCGCGCGCCTGCTTCTGGAGGAGATCGACATGGTCAAGCTTCGCGCCGAGCTGCGCGAGGAGGCCATGACCACCAAGTCGCAGACCAAAAAGAAAAAGATCATCAAGCGGTTAAAAATCGTCGAGGCCTTCCTCGACTCCAGCAACCGCTCGGAATGGATGATCATGGAGGTCATTCCGGTCATCCCGCCAGAACTGCGCCCCCTGGTGCCCCTGGACGGCGGCCGGTTCGCCACCTCGGACCTAAACGACCTCTACCGCCGGGTGATCAACCGCAACAACCGCCTAAAAAGGCTTCTGGAGCTGGGCGCGCCGGACATCATCATCCGCAACGAAAAGCGCATGCTCCAGGAGGCCGTGGACGCCCTGTTCGACAACGGCCGCCGGGGCCGGGCCATCACCGGCACCAACGGGCGGCCGCTCAAATCGCTGTCCGACATGATCAAGGGCAAGCAGGGCCGCTTCCGCCAGAACCTGCTGGGCAAGCGCGTGGACTATTCCGGCCGTTCGGTCATCGTGGTCGGCCCCAGGCTCAGGCTGCACCAGTGCGGGCTGCCCAAAAAGATGGCCCTCGAGCTTTTCAAGCCCTTCATCTATTCCCGCCTGGAGGATAAAGGGCTGGCCACCACCATCAAGACCGCCAAGAAGATGGTGGAGCGCGAGGAATTGGTGGTGTGGGACATCCTGGAGGAGGTGGTGCGCGAGTACCCCATCCTCCTAAACCGCGCCCCCACGCTGCACCGCCTGGGCATCCAGGCCTTCGAGCCGATCCTGGTCGAGGGCAAGGCCATCCAGCTGCACCCCCTGGTCTGCTCGGCCTACAACGCCGACTTCGACGGCGATCAGATGGCCGTGCACGTGCCCCTGTCCGTGGAAGCCCAGATCGAATGCCGGGTGCTCATGATGTCCACCAACAACATCCTGTCCCCGGCCAACGGCAACCCCATCATTCTGCCGTCCCAGGACATCGTTTTGGGGCTGTACTACCTGACCGTGGAGCGCTCCTTCAGCAAGGGCGCGGGCAAGATCTTCTCCGATCCGGGCGAGGTCATCTGCGCCCTGGACGCCGAGGTGGTCAGCCTGCACGCCAGGGTCAAGGTGCGTATCGACGGCGTCCTGGTGGACACCACGCCGGGGCGGATCATCGTGGGCGAGCTCATGCCGCCCGAGGTGCCCTTCGAGCTGGTCAACACCGTGCTCAACAAGCGCTCCATCGGCCGTCTGGTGGGCGAGACCTACCGTCAGGCCGGGACCAAGGCCACGGTCATCCTGTGCGACCACCTGAAAGGCCTGGGCTACGAATACGCCACCCGGGCAGGCATCTCCATCGGGGTCAAGGACCTGACCGTGCCTTCCCGCAAGCAGGCCATCCTGGACGCCTCGCAAAACGAGGTCATGCAGATCGAGCATCAGTATTCCGAGGGCATCATCACCCGCACGGAAAAATACAACAAGGTCGTGGACGTCTGGACCAAGGCCACCAACGAGGTGGCGGCGGAGATGATGCGCGAGATCTCCACCGACACCCTCTATGACGAGAGGACCGGGGCCACGGAGCGCAACACCAGCTTCAACCCCATCTTCATGATGACCCACTCCGGATCCCGAGGCAACCAGGACCAGATGCGCCAGCTCGCGGGCATGCGCGGGCTTATGGCCAAGCCCTCGGGCGAGATCATCGAGACGCCCATCACCTCGAACTTCCGCGAAGGCCTGTCCGTGGCCCAGTACTTCAACTCCACCCACGGCGCTCGAAAGGGTCTGGCGGATACGGCGCTTAAAACCGCCAACTCCGGCTACCTGACCCGTCGTCTGGTGGACGTGGTCCAGGACGTGATCATCACCGACATCGACTGCGGCACCGTGGACGGGCTGGAGATCTCGCACTACGTCAAGGCGGGCGAGGTCAAGCAGCGCGTGCATGAACGGGCGCTGGGACGGGTGACCATGTTCGACGTGTTCGATCCGGCCACAAACGACGTGCTCATTCCGTCCAACACCATCATCGACGAGCAGTACGCCCAGGCCATCGAGGACTCCGGCATAGGCTCGCTGATGATCCGCTCCACCCTGACCTGCCAGAGCAAATACGGCGTGTGCGCCCATTGCTACGGCCGCGATCTGGCCCGGGGACACCTGGTCAACGTGGGCGAGACCGTGGGCATCATCGCCGCCCAGTCCATCGGCGAGCCCGGCACCCAGCTGACCATGCGCACCTTCCACATCGGCGGCACGGCGGCCCGCGAGATCGAGCGGTCGTCCATCACCGCCCAGCATACCGGCCGCATCGCCCTGTCCCGGGTCAAGCACATCAAAAACGCCCTGGGCCAGCTCATCATCATGGGCAAAAGCGGCCAGGTGAGCATCGTGGACGAGCAGGGTCGGGAGCGCGAGAAGTACAACCTGCCCTCGGGCGCCAAGCTCTTCGTGGCCGCCGGGGAAGAGGTCCGCAAGGACATGATCCTGGCCGAGTGGGACCCCTTCAACGAGCCGTTCGTCACCGACGTCTCGGGCGTGCTCAAGTTCACCGACATCCTTGAAGGCAAGACCTTCCAGGAGAAGGTGGACGAGACCACCAAGCGGGCCACCCAGACCATCATCGAATACCGGACCACCACCTTCCGGCCGAGCATCTCCGTGTGCGACGAGTCCGGACGGCCCAAGACCCGGCCCGGCACCAACTCCCCGGCGGTCTTCCAACTGCCTGTCGGGGCCATCATCATGATCCGCGACGGCCAGGATGTCTTCGAGGGCGACATCATCGCCCGCAAGCCCCGCGAAACGTCGAAGACCAAGGACATCGTCGGCGGTTTGCCCCGCGTGGCCGAGCTGTTCGAGGTCAGAAAGCCCAAGGAGATGGCCGTCGTGTCCGAGATCGACGGCATCGTGTCGTTTGGGCCGGAGACCAAGGGCAAGCGCAAGATCATCGTCACCCCGGACGCGGGCGACCCCAAGGAATACCTCATCCCGCGCGGCAAGCACATCACCGTGCAGGAGGGCGACTTCGTAGAGGCCGGGGAGCTTTTGACCGAGGGCTATCCCGAGCTGCACGACATCTTGAAGATCAAGGGCGAGAAGTTTCTGGCCAAGTACCTCGTGGAGGAAATCCAGGACGTGTACCGGTTCCAGGGCGTGGCCATCAACGACAAGCATATCGAGATCATCGTGCGCCAGATGCTCAAAAAGGTCTCGGTGCTCGATTCCGGAGACACCAACTTCCTCATCGGGGAGCAGGTGGACAAGCAGAAGTTCATGGAGGAAAACTCCCGCTGCGTGAAGGAGGGCTTAAAGCCCGCCGTGGCCGAACCCCTTGTCCTGGGCATCACCCAGGCCTCGCTGTCCACGGATTCCTTCATCTCGGCGGCCTCCTTCCAGGAGACCACCAAGGTGCTCACCGAGGCCTCGCTTATGGGCAAGGAAGACAGCCTGCGGGGACTTAAGGAAAACGTCATCGTGGGACGCCTGATCCCGGCCGGAACCGGCTATCGCCGGTACATGGACTGCGAGATCATCGTGCCGAGGCAGCCCGAGCGGCCGGACAAGTTCCTGGAGGATCTGGAAGAGGATCCGCTTCTGATCGACATGTAATCCGGCCCCGGGGCCGGTGGGCGAGGGAGGGCGCAAGTCCTCCCTCATTTTTTTTCCGGCAGGGATTTGCCCCCGAAGCGTACCCTTGATATGCGCACATCATGAGCGAACAATTCAGCGCCAGCCATCCCCGCGCCGCCGTCGTCGCCGCCTCGGCCTCCCTGGTCGTGGGGGCGCTGCTTTTGGGCGTGAAGTTTTACGCCTACCACCGCACCGGGTCGTCGGCCATCCTCTCCGACGCCCTGGAATCCATCGTCAATGTGGTGGCCGCCGCGTTCGCCCTGGTCAGCGTGATCTACGCCGCCGCCCCGCCTGACGCCAACCATCCCTACGGCCACGGCACCATCGAGTATTTCGCCGCCGGATTCGAGGGGTCGCTGATCATCGTGGCCGGATGCGGCATCATTTGGGAATCATGGGACAAACTGTTCTCCCCGGCCCCCCTGGCCAACCTGGACCAGGGCCTGCTCCTACTGGTGGGGGCCAGCCTGGTCAATCTGGTTCTGGGGCTTTCCCTGGTCCGGGCCGGGAAGCGGCTGGGCTCGCTGACGCTTGAGGCCGACGGCCGCCATGTCCTGACCGACGTCGTGACCTCGGGCGGGGTCCTGGTCGGCCTTGCCCTGGTGCGGGTCACGAACGTCACCTGGCTTGATCCGGTCGTGGCCTGCCTCATGGCCGCAAACATCCTGGGCACAGGCTATAAGCTCATGCGCCAGTCCTTCGCCGGACTCATGCAGGAGGCCGATCCCCGGCTTTTGGACGAGATCTGCGTGACGCTCTCGGCCCGTCGCAAACCGGCCTGGATCGGCATCCACCGTCTGCGGGCCTGGCGCTCGGGGAACCGGGTGCACATCGACTTCCATCTCATCCTGCCCAAGGATTTGAGTCTTGAGGCGGCCCATGCCGAGGTGGACGAGATGGAGGACATCCTGCATGCCAAATATGGCAGGCAGGCCGACCTGCTCATCCACGCCGACCCCTGCCACGCCGCAGAGTGCGGCGAATGCAGCACCGAACCCTGCGACTCCAGGGCCATGGCGGCGGCCACGGGCTGTCTGTGGTTCGGGGACGCGGCGGCCTTGGAGCGCGAGGCGGCCCCACAGTGAGCGCCGCCCCGGACCGGACGCTGCGTCTGTACGTGCATGTGCCGTTTTGTCGGGCCAAATGCCGGTATTGCGCCTTTTATTCCGTGCCGTTTGAGGCGGCCCTGGTGGAGGACTATACGGCGGCCCTTTGCCGGGAGATCAGGTTCTATGGCCGCCGCTATCCCGGGGCGCAACTCGAGACCCTGTATTTTGGCGGCGGCACGCCGAGCCTTTTGCCTCCCTGGGCCTTGTCGCGGATCATGGGGGAGATGCGTAAGGCCTTTCGATTCGCCCCGGGGATGGAATTTACCTTCGAGGCCAACCCGGATTCGGCCCTGGACGGGGCGCTCTTGAAGCAACTCCTGGGATATGGCGTGGGCCGCCTGAGCCTGGGGGTGCAATCTTTAAGCGACGAGACGCTTTTTCTGCTCGGCCGCCCGCACGACGCGGCCACGGCCCGGGCCGCCTATTTCGCCGCCAGGCAGGCCGGTTTCGCCAACATCGGCCTTGATTTCGTGTGGGGGCTGCCGGGGCAGCGCCTGTCCCAGTGGCTGGCCACGCTTAAGGCGGCGGTGCGGCTGTCGCCGGAGCACCTGTCCTGCTATGGGCTGACGCTTGAGCCGGAGACGCCCCTGGCGGAGATGGCCGCCGCCGGGCAGCTCTCCCTGCCGCCTGAAGCCGAGCAGGCCGAAATGTTCGTGCGCGGCGCGGAATTTCTTGAATCCGAGGGCTATCTGCACTACGAGATATCTAATTTTGCCCGCATGGGCTATATCAGCCGCCATAATTCCGGGTACTGGGAGGGGCGCGACTACCTGGGGCTGGGGCCGGCGGCGGTCTCCACCATGGACGGCCGTCGTTTCGAGAACCCCCGGGACATCGCCCGCTATGTGGCCCACTCCAAAAAGGGGATATTCGGCGACGACGCCAGGGAGCTGACTGCGGACGAGCGGGTGCGGGAGCTGGTGATGTTGTCGCTGCGCACGACCACGGGCCTGGATCTGGCGGCCTACAGGGCGCGCTCGGGGCGGGATTTTCTGAAGGACAACGCGGCGCTTATCCAGGCCCTGCGCCAAAACGAGCTGGTGCGCCTCAGCGCCGGACACCTGCGCCTGACCAAAAACGGCCTTCTGGTCAGCAACGTCATTCTGGCCCGTTTGGAGTACGGCGTGGCGGGCGACGCCCCGAAACCGGCGAGAGGCAGCGAAGGGGGCGTGTCATCCGGCGGTCGCTTCGCCTGACGCCTGAGGTGGGCGACGCAGGGGACGGAGGTCTTTGGCTGAGCCGATTACGTGTTTACCGGAAAAGTGGTGCTATTTTTTGCTAAAGGACGCGTTCCGCCTCGGGGGATGGGGCGACAGGGGGCAGGCGGAAAGGCGGGCCGGAATATGGCGACCGGCAGCGGGCGGGCGTCTCCCGACGGCATGCCCGGCGCCCTCTGACCGCCCCCGCATATGCGTCGGCACGAATCCTGCTCATTAATCATGGCAATCACGCCACAACACAGCGCCGCGCGCCGAAGGGCCGGGCAGCAAAAGATAGCGCCAAGGATGAAGGTATGTTGACCTGCATGGCCGCGTTTCACCACACAGGCGCTTCGTTATTGCGCATTCTGGTGGTGGAGGACGACCCAAACCACCGCAAGCTGGCCAGACAGGTTCTGGAGGACAGCGGGCATGAGGTGCTTTCCGCTGCTGACGGCGAGGAGGCCCTGGCCCTTCTGCTCATCCGGGACTTCGACGTGATCGTCCTGGACATGCGCATGCCTGGCATGGACGGACGCGAATTTATCCGCCGCGTGCGGTCTTCGGAACGCGAATTCGCCGACATCCCCATCATCGTCATGACCGGCTACGGCGTAAGCCAGCACCGGGAGCTCTTTAAGCGTTACGACATCCGCGACTTTCTGGACAAGCCCTACGACTGCGACCACCTCCTGGACCGGGTGCACCATTACCAGACCCGAAACTGAGTCCGCGCCCGTCGCGCCGGACGCCCGCCGCCCCTGAAGCATTTCCCATGAGAAAACTCGGGATTTAGCCGGGAAGGATCGGATCCGGGCCTGGCAGGCGGGCTGCGCCCTTTCCCGGGCCGTCGCCACAGGGAGGGCGCGTATGGACTTTGCCCCTGAAGTTCCGTAAAGATGACTATTTGCGCGCCGGGAGGACCATCATTTCCCGGCGGGACATGGAGAGGAGGCGAGGACGCACATGCTCATCATCGACGACCTGCACGTGAAGATCGGCGAGCGGGAGGTGCTCAAGGGCATCAACCTGGAGATAGCCGACAACGAGACCTTCATCCTGTTCGGTCCCAACGGGTCCGGCAAGACCACCCTGCTCATGACGCTCATGGGTTTCGGCAACTACGAGATCACCAGGGGCCGCATCCTCTTCAGGGACCAGGACATCACCCACGCCGCCATCTACGACCGGGCCAAGCTCGGCATCGGCATGTCCTTCCAGCGGCCGCCCACCATCCATGGCTTAAAAACCCGCCACCTGGTGTCCATGTGCGGCCAGGGCCGCGAGGTGCCGGTGGAGGAGTTGGCCAGACGGGTGAACATGGAGACCTTTTTGGACCGCGACATCAATTCCGGCTTTTCCGGGGGCGAGATCAAGCGGTCGGAGCTGTTGCAGCTCATGGCCCAGCAGCCGCATCTGCTCCTTTTTGACGAGCCGGAATCGGGCGTGGACCTGGAGAACATGAAGCTCATCGGCACCACCGTGCGCGAGCTTTTGACCGGCGCCGCCGCCCCCCAGCCGGACAAGAGCATGAAGGAGCTCAAAGAGATAAAGGCCCGTCGCCGCACCTCGGGACTCATTATCACCCACACCGGCTACATCCTGGAATACATCAACGCCGACCGGGGGCAGGTGCTCTACGACGGCCACCTGTGTTGCGAGGCCAACCCCCGCGACATCCTCGACCACATCAGCAAGTACGGCTACCAGGAATGCGTGCGCTGCCTGAAATAAGACGCGGAGTGCGACAATGAAAGACATTAATCTCGACGCCTTTTCCTTTAGCGGCCGCGCCCTGGCGGAGATCGCGGACCTGCGTTCCCTGGACGCCTCCGACCAGACCGAGATGCTCATGTCCGGCGTTGACGTGAGCGGCAAGGGCCGCAGCGGCACCTATCTCCAGATCGACCACGGCAAGGTGCACTGTCGGGCCTCCCAGCCCGGGGTGGAGATTCTGGACATCAAGGAGGCCCTGGCCAAGTACGACGGGCTGCCGGGCTACTTCTGGACCCAGGTGGACAAGGACAAGGACGAATACACCCGGGCTGCGGCCGAAAACCTCCACGGCGGCTATTTCATCCGCACGGAAAAAGGCGCCAAAATCGCCGATCCGGTGCAGTCGTGCCTGTTTCTCAAAAGCGACATGGTGGGCCAAAACGTCCACAACGTGGTCATTGTGGAAGAGGACTCGGAACTGCACATCATCACCGGCTGTTCCGTGGCCCACGGCTCCAAGGGTGCGGCGCACCTGGGCATCTCCGAATTTTTCGTGAAAAAAAACGCCAAGCTGACCTTCACCATGGTCCACAACTGGGCCGAGACCACGGTGGTTCGGCCGCGAACCGGCGGCATCGTGGAGGAGGGCGGCGTTTTCCTCAATAACTACGTGCTGCTTAAGCCCGTGAAAGACCTGCAAAGCTATCCCTCCATCACCCTGGCCGGGCGCGGGGCCGTGGCCCGCTTCAACTCGGTCATCGTGGCCCCCAAGGGCTCCAGGGTGGACTCGGGCAGCAAGATACTCTTAAACGCCCCCGACACCCGGGGCGAGATCATCTCCCGGACCATCGCCTCCGGCGGGACCATCATCGCCCGGGGCTACATCGGCGGCCACAGCGTCCCGGCCAGAGGGCACCTGGAGTGCAAGGGGCTTATCCTGGGCGGCGGCGTCATCCACGCCATCCCCGAGCTTTTGGGCGCGCGCGACGGCGTGGAGCTGTCCCACGAGGCCGCCGTGGGCAAGATCGCCCAGGAGGAGATCGAATACCTCATGGCCCGGGGCATGGACGAGGAGGAGGCCACCTCCACCATCGTGCGCGGGTTCCTCAATGTGGACATCATGGGCCTTCCGGCGGAACTTAAAGAGGTCATCGACCGGACCATCCAGGAGACCGAGAAGGACATGTTCTAGGCCGCGGCCGACCTTCATGAAAAGACGCGGGGCGTCCGGGAGTAATCCTGGACGCCCCGTTTTTTGTGGGCGCTGGGTTTTTTGCGGGCAGGGCTACTTTTCGATCTCGAAATAGTCCGCCAAGTCTACGCCCGGGAAGGCGAAAATCAGCGGCGTGCAGGCGCCGCTTTGGATGACGCGCAGCACGCAGGGCAGGGAGGCCCCGGGCCGGATGCCGTATTTCTCCAGGAAGCGGCGTCCCGGGGCCCAGCCGTTGACGAGGGTCAGGGTCTGCACCTTGCCCTCCAGGTGGATGCCCTGGGGCGGCAGGGCGCCCGCCGCCTTGAACGCATAGGTCACGGTCATGCCCGGATAGGGCGGCGTGGGGGCGTTTTTGTCCGGCGCGGCCGGAGCGACGGCCAGGATGGCGGCCGTGCCGGGATAGTCCACGTAGGTGCAGGGGCCGCCCACGCGAATCCCGAGCGGCGCTGGCGCCGTCTCTCCCGGGGGCGGCGACTGCGGCGTGGCGGCGGGAAGCGGCGCGGCGGTCAAAAGGGCGGCGGTCAGGGCGGCTGTAGCGGCAAGGGCGTGCTTCATGGCGTGTCTCCCGGTTGCGAACCTATTTGGGGATGATGCGCAGGTACAGGTCCCCTTTCCAGGGGCCGAAGCGGCGGCCCATGCCGCGAAGCCGCACCGGGCGGCCGGGCTGGTAGTCGCCGGGCAGGGTGACCTCCACGGTGATGGGCCTTTGGCTGAAAAGACCGTGGGTGATGCCTACCCGGATGCGCGCCCCGGGCATAAGCGTCCCCCCCGGCACGGTCACGGTCTGTTCGTCGTCGAGCTGGCCCTGAAACCAGGATTTGATGTTTCCCCACAGCCCCTTGGTCAGGTCCAGGGAGACGGCCTTGTCGCCCCACTTGAAGGTGAGCTCCTTTTTCCCAAGCGGGGTCGGGCCGCGTCCGCCCTGGCGCACCTGACGGTAGATGTCCTGGAAGACCTGGCGGGCGAACGGGTCTTTGAGCAGGTCCTGGAGCACCTCCTCGCGCCGGAAGTAGAACCCGGCCTGGGGGCCGGAGGTTTTGGCCGCCCGGCGGTAGGCCTCCTGGCCGCGCTGTTTCTGAAACCCGGCGCCCTCGGCGCCCGCCCCGGGCCGCGCCCCGAAGCCGGGATCGAAATGTTGCCCGCCGGGTTTGGCGCTCCCGCCCGCCTGGGGTTTTTCCGGGCCGGGCGGGGGCGCGGCCTCGGGACGCTCCTGGTGGGCGTGCTTGACCAGGAGGTAGGCCTCGTTGAGCTTTTGGAACTTGCGTTTGGCGGACGTGTCGTCAGGGTTTAGGTCCGGATGCAGGGCGAAGGCCAGCTTGCGGTAGGCGGACTTGATGGCCTCCATGTCCGCCCGGGGACTCAGTCCCAGGATGCGGTAGCCCTCGTCAAGACGCATGGGGAAGCGATCCCTTGGGGGTGTCGGACCGGGCGGCGGGGGCTGTGGCGTCCACCACCAGGGCCTCGGGGGTGTCCGCCTGCCGGGGGGCGTCTTGGGGGGGGGCGCCGGCGGCGTCGCCCGCAGGACATGCCCCGGAGGCCCGGCAGATGCCGTGCTGGCGCAGATAGGCGAGTCCCTGGCGGGCGAACTCCGTATGGGGCACGTCGGGATTGATGCCGGGACAGAAATCCTGGGCCATCTCCCAACTGATGGCGTCGATCAGGTTGCCCCGGAAAAACGGCCAGGCCCGGCAGATGTCGGGACGGGCCGGATGCACGCCGCAGCCCGAACCCGCCGCAAAGAAGAGGCAGAAGCCGTCGGCGCGGCTTATGATGCGGTATTTGCCCTGCACCAACTGCGCCGCCCGGTCCAGAAGCGCCTCCCGGGAAAGGCCCAGATGCGTGGCGAGCCGGGCGATGTCGCCCTCGGCGAGCACTATGCCGCCCTCGCCCTGGCAGCAGTGGCCGCACAGACGGCAGGTGAAGGCCAAACTCTCGGACATGTGGGTGCCTTACGCCATAAGTCTGCGGTGTTCAACCATGAGACAGCGGTCGGAGACCACGGTGACGGGAAGCCCGGCCAGGATGGCCCGGGCCTCGGGGCTGTCGATGCCTGACTGCATCCAAAAGAGCCTGGGCATGGCCGCCAGGGCCGTGACCTCCCGGGCATGGGCCGGACAGTGCCCGGAGGCCCGGAAAAGGTCCACGATGTCGATCGCGCCGGGAACGTCGGCCAGGGACGGGAAGGCGGCAAGCCCCCAGACGGTTTTGCGCACGGGGTGCACGGGGTAGACGGTCATCCCGGCGGCCAGAAGATACCGGCCCACGCCGTCCACGGGCGAGCCGGGCCGGTCCTTGGCCCCAACGATGGCCACGCTGCGGCAGGATCGCAAAAGGGGGCGCAGGGCGATGTCGTCGTGGAGCATGGTTTTGCCTTGGGTTTTCGTTCAGGGAAAAAAGGTGTATCCGCCGGGAAACGCCGCCGCGCTTTTGCGGCGCGGCAAAAGGACGCTTCAATGTCACATCGTGCGCCACATGGCGCGCCACAGGGCGCGCCCCATTTTGTTCCCGGGCGCCTGGACCAGACGGCCGCCGCGCTCCTGTGGGATACGGCCGATGTTTTCAGCCTGGGCCGCATGGCCAACGACATGCGCCGCCGTCTGCATCCGGACCCCGTAGTCACCTACATCGTGGACCGCAATATCAATTATACCAACATCTGCGCCTGCGGGTGCCGGTTTTGCGCTTTTTTTACGGCCCCGGGCCAGCCCGGCGGCTACCTGCTCAGCCGTGAGGAGCTGGCCGCCAAGGTCCGCGAGACCGTGGAGCTGGGCGGCTATCAGATCCTTTTACAGGGCGGCATGCACCCGGACCTGGACCTTTCGTTCTACACCGGCATGCTGTCCTTCCTGAAGGCGTCCTTTCCCCAGGTGGCGATCCACGGATTTTCGCCGCCGGAAATCGCTTTCTGGGCTAAAAAGGAAAATAAATCCATAGCCTGGATCATCAGTGAACTCAAGGCGGCCGGACTCGATTCCATCCCTGGCGGCGGCGCGGAGATTCTTGTCGACGCCGTGCGTTCCAAGGTCTCGCCCAACAAGTGTCCGGCCGACGAGTGGCTTGAGGTCATGGCCACGGCCCACGGCCTGGGCCTTCGCACCACGGCCACCATGATGTTCGGCATGGGCGAGACCATGGCCGACCGCCTGGAGCATCTGGAGAAGCTTCGGGCGCTTCAGGACGAAACCGGCGGATTCACGGCCTTTATCCCATGGACCTACCAGCCCGCCAACACCAACCTGCCCGCCCCCGAGGTCTCGTCCTGGGAGTACCTGCGCTTTCTGGCCCTAAGCCGCCTGTATCTCGACAACATCCCCAACATCCAGGCCTCCTGGGTCACCCAGGGGCCGAAGATCGGCCAACTGGCGCTTTTTTGGGGGGCCAACGACTTCGGGTCGACCATGATCGAGGAAAACGTGGTGGCCGCCGCCGGGGTCAGCTTCCGGCTGCCCGAGGACGAACTGCGGCGGGTGGTGCGGGGGGCGGGGTATACGCCTGTGCGGCGCAACATGGATTATTCCCCGCGCGAGTGATCCGTAGGCCGGGACGAGTGATCGGCCTTGGGCGGATGCCCCGTTTTCTCCACGTCCGGCCGACGAGGGGGCGTGCGGCGCGTCTCAAAGGGGCGCGGCCAGGGGAACCTCGATGAGCAGGATGTGTTTTTCGTTTTTGGCCTTGTCGCGGAACGCCTCCTGCACCCTTGCGATCCCCTGGGGCGTGCTCAGGGGGATGCGGTGGGCCCCGGAATTGGGCGTGGCGTGATAGAGGGAAAATCCGCCGTCGCGGCCTTGCAGGATGAGTCCCACGTGGTAGTGCAAAAGGGTGTAGCCCTTGGTTTTGACGGGCTTGCTGATGCTGGCCAGGTAGACGTGCCCGGGGGTAAGCTTGGCCAGGACGCGCCTCCAGGCGACAGTGTCGGCGATGGGGAATCCCCGCAGGGTCAGGCCCGTGGCCGCATCGAGGTCCGGGGCGTCGCCGTCGGGCAGGATGACCCGGCGCGGCAGGCCGTGGCTGATGTTGCGGATGAGGTCGAAGCCGAAATCCCAGTCGTGGCCCTGGGGGGCGCCTGGGCCGGAGTCGCGGCCCGTGTCCGCCGCAGCCTCCTTCAGGGTGATGTTGCGCTGCAATAAAAATCGGGACACGGACAGGGCGAAGCCGCTGCAATTGAGTCCTGGCGTGGCCAGGACGGTCTGCGGCTGCTCGAACAGGGTGAAACGGCCGAACTCGTCCACGGTGGCGTCGTCCACGTAGGGGATGTTCAGGAAGGCCTCGGCCAGGGCCGTGGCGTCGTGGGCGGCGGCAAGTTTTTGGGCCAGGGCGGCGGGCCGGGGGATGTCGGCGGCCGCCGAGGCATGCGGCCAGAAAGGGACCAGGATCGACACCGCAAGGGCCAGCAGGGCGGTTTTACGGCGCAGCAAAAAGATGGCGTTCATGGGGCGGGACATATCGCGGACCGCCGGGGAAGGGAAGAGCTGCGGACAAGGCCGGGACGGCAGGGGCATCCTGCCCGTCCGGGGATCGAAAATTGACCACGGCGTGCTTTCAGGATAGAAATATTTGCTTTACGCCGGTGTTGGAGGTGTATCGCTGGCGCGGGGAGCGGGAGATATGCCGACCGGGCCGGTTCCTGGCTCCGGAATTGCGGAAGGAACCAACAGCACGCTGAAGGAGCGGGAGATGAAATTCAGCATTGAGATCAAGGGGTTCGGACAGCGGATTTTTTATTCGCACATTGAGAAGGACATTGTCCGTGAGGCCAAGGAAAGCAACCGGGAGCGCTACATCGAATACATCTTCCACGGCGAGGATTGCAATATCCACTCGTCGGGCGAAGACCTGCTCGAAAGCAACCGTCCGGTCGTGTATATCGTGGTCAATGAAAAGGAAAAACTTCGGGTCAGCCTGAACAAGATCAACTGCGAGATCAAAAAGCAGCCGATCAAGAAGGTTTTTCAGCCCAACGTCAAAAACTGCTTCACCTATTGTTTCGGTTTCAACGAAGAGTACGCGCACGAATATTCTTTTAGCGACGTCGAGGAAGTGGATATCGACAAGATCACGGCCAAGATCATCGAATGCGACCTGCCCAAGACCATCGAAAACGATGTCTGGATGAAAAAGGTCATCCTCATCGAGAATATTCTGTATGACGGCAAGGAGATCAAGAAGGACCGGTTTTCCTCCCGGCCCATGCAGAACATCCTGGGGCCGGTGATCCTCGATCTGGAATAAGGCGGCGGGTGCGGGCCGATGACCGGCCTGGGTCAGGCCGGGATGTCCGGGCCGCCCTCGTCCGACGGCAGGTCCTTGCTGACGGCGGTGCGCAGGATGGTGTCGGCCAGATCCTTGATGGTGTGCCGCTGCGGATCGAGGTTGAGCGTCCGGGCGAGTTCGAGAATCTTGTCTCCGGTTTTCACCGCATGCCGGATGTGGTCGTAATCCATGGGGCGTTTTCCCTGGGCGTCTGGCCGTGGCGTCTGGCCGTGACGGTTGATGTGCGGCCATGCGGGCCGCACGCATCTTTTTCCCCTTCATACCCGTGATCGGGGTTCCGCACAACGCTTCCGGCGCAGTGATCGCCGGGGCGTACTTGACGTCGCCGCAGGCGGGACTACCTTACCCTATGGCCCGCCGCCGCCGGACGGGCATATCCGCCGCGAAAAACCGCGACCGGAAACCTGCGGCGGGGAATGTCCCATGTCCGTTTTGCTCGATCACCTGTACGGCCTTGCCGCAAAACGACGCGACCTCGAAATCCACCAGGTCCCCAACATCGATTGCTGGGGATTTCTGCTTTGTCGAGACGGCGCCTACCATATCCATATCAACGAGTCGGTGCGGGATTTCCGCAAGACCATGATCCTGGTGGAGGAGCTGGGGGAATACGCCCGTCGCCGCCGCCTGGAGCGCGGCCATGCCCGCGGCGGCGATACCCTGTCGCCCCGGGAGATGATCGTCAGGGAGAAGATGGATCGGGCCTGGGTGGTCCGGTATTCCAAGAAGCTGCTCTATCTGGTGCGGCGTGGGCTGCATGGCGCCAATGTCCGGCGTCCCAAGGAGCGCCGTACGGGCGGGGTCCGGGTCAGTTGACGCGGCCGCCCGGGGGCGTCGGCGACGGCGTTTAGCGTTTCCATTTGAAAAAGCCCCTCTTTTTGGCCTCGGTCCAGGGGTCCACGAAGACCAGGGAGCCTTCCACGCCCTCTGCCCCTGGAGCACAGTCGGCGTCTGCGGGCTTGCGGCGGGAGGCCTGCCGCTTCTGCTCCTCAAGGACCAGGGTGTGCAGGACGGTCTCCTGAACCTTGGTCATTTCCTGGAACTGGCAGCCCACCACGCCGCTTCCGGCCCGCATGACCTTGGCCGTCAGCCCCGTGGCCAGGAATTTGCCGTCTTTTTTGATGTCGATGCGGATGAGGATGCCGGGTTTGAAGGCCTTGGCGTCGGTCAGCACCCCCACCCCCAGGGCGCTTATGTCCTTGGCCGTGAAGGAAAAGATGGCGCTTTGGCCGTGCACCATGACCTGGAGATCCTTGATGCAGACCCGGTAGGCCCGGCGGCGGTCCTTGGATTGCTTTTTTTCCCCCCTCTTGAAAAGCAGGTCGAAGATCATTGCGCTTTCTCTCGTCCTGCCGCTCTCCGGCGGGTTGTCCGGTTCGTATGCCCGTCATGGCCCAAACGCCTTGCCTTACGCGAATTTCCCGGTAGCATTTTCATGGAAAATTGCAAGGTTCGCCTGGCTCGAGCCTTGCGCCGACGCCGTCACGGTTGCGCACGCCCGGACCGGCGCGCACCCTTGGCTTCGGCCCTGAAATGGGCTAGCAGGATCGACGTACGGACACCACCCATGCAAAACGAATCCCTCATCCCCACACGCCGCCTAACGCGCCCCATCCGGCTCGGCCCCTATCTCATCGGCGGCGGTCATCCGATCCGCGTTCAGAGCATGACCAACACCGACACCCGGGACGTGGCCGCCACCCTGGCCCAGATAAACGCCCTGGCCCGGGCCGGGTGCGAGATCGTGCGGCTGGCCGTTTTGGACGAGGACGCCGCCCGGGCCATCGCCGCAATCAAGTCCCAGTCCCCGGCGCCGCTGGTGGCCGACATCCATTTCGACCACCGCCTGGCCCTTCTGGCCCTTGAGTCCGGCATCGACGCTCTGCGCATCAACCCCGGCAATATCGGCGGGCAGCGCGCCGTGGACGCCGTGGCCGCCGCCGCCAAGGACCGGGGCGTGCCGATCCGCATCGGCGTCAACAGCGGCTCCGTGGAAAAGGAGCTTTTGCGCACATACGGCGGCCCCACCCCCGAGGCCATGGTGGAGAGCGCCCTGCGGCATGTGGCCCTGCTGGAGGCCCGGGGATTTGATCAGATCAAAATTTCGCTCAAGTCGTCGAGCGTGCCCCGGACCATCGCCGCCTACCGGCTTTTAGCCGCGAAGGTGGACTATCCCCTGCACATCGGCATCACCGAGGCCGGAACCCCCATGCGCGGCGCGGTGAAATCCGGGGTGGGCCTGGGCATCCTGTTGTGGGAGGGGCTTGGGGACACGCTGCGGGTTTCTTTGACCGGCGACCCGGTCATTGAGATGGTGGCGGCCTGGGAGATGTTGCGCTGCCTCGGCATCCGGTCGCGTGGCCCGGAGATCATTTCCTGCCCCACCTGCGGGCGCACGGAGATCGATCTGGCCGCCCTGGCCGAGGCCGTGGAGGAGCGTCTGCGGCACGTGACCGAGGTCTTTACCGTGGCGGTCATGGGCTGCGTGGTCAACGGACCCGGCGAGGCCAAGGAGGCGGACATCGGTCTGGCCGGAGGCCGGGGCCTGGGGGTGATTTTCCGCAAAGGGGAACTGCTGTGCAAGGTGAAGGGACAGGAGGCGCTCCTGGCCCGGTTCATGGAAGAACTCGACCGCGTCATCGAAGAGAAAAAAAAGGAAACCGCATGCGCCTAAGTTCGTTCTACGCGCCCACGCTCAAGGAAGACCCGGCCGACGCCGAGGTGGTGTCCCACAAGCTGCTTTTGCGCGCCGGCATGATCCGCAAGCTCACCGCCGGGGTCTACACCTACCTGCCGCTCGGGCTTCGGGCCTTAAACAACGTGGCCAGGGTGGTCCGGGAGGAGATGAACCGGGCCGGGGCGCTTGAGGTGCTCATGCCTGCGGTGCAGCCCGGCGACCTGTGGAAGGAGAGCGGACGCTGGAACGTCTACGGCAAGGAGCTTTTGCGTTTCGTGGACCGCCACGACCGGGAATGCTGCCTGGGACCCACCCATGAGGAGGTGGTCACGGATCTGGTGCGCCACGAGATTCGCTCCTACCGCCAATTGCCGCTGAACCTCTACCAGATCCAGACCAAGTTTCGCGACGAGATACGGCCCCGCTTCGGGCTCATGCGCGGCCGGGAGTTCGTCATGAAGGACGCCTATTCCTTTGACAAGGACGAAGCAGGCGCGGACACAAGCTATTTCGCCATGTACGGCGCCTACGCCCGCATCTTTTCCCGCCTGGGGCTTCAGTTTCGGGCCGTGGAGGCCGACTCGGGACCCATCGGCGGCAGCTTCTCCCATGAATTCATGGTCCTGGCGGATACCGGCGAGGACACCATCGTGGCCTGTTCGGACTGCGAATATGGGGCCAACCTGGAAAAGGCCGAGGCCGTGGGCCACGTGGTCGGCGAGGTCGGCCTCTGCCCGCCCGCCGAGGTCGTTTCCACCCCCGGGACGCATACCGTGGAGCAGGTGACGGCCTTTCTGGGCGTGGCCGCCGACAGGATCGTCAAGACCCTTTTGTACGTGGCCGACGGCAAGGTGGCGGCGGCCCTGGTGCGCGGCGACCGGGAGGTCAACGAGGTCAAGCTCAAAAACCTGCTTGGGGCGACCGAGATGGAGCTGGCCGCGCCCGAGGCTGTGGTCAGGGCGACGGGCGCGCCGGTGGGGTTCGCCGGACCCGTGGGGCTTGGGGCGGACGTGGTCTACGCCGACGCGGAGTTGGCCGGTGGGTCGGACTGGATCGTCGGGGCCAACGCGGCCGACGCCCATCTGCGCCATGTGGATCTGGCCCGGGACGCGAAGGTGGAGAGCTTTGCGGACCTGCGGCAGGTGGCCCCCGGGGACGTGTGCCCCACGTGCGGCAAGCCGCTTGTATTCACCAGGGGCATCGAGGTCGGGCACGTGTTCAAGCTGGGAACCAAGTACAGCAAGTCCATGGGCGCGGTCTATCTGGACGAAGAGGGCAAGGAACGCCATATCATCATGGGCAGCTACGGCATCGGCGTCTCGCGCGTGGTGGCCGCGTGCCTGGAGCAGAACCATGACGAGCATGGCGCCGTGTTCCCGCCGCCCATGGCCCCCTTCGAGGTGGCGCTTCTCAACCTAAGCCCCAAGGACGAGACGGCGACCGCCAAGGCGATGGAGCTGCATGACCTGCTTGTGGGCCTTGGGGTTGAGGTTTTGCTCGACGACCGGGATGAGCGGCCCGGGGTGAAATTCAAGGACGCGGACCTGATGGGCTTTCCCATACAGGTGGTGCTTGGCGGCAAGGGGCTGGCCCGGGGGGTGGCGGAGACCAAGGACCGGCGCACCGGGGAAAAGGGCGAGTTGCCGCTTGAGGGATTCGCCGAGGCGTTTGCGGTCTTCCGGCAGGGCGTTTTGGACGGCTGGGAGGCGCGGCGCTAGCCGCAGAGGACATCGACCGCGACCTGCGCGGTTTTCGCCCCGCCTGCGAGAGGATCGCGGGCGGGGTTTTTTATGACCCGAGGTCGCGCAGCGTGACGCCTGCGGCCGTGGCCGGGTCGGCAAGCGGGACCAGCCGTGCGGCCAGGGCGGCGTCTTTGGCCAAAAAGCCCGGCGCGGGCGCGCCCTCCGGCCGGGCCGCATCCATGGCGGCTATGGCCTCGGCGGCGGTGATCTTGTCTGGCGGCGCGGCCAGAAGCCAGCCCGGCTCCGCCTCGGGGCGCTCCACCCGGGCCGCCAGTCGGGCGGCCAAAAAGACGCCCAGGGCCGCCTCGACGCTTGGTGTCGGCGCGCCGATGCGCGCCGCCAACTCCCGGGCCGTGGCCGGAATCGCGCGGGCGTCGGCGTCGGCGGCCAGGGCGGCCAGGACGAAAAGCCCCAGGGCCCGGCGGTCGGCGGCGCTTAAGGCCGCGTCGCGGTCCTGGTCGGCCAGCTCCCGGCGGCGCATGAGCGCATGCCCCACCTCGGCCCCGAAAAGCAGGATCAGCCAACTGACGTAGAGCCATAAAAATAACAGCGGTATCTGGGCGAAGCTGCCGTAGACCGCGTTGTAGCCCGTGGCCCCGGCCTGATAGCTGATGTACAGGCGCTGGGTGAGCTGCCACAGGGTTCCGGCAAAAAGCGCGGATGCGGCGGCGCTGGCGAAGCTGACTTTTGTGTTCGGCAAAAAGCGGTAGAGCAGAAAAAGCGCCGCCCAGATCATGAGGTACGGCAAAAAGGCCAGAAAGAGCAGATACGCCCGGCTAAGCAGGGCGAATTCCAATAGCCAGCGCACCAGGGCCACGTTTTCCAGGCCCGCCGTGGCCCCGAAGGCCGCAAAGAAAAAGACCGGGCAGATGACCAGAAGCGCCACGTAGTTGATGAAGCGCCGCCCCAGCTCCCTGTCGACCGGAACCTTCCACACCGAGCCCAGGGCCGATTCGACGGCCCCCACCAGGGACACGGCGGTCACCACCAAAAAGGCCGTGCCGATGACCCCCAGGGCCTGGACGTTGGTGTTTTGGATGTAGCTTAGGATGGCGTCCGCCACCTCGGCCCGATCGGCCGTAAGCCCCAGAAGCAGTTGCCGCACCTGGGGCGCGTCGTACAGGCCAAGCCCCTTGGTGACCGCAAAGGCCACGGCGAAAAGCGGCACGATGGAGAGCACCGTGGCGTAGGACAGGGCCGAGGCCTGCATGAGGCAGCGGTCCGAGAAAAACGACGAGATCACGAAACGGCAGAAGGCCACGGCGTCATTGACGCCATGCCGCAGGGTGCGGCCGGGTCGCAGGGGAGCGTCTGGTGCGGCGTTTGGCCTGGACATGGGCGCTTTCTCCCGAGACGCGGGCAAGGCGGCGCCTGCCGGGAAACCGTGCGGCGGCGCCGCCGGACGAAGACGGTCCAGGCGGCGCAGGGCGGGCGCGACGGATGACGGACGCATGTCGCCGCCCCGGGGGCGTCGTCATATCCCGGGGCGGCGCACGAAAAGGCGAACCCCCTGCGGGGGCGGGAAGTCTGTCCCGAATGCCTAGGCGATGCCGACGCCGCTGATCTTTTTCATGTACTCGTCCACCTCGGCGGCCAGGTGGTCGAGCAGCTTGTTCACCTTGGAGTTCTTGTCGCCGTCGATCTTGTCGAAAAGCTTGGCGGCCTTGGCGTAGACTTCCTCGAAATGCGACGCGTCCAGACCGCTTATCTCCTGGGCCTCGGCCTTGGTGATGTGGCCGGTGTGGGCGAAAAAGGCGGACACGACGCCGTTGATTTTCTTGACTTCCTGCTTGGACATGACGACTCCTTTCGTGCGATTTTTCCCAAGGTTTCTAACCCATGCGCCGTGGCGGGGCAAGCCTGCGGCAGGGGCGACGTGAAAAAAACACGGGGCCTGGGACGCCTCACCGGGCAGGCTTGATGTCCACCACCGGCGTGCCGTCCACGGCCTCCAGGGCGTCCACGTGGATGACCCCGTCGTCCGTGACGGACGTGACGCGCACCTTGTGCTGGCCGATGGGGTTTGGGCGGGCCGGGGAGCGGGTGGTGAACACCCCGCGCTTGGGCACGTCTTTATTGTTGCGGGGGTGGACTTTCAGCACGTCGCGGTCGGAGAGGTGCAGCCAGGTGAAGACGTAGATGTCGCGGCCCGCCTCAAGCCCCTCCAGGCCTTCGAGATAGGCCTTGTCCATGACGATGGCCGCCGGGGGCGCGCCCTCGGTCTCGCTTTTGGGGGCGTCCTTGCGGTCGCGAAGCTCCGAGCGCACCGTGCCGATGATGCGCAGCGTGGTGTCGATCATGCCTTTTTCCTCCGTGTGGAGCCGAGGTAGATGCCGGCCAAGGCCAGGGCCGCCCCGGCCAGTTCGGCCGGACTCATGGGTTTGGCGAAAAACGCGATGTCCCAGACATAGGCCAGAACCGGCTGCAGGAGAAGCACCAACCCGGCCAGGGCGGTGCGCACCAGCATCAGCCCCCGGCTGATGAGCAGCGAGCCCAAGGATTGGCACACCAGCCCGTAGGCCACAAGCGACACCACGGACTGGGTGTCCGGGATGGCGAAGGTGTCGCCCATGGCCAGCATGCCGCAGCCGAGGATGGCCGCCGCCGCAAGCGAAAGCACGGCGGTCATGGCCAGGGGGTCGCTGGCGGAGAACCCGGACACGGCCTTTTGCAGGCTTATGATGTACAGGCCGTAGAAAAAGGCCGTGGACAGGCCGTAGAGGACCCCCAGACCGTATTCCGGGGGCTTTGATCCGAAGCCCACCCCTACCATGGCGTAGAGCCCGGCCACGGCCAGGGCCATGGACAGCCAGAACACAGGCCCGGTTTTTTGCTTGAAAAAGAGCACCGCCGCCAGGGCCAGCACGAAGACCTGGAAATTGCCCAAAAGGGTGCCCATGCCCGGTCCCACGATGTTGATGCTCAGGTGCCAGGTCCACAGGTCCGAGGCGAAAAAAAGGGCGCAGGGCAAGGCCCGGACGAGCACCGGCCCGCGCAGGGTGCTGAGCTTTCCGGCCAGGGCCATGGCCACGAGAAGCCCCAGGCCGCCCACGCCCATGCGGTAGAAGGCCGCTGACAGGGCGGAGACGTGGACCAGCTTCACGAACACCGCCGAAAAGCTGATGCAGGCCGCGCCGAAGATCAACTGGAACATGGGGTGGACTCGAAATGGTCGAAGCCGCGTCCGGTTACGGAGCGGCCGTTGAGTGAGACGCCGGGGGCGGCGGCGACCGTGCCGATGGGCCAGGCCCCGGGCGCGGCGGCCATGATGTCGGGCAGGGCCGCAGGATCGGCCGCGCCGAGAAGGGCATAGTCCTCGCCGCCCAAAAAGGCGGCCCGGACCGGGTCCTCGCCCAGGGCGGCGGCATGCCTTGCGACCTCGGGATGCAGCGCCTTGAGGTCCAGGCGGATATCCGCGCCGGTTCCCGGGGCCAGAAAACGGGGCAGGTCGGCGCCCAGGCCGTCGGAGACGTCCATTAGCCCGCGCACGCCCGGGATGCCCGCCAGGGCGAGTCCCGCCTGCACGCGCACGGCCGGGCGCAGGTGGGCCGCTGCGGCGGCGGGCCAGTCAGGGATGGCGTCGCGGCCGTGGGCCTCCAGGACAAAAAGGCCCACGGCGGCCAGACCCACGTCGCCCACCAAAAAAAGTGCGTCGCCGGGACGTCCCTGCCCCCGGGTAAGAAAGCGTCCGGACGGTCCCGGGCCGCCCCAGGCCGTGACGGCCAGGGCCACGGACGGCCCCCGGTTCAGGTCGCCGCCGACAAGCGGCAGCTCCAGGGCGTCGGCAAGACCGGCCATGCCCGAAAACACCCCGTCCCAAAACGTGGCGTCCGCGTCCTCCGGGCTGGTCAGCACCAGGGCGAAGCCCAGGGGGACGGCCCCCATGGCCGCCAAGTCGCTGATATTTACAGCCAGGGATTTGCAGCCGATGTCCTTTGGCGTGAAATAGGCGCGCCGGAAGTGGACGTCTTCCAGGAAAAGATCGGCGGTCAGGCAGACGCGGCCGGGCGTTTCGATCACGGCGGCGTCGTCGCCGCGATGCAGGGGCACGGCGGCATGGCGGCGGGGGAAATGCCGGTCGATGAGCGTGAGAAACCCGTCCTCCGAGGTGATGCGCGACATGGACGGCAGGGTAGCGATTTTTCAGGAATCTGGCGAGAACAAACGCGGCTCGGCGCATTTCATGGTAAAGCCGTGGGGATTTTTAGACGGCAAAGCGGCGCATGGCCGAGGCCCGGTGCGCGATTCCAAAGGGCTTGAGCCCTTTGGCCCCCGGAGGGCTTCCAGCCTATGGTCTGTCGGACGCATCACGGCCCGGGGAGGAGGCTTCGCCGCCTCCCCGGGGCATATGCCATCTTCAACCGCATCCCTCGCCGCTGCCGCCGCTGCACCGACAGGCCCCGGACAGGCCCTTGCGGCGCGACTTGAGCGTCGTCAGGTCGCCGGTTCCAAATATTTCCTCCACGCCGTCCTCCACAAGCCCCGAGCAGCCGTGGACCATGACGCCGCGCTCCATGAGGACCTTGGCCGGGGTCTCGCCGTAGGACGAACACAACACGGCCCGGCAGTCCTTGAGCACCCGGGCCAGCTCCTCCCAGCGGCGCGGACCGCCGCCGGGCTCGGGCGCGGCGCGTTCCTCCACCAAAAAGATGCCGCCCTCGTTTTTGCCGTAGATCTGGAAGGCCCAGGCCTCGCCCAAATGCAGGTTGATGAGCATGCCCTCGCGGGTGGCCACGGCCACGTAGGGCCGGGTTTCCGCCGCCCCGGGCACGACCTTGGAGCAGGCCCGCAGCATGTCGCTGAACTCCCCGGAGCGGTCGGAGCACAAAAGCCCCACGGCGTCGGCCCGGCAGCGGCGGCAGTGGGTCATCTGGGGCAGATACGCGGCCGAGGTCTGCCGGGCGGCGGCGATCTGATCCTTGGTGGGCTCGGGGATGTCCGCAAACGGGGTGTTGGGGGTGGGGAACATGGCCATGATGTTGTGGATGTTCGCGCCAAGCGCGGCCACGGTCTTGGAGATCTCGCCCACGTGGTGGTCGTTTATGCCCGGGACCACGATGGTGTTGACCTTGACGGTGATGCCCTTGGCGGCAAGCAACCGCACGGATTCGAGCTGGCGGCTGATGAGCAGCTCGGCGGCGGCGCGGCCGCGCAGGATGAGCTTGCCGTCGCGCACCCAGGAATAGACCTTCTCCCCCACGTCCGGGTCCACGGCGTTTATCGTCACGGTGACGTGGGTGGCCCCGACCTCGGCCAGTTCGTCCACATGGCCGGGCAGGGCCAGACCGTTGGAGGACAGGCAGAAGAGCAGGTGCGGGAAACGCTCCTTGAGCAGCTTCAAGGTGTGGTGCGTCTCGGCCCAGTTGGCCATGGGGTCGCCGGGACCGGCGATGCCGACCACGGTGATGCGCGGCTCTTTCTCCAGCACCTCCTCCATGTAGGCCATGGCCTGGGGCGGGGTGAGCAGGGCGCTGGAGACGCCGGGGCGGGATTCGTTGACGCAGTCGTGCTTGCGATCACAGTAGTTGCATTTGATGTTGCACTTGGGGGCCACGGGCAGGTGGACCCGGCCGCACTGTCCCGAGGCTTCCTTGTTGAAACAGGGGTGGCGGGAGAGATCCCTTTGGATATCCATCGCAAGCTCCTTTGCGGTTTTTACAGGTAGCCGTAGCCCACGGGACTGGCGTCTTGTTTGCGGCCAAGCACGGCGTTGACGATGCGGTCGAACATGGCCTGGGCCCCGCCGTAGGCCACATGGCGCAGGCGCTGGCCGCCGAAGCGGTCGTGGATGGGGAAGCCGACGCGGATAAGCGGCACGTCCCACTCCCGGGCGTAACGGTAGCCCTTGCTGTGGCCGACCATCAGGTCCGGGGCCAGATCCTTGGCCTCGGCCGCGATCTCGAAGAAGTCCACGCCCTCGCGGATGGCCGGCATTTCGGGGACCAGATCGCCTATGGCATCGGCCACGGCGGCCTTGAAGCGCTTGTCCCGGCCGCCTGTGGCCACCAGCACCGGATGCACGCCGATCTCGGCCAGAAAGGCGGTCAGGCCGACCACCAGGTCTTCCTCGCCGTAGACCACGGCCCGCTTGCCAGAGATGTACTTGTGGCCGTCCACCAGGGCGTCCACGTAGCGGCCGCGCTCACGGACGTAGCGGGCCGGGGTGGGGCGTCCGGAGACGTCCGTTAAGGCGTCGAACAGGGCGTCGGTCTCGCGGATGCCCATGGGCAGACCCAGGGAGATGCGCGGCACGCCGAAGCGGCGCTCAAGGACATGCCCGGCGCTCTCGGCCAGCCCCAGCACCCGGCCCATCTCAAGGGTGGCCTTGGCCCCGGACATGGTCCGGATGGCGGAAAGGGGCGTGCCGCCCTTGGGGATTTTCTCGTAGTCGAGCAGGGCCGGGCCATCCAAGGTGTCCGAGATGTCGGGCAGGATGGCGGCCTTGATCCCGAAGTCCTCGAAGATGTCTTTCAGGTGCCGTATGTCCTCGGGGGAGACGAGTCCGGGCAGGACGTTTATGCCGTCGTGCACCGGGGTCTCGGGATCGGCCAGTTGCTCAACCGTGGCCGCCACGGCGGCGTGCCAGCCGGCCATGTGCGTGCCGGAATAGCTCGGGGTGGATACGGTCACGATTGCGGGCAGGGGCAGATCGGCGAATTCCTTTTTGAATTCGTGGACCAGCCGGGGCATGTCGTCGCCGATGGTCTCGGTCAGGCAGGTGGAGGCCACGCCGACCATCGTGGCCCCGTACTTCTCCATGACGTTTAGGATGCCCTTTTTGAGATTGGGGCCGCCGCCGAAGACCGCCTGCTTTTCGCCCAGCGCCGAGGAGGCGATGTCCATGGGCTCGCGAAAATGGCTGATGATGTAGCGGCGCATGTAGGTGGCGCAGCCCTGGGAGCCGTGCAAAAAGGGGATGGCCCCCTCGATGCCCCGAAAGGCCAGGGCCGCGCCAAGGGGCGTACACAGCTTGCAGGCGTTGGTGGTGGAGACGAAGGGGGCGTCTTTCATGACCTGTCCTCCAGAGCCTTGGGCTGAGCCTGGGCCGTGGGCCTGTTTTCCCGGCGGGGCACGAAGCGCCACACGGGACTGACCACCGAGGCGTGGATCTCTTTGGCGAAGTTGAGCATGCCCACGAAGCCCTCCAGGGCCTCCTTGCGCTCGTGGTTGTGGTCGCAAAAACCGACCCCGAGCTTGAAGGCGATGGGCCGTTCCTTGACCCCGCCCACGAACACGTCCACGTCTTTTTCCTTGATGAAGTGCGACAGCTCCAGGGGGTTGGCGTCGTCCACGATGATGGTCTCCGGATCGCAGAGGGCGGCCAGCTCCTCGTAGTCCTCCTGGGTGCCGGTCTGGGACCCCACCAGCACCACGCGCATGCCCAGGTGCTTGAAGGCCTTGATCAGCGAGAAGGCCTTGAAGGCGCCGCCCACGTAGATGGCGGCCTTTTTGCCTTCCAGGTCCTTGCGGTATTTTTTGAGTTCGGGAAGGAGCCTGCCCAGCTCCTCGCGCACCAGGGCCTTGGTGCGGGCCACGATGCCCGGGTCGCGGTCCTTGAAGTGCTCGGCCACGGCGTAGAGCGAGTCGGCCATGTCCTCGATGCCCAGGTACGAGGCCCGGATGAACGGGATGTCGTATTTGTCCTGCATCATCTTGGCCAGCTCCATGGTGGCCCCGGAACACTGCACCACGTTTAAGCGCGCCCCGTGCGCCCGGCGGATGGCGTCCACCCGGCCGTCGCCGGTGATGTTGGCCACCACGGCCACGCCCATGCGCTCGAAATATTCCCGGATGATCCAGATCTCCCCGGCCAGGTTGAAGTCGCCCAGGATGTTGATGCTGACCGTGGGCACATCCGACACGTCGCCCGTGCCCACGAGTTCGAACATGGCCCGGCAGGCGGCCAGATAGCCCTCGCGCTTGTTGCCCTTGAAGCCCTCCGACTGCACCGGGATGACCGGGATGCCGGTCTCCTCGGCCACCTGGCGGCACACCGAGCCCACGTCGTCGCCGATGATGCCCACGATGCAGGTGGCGTAGACGAAGGCCGCCTTGGGGCTGTGGCGTTTGATGAGTTCGAGCAGGGCGGCCTTGAGCTTTTTTTCGCCGCCGAAGATGACGTCGCGTTCCTGGAGGTCGGTGGAGAAGCTTAAGCGGTGCAGCTCCGGCCCCGAAGACAAGGCCCCCCGGATGTCCCAGGTGTAGACCGCGCAGCCGATGGGGCCGTGCACCAGATGCAGGGCGTCGGCGATGGGGTAGAGGACCACCCGCGAGCCGCAGAACACGCAGGCCCGCTGGCTGACGGCCCCGGCCAGGCTGTCGCGGTTGCAGGCCATGGCGAAGGGGCCGCTGCCCTTGACGTGGACCTGATCCTTGCGCTCTTCGAGGATGGCGTGTTCCATGCGATCTCCCTTTCCGGCCGTCTCGGCGGGCCGGATGCGGAAGGGCTCTTACAAGGGGCGTGCCACGCACTATCTTACTGATATGATTGGATATCGGCTGTTTTGGGGCGGGCTTTGCGACAACAAAAACGTAGAAGGGAGGCTACGAAATTGTAGGGTGTTTGGGGAAGGGGATGGGGAAGATGCGTGGTGGCGGGGAGAATGTGGAGGGGAAGGGCTGCGGGTGGAGGGTCCAGCCTACCGGGTGGTCGCTACCACCTATTGCCGTTATATCATTCACTATTTTAGTCTCGACTTTAACAACTATCCGAGCGACAATTTTGCTGATAGTACAGAAGGTGAAATTCTCAAGTCGCTATTTTGAACATGAAAAATAGTTTCTTTCATTGTTCCAAAAAATGCAGTTATTTAGTTGCATAATATTAAATATATGTCATAATTGCTTTAGATTGTAATATTTTGCAGTAATTATGCGTACATACAATAAATAGTATGAAAACGGGGGCATTCAAATACCCGCTCCTACATCCAATGTTTCCGCTTCAAGCCGTGGTCTTGCAATTCGGGAATTTTGCCTCATTACCAAGGGATGGCGCCTCAAGAACGACATTCTTGACAAGGATGTTTTCAATGATGCAAAGGAAATTATCGGGACGGTTGAAGACCTGCTCGCCACTCGCGACCAGGGAATTTCCAACGCGATCATTGGTGTGGGCGGTTTTCTGGGGATGGACGCCACGTCGCCGCCATCCGTGACAATCATTGCAAAATCAAAAGCATGCGCATCCTCCTTCCTGGTGCAAGCAAAGAAGCCGCCAATGCGACGCCAGTATTCAACTATGCCGACCACCTGTTTTTTTTGGGCGCCATCGTGCTGCTCTACGCGTAAGGGGCGCTTGCTAACAAAAGTTGGAAGTTTTTTGTCGTCAATTCTTGCGCCAGGCACCGTTCACTGTTGTAGGGGAAGGGGTATCGTCTCTTAGTGAAAGTGCTGGTCAACTAGACACTGATTGTGTAAATGATGTGGCAGGCGACGTGCAGGCCAATGATGAATTATCGGTTACGTAGAGTATTGAGGAACTTATGAAGCAGTCACACAGAAGTCTATTGTTTCCGTATTTTTGTTCACTGTGCATTGTTGTTGTGTTTGTAGGTTTTGCATATACAGAGCAAGCTTACGCAAAGCTTTCCATAAATCTCTCCGTCGAGGGCGAAATACATAATACCCCGGAGACGTTCACCGGCAAGGCCACGGCGTACTTCAGCGGCGGAGGCATATTAACCCTCACGACGAACCAAGGCGTGACCTGCCAAGGCGAATTCATCAACACGGACGATACCCAAGGAAACGGAACGGTCGTCTGCGAAGATGGTCGATTGGGCTATTTTAACTTTGTCGCCTCTGGTTTTAGTGGCAACGGTGAAGGATTGATAGATACGAAGCCTTTTGCGTTTCGCATCGGAAAATAGTGCGTGCGACCAGTATAGACAGTCCATCTCCACAGCCCCAGCATCCCCGCCGCAATCGCGATACCGAAAACAGTCGCTGCATATTCGCCTGCCCTTTACGACGCCCGGGTAGGACAGAAATGTCCTGGGGTCAATGGAGTTGGCAGGATATGCTATGCGGGAAGACATGAACGACATGACCGCCGCCGCCGAGGAGCTGGCCGGGCGCATCCGCGCCGCAGGCAGCCAGCGCAACCGCCAGGGCATGGCCCGCTACGGCATAAACGTCGCGCGCGCCGCCGGGGTATCCGTGGCCTTCGTGCGCGCCATACGAAAAGAGACCGGCCAGAACCATGCCCTGGCCCTGGCCTTGTGGGATACGGCCCTGCACGAGGCGCGGCTTCTGGCCTGCCTGACCGCCGATCCGGCCCTAACCGACGAGGGGCGCCTGGAACGCTGGGTCGCGGACCTGGATTCCTGGGACATCTGCGACATGTTCACCAACAATCTGGTCCGGAAGACGGCCCTGGCCCATGACAAGGCCCGGCAGTGGGCGGCGCAGCCGGAGGAATTCGTGCGCCGGGCCGGGTTTTCGCTCATGGCGTCTTTGGCCGTGCACGACAAAAAGGCCCCGGACGCCGTGTTTGCGGACTATCTCGGGCTGGTTGAGGCCACGGCCCACGACGGGCGAAATTTCTTGAAAAAGGCCGTCAACTGGGCGCTTCGCGGCATAGGCAAACGCAATGAACCGCTGCGTCTGGCCGCCCTGGAGACGGCCCGGCGCATCCTGGCGCAAGACACGCCGCAGGCGCGCTGGATCGCCCGGGACGCCATCCGGGAGCTTGCGGCGCGGCAGCCTCGCTGAGAAGGGGCCGCCGCAGGCCGCCTATTCTTCCTCGATCACGCTTTCCATGCGCCAGCGGAAGGCGTTGACGGTATTGACCATGAGCATGGCGATGGTCATGGGCCCCACGCCGCCGGGAACCGGCGTTATGGCTGACGCCACGTCTTTTACGCCCTCGAAATCCACGTCGCCGCACAGCTTGCCGTTTTCGTCGCGGTTCATGCCCACGTCGATGACCACGGCCCCGGGCTTGACCATGTCTTTGGTGACGAGCTTGGCCTTGCCCACGGCGCAAATCAGGAAATCCGCCTCGCGGCATTCCCGGGCGATGTCGGGGGTGCGCGAATGGCACACGGTGACGGTGGCGTTGGCGAACGGTCCCGAGGCCGCAAGCATCATGGCCATGGGCTTGCCCACGATGTTGCTGCGCCCCAGCACCACGGCCTTTTTGCCCGACGGGCTCAGGGCGTAATATTCAAGCAGCGCCATGACGCCAGCCGGGGTGCAGGGCCGTAGTCCCGGAAGCTCCAGCGACAATCTCCCCACATTCTCCGGGTGAAATCCGTCCACGTCCTTCCTGGGGTCCATGAGACACAGGCAGGTGGAGCTGTCGAACGGCTCGGGTAGCGGCAACTGCACCAGCACGCCGTCGATGTCGTCGCTTGAGCCGAGCTCAAGGACCAGCCGCTCCAGGTGCGATTGCTCGGTGCGGGCGTCGAGCCGCCAGGTGCGCGACACGATCCCGGCCTCTTCGCAGGCCTTCTCCTTGTTGCGCACGTACACCTGCGAGGCCGGGTCCTCGCCGACAAGCACCACCGCCAGACTTGGGGCGCGCCCGAATTTGCGTTTGAGCCGCTCCACGTCGCGCTTGACTCCGGCGCGAACCTCGGCCGCCACCTTTTTGCCGTCGATGAGGATCATGGGAAAGGGTCTCCTTGGGTGAGGGATGGAAACGGAGGCATCGGGAGGGGAACCCCTTTTTGAAAAAAGGGGTTCCCCTCCCGAACCCTCCCCTCCCGAAAAACTT
>Ga0209467_1000731_pt1 | contig 37779 bp, 38 predicted proteins | sample Higcelwee11metaG_FD_187175 | JGI IMG/M metagenome (GOLD analysis project Ga0209467, IMG submission 187175) | Freshwater pond sediment microbial communities from the University of Edinburgh, under environmental carbon perturbations - High... | ecosystem: Environmental > Aquatic > Freshwater >... | reverse complement strand
AACGAGTTTAAGCCCGCCCCGGCCATGAGCTTTAGCCTCAGAGGCAGCCCAAAGCCTTCGACCTTTCTCGTCAAGATGGGGCCATATAGATTGATGTCGAATGCGCATTCGGTCGATTTTTTCCATGTCCAGCATCATGCCAGAAATGGAATGAAAAGTCTATATTATTTTTGAACAGCCCCTTATTATTGAAGGAAGTAAAGTATGTGTCGACTGACACTTATGCCTATTGGTCAAGGAGATGCTTGCCAGAACCGGGCGATATTTTGTTTACTCGTGAAGCACCTATGGGAGAAGCCGCAATTATTCCAAAAGCTACCAAATTGTGCATGGGGCAAAGGACCATGCTTTTGAGAGTTTTTAAGGAATATTTGGATGCTAAATACCTGCTTTACACCATCATGAGTCCTCCTTTCCAGAAAAGGATAGGTAGGGGAGCAGTAGGCACAGGTGTTAAACATCTTCGAGTGGGAGATGTTGAGTCTCTTGTATTTCCTTTGCCGCCATTTGAAGAACAAAAACAAATAGTTGAAATCGTTGAGCAAAAGCTTTCAGTTATAGAAGAGGTAGAGTCAGAAATTGAAGGCAAGATTTTCCACTCTGACCGCCTCCGCCAATCCATCCTTAAAAAAGCATTTTCAGGCAAACTGGTTCCTCATGATGAAATTGATGAACCGATACCTGGGCTTTCAGCCAATTGATGTACACTATTTACTTTTGTACATTAATCGTGTACATCAATAAAAAATGTACAAAATGATTCGTGGAGGCCAAAAATAATGGAAACAAAAATAAAGATCAATCATCGAGCGGATAAAACAATGGAAATTCTGGATGCGGCGAAATTGGCATTTGAAGAGACCATTGGATGCAAAATGCAGATTATGGAGGCAAAGACTGCCGGGGACAAACAGCCGGATGCCTTATTACAGGTCAACACACCTGAAGGCGCGACAAAAAAGTATTTCGCTGAAATAAAAGCAACGATTACAAAAGCGACACTGGGGTATGCGGCGGAACGGATGCGCCGTTTTGAAAATCCGGCAATCCTGGTTACCCGGCATGTCACCCCTCAAATGGCCGAGCGCCTGAAAAATATGGGCATTGCCTTTATTGATACGGCGGGGAATGGGTATATTAACGACCCGCCGCTATTTATTTACGTTACCGGCAATAAGAAAAAGGACGTTCCAGTAAAAGATATAGCCGGGCGGGCGTTTCGGCCCACCGGACTCAAGGTCGTTTTTGCCCTGCTTTGTCAGCCGGAACTGGTGAGGGCGCCTTACCGGGAGATCGTCAAAGCCACCCGAGTCGCCCAGGGAACCGTGGGCTGGGTCATATACGATCTGAAACAGCAGAATTATCTGATTGATCGTGGAAAACACGGCCGCAAGCTGGTCAATGGGGCAAAGCTTCTGGATACATGGGTTGAAATGTATGCAAGAGAACTCCGTCCCAGATTGTTCATCGAAAAATATAAAACAAAAAAAACCGATTGGTGGAAAAATATCGACTGGCGGCAAACAACCGCACGATTAGGGGCGGAACCGGCAGCCGCTGTTTTAACGGACTATCTGAAGCCCGAAACCATTACCGTTTATGTTGCTGAAGCAATCAATCCGTTTCTTTTAACGCATCGGTTGGAAAAAGATCCGAATGGGAATGTCGAATTATTTCAAAAATTCTGGGATTTTGACGATTCTTGGGATTATGAGGGGATTGCCCCGCCGCCGCTCGTCTATGCGGACCTTATGGCAACGGGAAATGACAGAAATATTGAAGCTGCAAGAATAATCCATGATAAATTCATCCGTCGACTTATCGAAAAACTGTGAGCAGTTAACAATCGAATGCCTGAAAGAGATCCGCGATCAGGCAACAAAGATTCTGGATAAATACTTATTAATATGAATACCTCTGAAATTGTTCAAAAACTCTGGAATTACTGCAACGTCCTCCGCGATGACGGCATGAGCTACGGCGATTATGTGGAACAGCTCACTTATTTGCTGTTTCTTAAAATGACGGATGAACGGACCAAACCGCCCCATAATCAACCCAGCACGGTTCCGGATGAATATAACTGGCAAAGCCTGTTAAATAAAGACGGAGACAAACTGTTTGATCATTACCGCCATTTGCTGGAAGAACTGGGTAAAAAATCGAACATGCTGGGGCTGATTTTCGGCAAATCCCAGAACAAATTTCAGGATCCGGCCAAGTTGCGGCGGGTGATTGCGGACTTGATTGACAAGGAAAACTGGTCTTCCATGACAGCGGACGTCAAGGGCGACGCCTATGAAGGGCTTTTGGAAAAAAATGCCCAGGACACCAAATCCGGTGCGGGTCAATATTTTACGCCGCGTCCGTTAATCCAGGCCATTGTAGATGCCATCAATCCCCAGCCCGGAGAAACCATTTGTGATCCGGCCTGCGGCACCGGCGGTTTTATCCTGGCAGCCCATGAGCATATCGTAAATCACAATAAAACCATGAGTGCCGCCAATAAACGCAAACTCAAGGAAGAATCCTTCCGGTGCTGGGAGCTTGTCCATAATACAGCGCGGCTTTGCGCCATGAATCTGATGTTGCATGGTATCGGAAGCGACAAAGATCTTCCCATTACGGTAGCCGATTCTCTGGCGTCCAATCCCAGTGAGCGATTTCATGTTGTGATGACCAATCCGCCGTTTGGCAAAAAGAGCAGCACCGTGATTGTCGGAAAAGATGGAAAGCCCGCCAAAGAAAAGGAAACCTATGAGCGGGAAGGATTTTTTACCACCTCCAACAAACAACTGAATTTTGTCCAGCATGTGAAAAGCATTTTAAACATCAATGGCCGGGCTGCCATTGTGGTTCCGGATAATGTGCTGTTTGAAGGGGGCGCCGGTGAAATTATACGCCAAAACCTTTTAAAGGATTGTGATGTGCACACGCTTCTGAGACTGCCCACCGGGTTGTTTTATGCCCAGGGTGTTAAAGCCAATGTGCTCTTTTTTGATAAAAAACCTGGCGCTGAAAAAGCCTGGACCGACATGCTGTGGATTTACGATCTGAGAACAAATATTCATTTTACACTCAAGACCAATTCTTTGAAGCGGGAAGATCTGGATGAATTTGTCCAGTGCTACAATCCCCAGAACCGGCATGACCGCAAAGCCACCTGGTCCACAAAAAATCCCGAAGGCCGTTGGCGGGCATACGCTTTTGATGAACTGATTCATCGGGATAAAACCAGCCTGGATATTTTCTGGCTCAAAGACGACAGCATGGAGGATTCCGATAATTTACCCGATCCGGAGATCCTTGCTCAGGAAATTGTTGAAGACCTGGAAGTTGCGTTGGAACTGTTTAAGGAAATCGCTGAGGATTTGGGGCCGGAAAACGATTTGGAGATAAACGGTTAATTTGATCTCTCCCATTCAAACCCCAAGAAATATCTTCCCGGATGAATTGTTCAATGAACTCCGATTGATGGGTTTCAAGATACCGTCGCAATGCTTCGGTCATCAGATCGCTTAAATTGGCCGCCCATCCTTCATTGACAAAAGATTCCGCTTGCTTGACTAAATTCTCAGGCAATTGTGCTTGAACGGCAACATTCATGATTAAAATCCCCCATAGCGTTTAAATCAGCTTTTAATTGCATCATACCGGCAAACAATTTAATTTTCAATTGAATAGCGACAAATGCGCCGGAAGAGGGCGGGGGATTCGGGAAGAAGACGGTGTTGACCGGCATTATGCAGAAGAATGGGTTCATCCGCAGAGACGCTGACGGCGCAAAGGGGAACCTTCTTCTTCGAAAATTTCAGAATCTGGATGAATTTTTCCCCGATTCGGTACAAATTATGACCGCAACAATCTCTGTTGCAATAACGTTTGCATGTCGCGACGGCCATCCGCGATGAGATAAACATAGACCGATTTATCCGTAATCCGGTAAATGATCCGGTAGGGTTTGAAAAAAATCTCCCGGTAGTCACGAATCCCAAATAAAAGCAGTTCTTTAGGACATGCGCCGCGTTCCGGCATCTCATTTGGGCTGTTAAACCTTTTCTCAATCTGGTCAAGCACATACGCTGCTTTACGGGGAGAATCATGTGCGGCAATGTAAGCATAAAGATCGTCAAGATCATGGGCAGCGCCTTCAGTGAGAAAAACCTGAAAGGCCATTAAATGATCTCCCGGCCTTCGCGCAAACGCTTTACAGCATCAGCCGCCAAAATAACTTTTCCTTCCTCAATCTGGCGGTTGCCAAGGGCTAAAATTTTAAGCAACGCCATGGTTTCCTGGGTTTGCTCATAAGTATCAATGCCTTGAATAATCACTTTGGCCTCTCCATTTTGGGTAATAATCAGAGGCTCGCCATTCTCCTCGAAATTTCGAATAATTTCTGCGGCGTGGGCTTTCAAATAACTGATTGGTTTGATCTGATTGGATAATTTCATTGCGCATCTCCTCAAAACAGGGTGGTGGTGTGGACTTTATTAGAACCATATTTGGTTTTATTGTCAACGGTTTTCTACGGAGGTTGAATTGGGACGGATGACCTTTTCTTCAGTTGACATCCGGCTTTATTTTTCTTACCATAATCGTATCGATAAAAAAATGGGAGAATCTATTGATGCAAACAACGGTTTCCAGCAAATATCAGGTGGTCATTCCAAAGCCGGCGCGAGAGCATCTGAACCTGAAGCCCCGGCAAAAGCTGACGGTCATTGAAAAAGACAATATGCTGATTCTGATTCCGCAGCCGTCCCTTGGGGATTTAAGGGGCATTGCGAAAGGCGCGAAAACAGATGATCACCGGGAAAAGAAGGACCGTTTTTGATGATTATCGTTGATTCCTGCGGATGGCTGGAATGGTTTTCCGACGGCGAACTGGCGGATAAATATCAACCCTATCTTGCGGATCAGGAGAATATTCTGGTTCCCGTTATCGTCCTTTTTGAGGTCTATAAGGTATTAAAAAGGGCGGTGGGCGAAGAGAAGGCCCTGCTGGCCGCGGGTTTAATGAAAAATTCGCCGATCCTTCCCCTTGACGATACCCTTGCCCTGACCGCGGCGGATATTTCCTTGAAGGACTGTTTGGCAATGGCGGATGCCATTATTGTGGCTGCGGCCAGGGCCAATGACTGCAAAATCATCACCTCGGACGCGGATCTGAAAGATCTGCCAAATGTGATCTATATTACTAAAAATTGATAGAGGAGAAATATGTCATCAGCACAAAAAAAACCAGCAAAAGAATGGAAATCCCCGGACACCATCGGAACGGATGTTCTGGAACCCATGAACTATGCGTATCAGGCAACCCGTGACATTCACATCACCATCCGGCAGCCGGAATACACGTCCGTGTGTCCCATGACCGGGCTGCCGGACGTGGGGTGCATCACCATCGACTATGTGCCGGGCAAAACCATTATCGAGCTGAAATCACTCAAATATTATCTGCTGCAATACCGGAATGTGGGGATTTTTTATGAAAATATCGTGAACCATATCCTGGATGATCTGGTCTCGGTCTTGCAGCCCAAATACATGACGGTGACCGGCGAGTTTACGGCCAGGGGCGGGATCTCGTCCACGGTGGTGGCGGAGTATGGGGCAGGGGATTAGGGATTGTTGATTTGCGATTGGGGATTAACGAGCGGCATCGTAGGCCGGATTAGCGCGGCAACCAAGGAACGCCACGTTTACACCCGTTTCCACAGCGCGTAATCCGGCGTTTACCCCATTCCTTCACAGCAGCGCCTTTTCCCGAAGAAATTCCAGCAGCTTACCCGCTTTCTCATCCGCCGAACCCGTAAGAATAAGCCCGGCCCGTTTTTTTTCCGGAAAGGCATAGCCGACTGTTTGAACCTTTGATTCCGGCGGGTTAAGCGTATACGCGTCAATGCTCTGTATCCGCGAGGCATCCGCCCGGAGGAGTTTTGACAGGGCTGGATACCGGGGCTCATTAATGCCGCTCTGGATGGTCAGGAGGGCCGGGAGCCGGACGTCCAGCAGGGCCGTGAGGCCGCCTTCCAGTTCCCGTTCAACCGATACAAACCCGGCATCCATATTGATGGATTCCCGCACCACCGCCGTGGCCCAGGGTATCGAGAGCCGCCGGGCCAGCATGGGCCCCACCTGAAATTGCATCATATCCTCGGACATGATGCCGCATAAAATCAGATCAGCAGCCTTTTCCCCCGCCACCTTTGCGATGCATGACGAAACCGCGGCCGAGTCACAGGAAAGGCTGTAATCGCAAAGGATATGGACGCCGGTGTCGGCCCCCATGCCGATGGCCCGCTTGACGATTTTTTGGGCCGCATCCGGCCCCATGGTGACTGCCGTCACCACTGTTTCTGGATATTTTTCCTTTATTAAAACAGCCTCTTCCATCGCAAATTCATCATAATGGTTCATCTGGAAATCCGTGCCGTCGTCCACCGCCACCATAGGCGCGCCGCCTTCCGCATGGATCACCTGTTCCGGGTCCGGCACTGCCTTGATGCACACAAGAATATTCATCGGCTGGTTCATGGGTCTGTTCCTGTTTTGGTTTTTCACCCTAATTTAAAGCGATTGCCGCCCAAGGTCAAGAAAAATAGAACGATCGTTCGTTTTATTATTGACTTCATGGATGGCCGGGAGTATTTTTAACCACGATATGGCCTTGATCATCGTTTTAGCAATCGTAGGGGAGGGGTTTATGCCTCCCTTTCCGGGCGGGGATAAACCCCGCACCCTACGGATGCAATGGCCGAAACGGTGACCATAGCCCACGATGTCAATCTCAGCAAGGTAACAGCAGTCCATGACTTTTGACGAATTCAAACAAATGGCCCTGATTTCCATGGAGGAGATCTGCCTTGAAATATTCAGGGAAAACCCGTCTTCCATCAAGATCAAGAAAGAAGCGGTGGCGGTGAAGAATCTGGCCCGGATTTTTGACACCGCTCTGATGCTCGGCAACGAAAAAGGCTTTCAATCCATGAGCTTGCGGGAGTTGAGCCGGACCTCGAACATGAGCATGGGGGCGCTATATTCTTATTTTACCAGCAAGGAAGAACTCCTGGAAATGCTCCAGAATCAGGGCCGCCGACTCACGCGCAAGGTGTTTTCCAGCCAGATTGACATAAGCGCCGGGCCTGCGGAGATGCTTCGCACGGCCGTCCGGACCCATCTGTATCTCACCGAAGTCATGCAGAAATGGTTTTATTTCTCTTATATGGAAAGCAAGAACCTGGGGAAGATGCATCAGAAAAAATCCATTGAAGGCGAGCTGGAGACCGAGCAGGTGTTTGTTGACATCCTGGAGGCGGGGAACCGGGAAAAGGTGTTTGATGTGGCTCGTCCGGTTCTGACTGCATCGGTGATCAAGGCCATGCTTCAGGACTGGTATGTGAAGCGCTGGAAATACGCCCGCCGGCAGGTGAGCGTGGATGACTACGCGGCGTTTGTGATCGCGTTTATTGAATCCTATATAAAAAATAAATCAATTGAACATCATGGAGGCGGCGATGGCCATTGTGGATGAACCCTCGGGCATCCGGGAAGGGGAGGAGCTGGACAATGCGGCGGTGGAGCAGTTTTTGCGGGACACGGTGCCGGGACTTTCCGGTGCGTTTTCCATCAAGCAGTTTCCCAGCGGTTTCTCCAACCTCACGTATTTTATCAGCGTTGGCGGGCAAAACATGGTGCTGCGGCGGCCCCCCATCGGCAAAAAAGCCAAGACCGCCCATGACATGAAGCGGGAATACAAGATTCTGAGCGCCCTGCATCCGGTGTTCCCCTATTGTCCGCAGCCCCTGGCCTATACGGAGGACGAAAGCGTCATGGGATGTCCGTTTTACGTGATGGAGCGGATCCCGGGCATTATTTTGCGAAAAAACATTCCCAGGGAAATGAATTTTTCCGCCGATCACGCCCGCACCCTTTGCGAAAACATGATCCATCTTCACCATCGGCTCCATACCCTGGATTACCAAGCTATCGGGCTTGGGGATTTCGGAAAGCCCGAAGGATACGTCCGGCGGCAGGTGGAGGGATGGAGCAAACGCTACCGGGACGCCCGGACCCCGGATGTGCCGGATTTTGAATCCGTCATGGCCTGGCTTTCCGCAAGCCAGCCCCCGGATTCGGCCGCCCCCGGCATTATTCACAATGACTATAAATTTGACAATCTGGTTTTAAATCCCGGGGATCCATCGGAAATCACCGGCATTCTGGACTGGGAAATGGCCACCATCGGCGACCCGCTCATGGATCTGGGGTCTTCCCTGGGATACTGGATCAATCCGGACGACCCGGAAGACGCCCAGTTGATCCGCATGATGCCCACCAATGCGCCGGGCATGATGACCCGCAAGGAACTGGTGGCTTTTTACGGGCAATTATCGGGAAAATCCATTGATAATTTTGATTTTTATTATTGTTTCGGGCTGTTCCGGCTCGCGGTGATCGCCCAGCAGATTTATTACCGGTTTTATCACGGCCAGACAAAAGACCAGCGGTTCGGCCAGCTTGTGTTTGCCGTGGCGATTCTGGAAAAGTCGGCCCGGCGGGTGGTGGCGGGGGAGGGGTGGTGAAGGATGCGGGCCGGGCCTTCGGGCTGCAAAAAAAATTACGAATTACGAATGAATGCATTTACAATCATTTTTTAATCCGCGATTCGTCATTCGTAATTTATAATTCGTAATTCAACAATCAGGAGGAACAGATTATGGAAAAATTGATTTACCGCGTGGAAAACCATATTGGTTACCTCACCTTAAACCGGTGGGATAAATACAATGCTTTTGACGGGCAGCTCATTGAGGAGTTTGAGACGTTCTGGCGGGAGCGCCGGTATGACGAGAGCGTCCGGGTTATCATCCTGGACGGCGGCGGGGCAAAGGGCTTTTGCGCGGGTCTGGACATGGAAACCCACGGCCCGGCGCTGTTTGAAGCCCCTCCGGTTGCCGCATACAACGGCCAGGCCCGCATGTCCCGGCTGCTTCTGGCCATGCGGCAGGCGCCCCAGCCCATCATCTGCTGTGTACACGGCGCGGCGTCCGGGTTCGGGTTTTCGCTGGCCATGGCCTCTGACATCCGCATTATCGCGGAAAAGTCCCGGTTCAACGCCGCTTATATCAATATCGGCCTGGGCGGCGCGGACATGGCGTCGAGCTATTTTCTGCCCCGGCTCATCGGGTCTGGCCGGGCCAATGAATTTCTGCTCACCGGCAACTGGATGAGCGCCGAGGATGCCATGAATTTGGGATTCGCCAGCCGCCTGGTGCCCAAGGAAGATATGATGAAAACCGCTGTGGAACTGGCCACGATCATGGCGGGCAAAACGCCCCTGGCCCTGCGCATGACCAAGGAAGCCATCAACATCAACATGGACGCAGGAGGCCTTGAAGCGGTGCTGCAAATGGAAGACCGGAACCAGATCATGGTGATGTATTCGCTGAAGCTCGGTGCCAAATAGGATGAATTGCGCTTCGCGTAATCCACCGAATTGATGATCGTTGCAATTTTGAAACGATCATCAATTCATTTAGATGTCAGAGGAAACGGAGTAAAACATGCGTGTGACGATTTTATGTGAAAACACCATCGGGACGCCTGTGCCCATGGGACTCATGGCTGAACACGGGCTTTCATTCTGGATTGAAGACAGCGGCGTCACCCTTTACGATACCGGCCAGGGCGTCGGCATCATCAACAACATGGCCCGGCTTGGGAAAAATGCCAATAACATTGACCGGATTATTCTTTCCCACGGGCATTACGATCATACCGGGGGGCTGATGCCGATATTGACACAAAAGGATGCCGGTGTGCCCGTCTACGTCCATGCCGAGGCGTTCAGGAACAAGGTTGCCAGTATCCCGATGCCGGACGGGGAAGCCGGGTTTCCCATCGGATTTCAGTATTCCAGGGAAGAATACGAGAAAAACGGCGCTGAATTTCGGTTTGTGGACCATTTTACCCGAATTACCGACAAGATTTTCACGATTTCCGACATTGAGCGGCCCGAGGGCTGGAAAACCTGGGATGCCCGGCTCAAGCTTTCGGAAAACGGCCAGATTCTGGATGACCCGTTTAATGATGATTTAAGCGTCCTGCTGGAGACCGGCTCCGGGCCGGTGGTGCTTTTGGGGTGCGCCCATGCCGGGATTGTGGAGATTTTAGATGATTTGAGCGCTAAAACCGGGCATCGGGAATTCCATGCCGTGATCGGCGGAACCCATTTGGGCACCGCGCCGGAAGCCTATATCGACAGGGCCATTGAAAGTTTTAGAAAATATAAACTGAAAGTCATCGGGACGTCCCATTGCACGGGTTTTGCCGCTTCGGCCCGGATCATGGCGCGGTTTAAAAAAGAATTTGTCCCGGCCAATGTGGGGTCTGTTTTTGATTTTTAGTCTTGCCCGTTTTTTATCAAAGACGCCAGATACGCATCCATCAATTGCTCCGCTTCTTCCAGGGTTCTGATCCTGGTGATGGATTCCCGGAATTTGCTTGCGCCCGGAAGCCCTTTGATCAGCCATGGCAGGCGGGAACGCATCATTCGGCAGGCGGTCAGTTCCCCAAAATAGGCCACGGATGCCGCAGTGAACTGTTTCATGGCGGCAAACCGCTGGTCTATGGATACCGCTGCATAGCTTCCGGTTGCCAGCAGCTCATGAATCTGGAAAAAAATCCATGGATTGCCCATGGCGGCCCGGCCTGCCATGACCCCGTCGCAGTTGGTTTCTGCCATCATTCGGACTGCGTCTTCGGGACGGGTGATATCCCCGTTGCCGATTACAGGTATGGAAATTGCCTTTTTGAGCCGGGCAATGAGGGACCAGTCGGACGTGCCGGAAAATCCCTGGGTAGCGGTGCGGGGATGCAGGGTGATGGCGTCCACGCCGCAATCCTCGGCTATTTTAGCCAATAAAAAAGCGTCGTTGCCGGATGGTTCCCACCCGCTGCGGATTTTGATGGTAAGGGGAATGCGGATGGCCTTTCGAACTTTTTCAAATATGGCCCGCACTGTTTCCGGTTTTTTCATCAGGGCCGAACCAGCCCCGCTTTTTAAAATTTTTTTCACCGAACACCCGCAATTGATATCAACGATGTCAGCGCCTGCCGCTTCAACCATCGCCGCCGCCGCCGCCATAATATCCGGGTCCGCGCCGAAAATCTGAAACGAGACCGGTTTTTCATCCACATCCGTTTCCAGCATGTCCCGGCTTTTTCCCGATCCATAAACCAGCCCGCTGGCGCTCACCATCTCGCTGCTCACCAGCCCGCATCCGATGTCGCGGACCATCCGACGGAACGGCAAATTGGTGATGCCGGCCAGGGGCGCCAAAACGGTGATGTTATCTATCTGTAAGTTTCCGATTTTCATGATATTTTTTATTTCACGGCTTTCATTCCCGCCGGATTGGCATAACAAAACAGGCAGTTGTGATAGCAAGGGTGCTCGCTATAGATTCCGATATCCGTTGAAATCGTGCATCCGCATCCCTGTTTGGTTCGTTGGCCCGTATCCGTTTTAAAACTTGCATCCCCGCCGAGCAGATCCACCAGTAGCTTGCCGGAAATGCAGGCGCTGGGCGTAACCCTGGAATCCGGCGGCAAGGCCGCCAGCACCTCGCGCTCACAGCAGGTATGGAGTTTGATCTCCATTGGCCGCAGAATATCTTCCATTTTTTTTAATATCAGTATCTTTTGGTCCATGTCCGGGTCGATAAAGGCAAATTCAGGATAGGGTTTGGGCCGCCTGCGGATTTTGGCATAAATGTCCAGAAAGCTGGTGATGCATCGTAAAATGCCGATGGACGCCATGAATTGGGCCAGCTTGGGAAAATCGTGAAGATTGCCGGCGACGGTCCCATCCGGCCGGGTATAAAAACAGATAGGGTCAAACCGCCAGGAAACAGCTTTCGGGCCAAAGGTTTGGCATAAATCCGCCGCCTGATTCATGCGAAGGTCAAGTTCCGGCAGGTTGGGTTCCAGAACCTTTGATTCGGAGTTCACCGTGAAATTAAAAAACAGGTGATAGCCTTTATCCCGGAGCCTTTGACCGTATCCGCCCTTAAGAAACGGCCCGAAATTCTTGGACCAGAACACAATGGTATGCACATGATCCGGGGTTGCGGGAATAATCGTTTTCTTCTGGTTATACGGATTGACGGTTTCAAAAAAGCCATTATCAATCCGTTCCATAAACCAGTCCATGTAAAACGCCGGGATGTCGGTGCGGCGGGAAGCGGACAAAACGATTTTCGGGGTCATTCGGGGTTCGGTTTTTTGGGTTTTCGATCAGCGAGGGACACCACCTTGGATGCGCCGGTTTTTTTGGCCGGACCCGGTTTCTTCAGCGCTTGCGGCGTCATATTCGTTTTCTTTTCAATGGGTTTATTCTCTTCCGGGTTTTTGTCTTCCGGGGCGCTGACCGGTTCCAGCCGCATCCGTTTCCCGCCCATGGTGAATTCGTCGCCGTTAATATAATTGTTTTTCAAAATCCACGATACGGTCTGGAGGGGAATTTGCAGTAGCAGGAGCTTGACATGGTACCAGTCCCGTTTGGCGTCCGGAAGAATCTCTTCCACCCGGGCAAAGGAAAAGGGCTGGTCTTCATAATGTATCAGGACGATATCCTGGGTGGTGGTCATAATGATGCTCTCCGTCAATCGGTGTTTTTCGGCAAAATCAGGGTTCGAAGCCAGTGGCGAAAGGTATTGCCGTTTAAATTGTCCCGGTCCAGTTGATCGATATCAGAGGCCAGCATGGCGGGGTCTGAAAACCAGTCCGAACGCTTAATAAAGGGAATGGCCGGATCCAGGTGTTTGACGATGCGGGCCGGGTTTCCGGCGGCAATCACGTTGGGCGGGATGGATGACACCACCACGGACCCGGCCCCCACCACGCTGTTTTCACCAATGTTCACGCCTTTGCAGATGATGGCGGAATCCCCGATCCACACGTTTTCGCTGATATGGACCGGGCCCGGACTTCCCAGGGAGTGGACCCGGTTGTAAATGTCGTGCCAGTCGGTGTCGGTGATGTACACGGAACTGGCGATCATGCAGTTGTCGCCGATGGTGATTTCATCCGCCGAGCTGATGCGCACCCCTGGGCATATCAGGCAGCAGTCGCCGATGGCAATTTTCCCCTTGCCCGCTTCCTTGGCCCAGATGGTGAGACGCACCTTGTGATCGGAGGTGGTGATGATGTTGGCATTTTTGCCGATGGTGATGGGCGCGCCGAAAACTTCAATATTCCAAGGGTTTAAAAAGGTAAACCCGTCCCCCATGGCGTCAAATTGGGGCTTGATGAAATGCCGGGCATACCACTCCTGGAATTTCAGATGGGCTTTTTTAACGGCATAAGGCCGGTGATCTCTTCGCACGACAGGTCTCTTTTTCCGCGTTTAGGCCAGTCCGTTTGAGGCCCAGAATTCATGGCTGAATAAATTGGATGCCGGGGACAAATGATACAGGGCGTCTGCGGCCATGATGACCACCCCGTTGGTCCAGGTGATTTTGTCCTCGGGCCAGATGACCATGTCCGGAAATGTGAACCCGCACCAGTAGGAACCGTCATCAAAGGTGCGGCTGCTGATCCACTGGAATACGATCTCCGCAAGTTCCCGGTTTCCCATTCCACAAAGGGCCAGCACCAGTTCCGATGTTTCCGCAATGGTCACCCAGGGCTGGTCCGACACGCAACGGATGCCCATGCCTTCCACCACGAATTTTTTCCAGTGCTGGTCCATGCGTTTGCGGGCCGCCTCGCCGGTCACGGCCCCACACAACACGGGATAAAACCAGTCCATGGAATACCGGGATTTGGTCATGTTGAACAAATGATACCCGTCCCGGACGGCAATTCCCAAGGCTTTTTTGGCGGCCTCCCATTCGGGCTTTTTTTCATTCAGAACACCCGCAATGGCCAGGGCGCATTTAAGACTCATATAAATGGAGCTGGAGCCGGTGAGGAGCGCCATGTGATCGGTTTCCAGCGCCGGGCTTTTGGCCCAGTAAATTTCACCGGTGGGGGCCTGAAGGCTGATGACAAACCCCATGGCCCGGCAGATGACCGGCCACATGCGGCTCAGGAAATCCGTATCCCTGGTGATGAGATAATAATGATAAACCCCCACCGCGATATAGGCGGTGATATTCGTGTCATGGGTCTGGTCCAGTGGTTTCCCGTCAATATAGGATGCGTACCAGCTTCCGTCCGGGAGTTGAATGTCCGCCAGCCACTCAAAAGCCCGGCGGGCTTCCGGAAAATAGCCGCCGATGGAGAGCCCCATGGCCGCCTCAATATGGTCCCAGGGGTCGGTTTTTCCGCCTTCACTCCATGGGATGTCCCCCGTGTCCTTTTGCAGACGGGCGAGCAGGGCCGCGAGCTGATCAATATCCACGGCGATTTCCTGTTTTTTTTTCGAAGCCTCGCGCTTCATACAGTTTCCTTTTGTGCAGACCAAAATTAGTTGAATGCCATAATGCCATAGGGTGTCGTTATCCGGATGCTTGAAACAGGCGTTTAAATTTTGCCGGATTAATGTGAATTTATCCTTATGCCAGATTTGAAAAACCAGGGCAATAAATTTTGTTGCTGACAATGGTTGAGTTCTCTCTGGAAAAAGCGGGAGCCCTGTGATAGGAATAAATTTTTGAGGACATCATCTGAAGTGGCGTTGCAAGGCGCTTACCGGCAATCCGGGATTTTTTATAATGCTTTCATATAATTTCATATCCGATCCAAGTGACAATCAGATTCGGGATATCATCCGTCTCTATCAAACGGAAAAATGGTGGGAAGGCGATTCAGATAACCCTGGCATCGTAAAGCGGATTATCTCTGGCAGCCATTGTTTTGTGGCGGCAATGGAAAATGATGCCATTATTGGCATGGGAAGGGCCATCAGCGACCGGGCCTCGGATGCTTATATTCAGGATGTAACCGTCCTGCCGCATTTCAGGGGGCAGGCTATCGGCTCCCGGATCATCCGGATGATTATTGAAAAATTGAACCAGGACGGCATTGGCTGGATCGGCCTTATCGCGGAAAAAAATGCAAGGCCCTTTTATGAACCCTTGGGGTTTTCCGTTATGCCGGATGCGGCGCCCATGTTACAAAGAACGTTTAGGAAAGGCATGCAATGAATTTTAAATTATTGGCACCCGGCGATTTCGATGCCTATGCGCCTTATTTTCGAAATCAGCCCTACGAACTGTGTATTTACACCCTGCCCTCCATGATTGTGTGGACAAACAGCCTGGCCCGGCATTTTGTAGCGATTCATGAAGATATACTATTGATTTATATTGATTTTCCCAAAGGGCATGTTGCGCCTCATTTGATTATGCCGATATCGCCTGAACGGAAAATTGCGCCGGAAGAACTTTCGGAAATATGTTCATCCGCGGAGTTACCGATCATCGGCAATGTTCCGGAAAGTTATCTGAACCATTTCGGAAGAAAAAAAATCGCCGCTTTTTTTCAGATCGAAGAGCAGCCGGAATACGAGGATTACGTTTACAAAACCGAAGATTTAAGTTTTCTCAAAGGGAATAAATACGCCAAAAAAAGAAACCTGATAAACCAGTTTGAAAAAGAATATGTCCGGGAAAACCGCGTCAGAATTGAGACGATCAGCAACGACAACGCCCAGGACTGCCTTGTCTTTCTGGAAAAATGGTGCGAGGAAAAGGACTGCGCCGAAAAACGGGACAAAGTACTCGCCTGTGAGCGGGAAGCAGCCATAAACGGCATTCTGCACAATACAGCCATTGGCATGAAAGGGATTTTGTTGAGAATCGACGGTGAAATAAATGCTTTTGGCATGGCATCGGCCCTGAATGCGGATACGGGCGTTCTACATTTCGAAAAAGCCTTCAGTTCAGTGAAAGGGCTATATCAATATTTTGACCGGGAATGCGCAAGACGTCTGTTTGCCGGACAGTCCCTCATCAACAAGGAAAACGACATGAGTATTCCGGAAATCGCCCATGCCAAAAATTCCTATTTCCCGGCGATAAAGAGGAAGTCCTTCCAGTTGACGCAATTGGGGAGCCATCCCGCATATATGGCTAAATAAGTAAAATCAAGGAGACCGCCCATGGGATATATCGCCCGCGTCAGCACCGGCTGGAAGAGCCTGGACACGATTATTGACGATCTGCGCAGCGGGGATAATGTGGTCTGGCAGGTGGACACCCTGGATGACTACCAGCGGCTGGTCTCGCCGTTTGTCAATCAGGCCCTGGCCGGAAATCATCGGGTGGTGTATCTGCGGTTTGCCCGTCACACCGCGCTTCTGGAGGAAAAAGACAATCTGGCCGTTTACCGGCTGAACGTGGAAGAGGGTTTTGAGTCTTTCACGGCGGAAGTCCACGGCATCATCGCAAAGGAAGGCAGGGATGTGTGTTATGTGTTCGACTGTCTATCCGATCTCCTCCACGCCTGGGCCACCGATCTCATGATCGGTGATTTTTTTTTCGTCACCTGCCCGTATCTGTTCGAATTAAATACCGTCGCCTATTTCGCCATTCTTCGAAACCGGCATTCCTTTAAGGCCATTGCCCGGATACGGGAAACCACCCAGGTGCTCATTGATGTCTATAACCATCAGGGCAGCATCTGCGTACACCCCATCAAGGTCCAGAACCGGTATTCCCCCACCATGTTTTTCCCCCATATCAAGAAAAAACTGAACCTTGTGCCGGTCACCAACAGCGCGGAAGCCACGGAACTTTTTTCCCACTGGTCCCGGCGGCAGGCCCCAATGGCCCAGCGTCACCTGGACCACTGGGACCGCTTATTTATGCAGGCCAGGCAATTGCTGGAAGCCGGGGCCGGGCCGGAAGAGCAGCGGGACATGGTGGAACAGCTCAGCCGGTTGATGCTCCACCGGGGAAAACGGCTCCTGAATCTGATAAGGCGGTACCTCAGCCTTGAGGATCTCCTGCGCATCAAGGAACGGCTCATCGGCACCGGATTTATCGGCGGAAAATCCGTGGGCATGCTTCTGTCCCGGAAAATTCTTATTCAGGACGAGGCCTTTTCCTGGCAGGAGACCCTGGAACCCCACGATTCTTTCTATATCGGCTCGGACATTTTCTATTCCTATATTGTCCAGAACGGGTGGTGGAAGCTGTTTCTGGCCCATAAAACAAAGGATGGCTATTTTGACAAGGCCGCGACGTTGCGGGAAAAAATGCTCCACGGCAGTTTCCCGGAAGAAATCATGGAGCAGTTTCAGCTCATGCTGGAATATTTTGGCCAGTCGCCCATCATCGTCCGGTCTTCCAGTTTACTGGAAGATGCCTTCGGCAGCGCGTTTGCCGGAAAATACGAGAGTATTTTCTGTGTGAACCAGGGTTCTCCTGAAAAGCGGTATGAGTATTTCGAGGAAGCCGTGCGCCGGGTGTTCGCCAGCGCCATGGGCGAGGACGCCCTGGCCTATCGCAGGCAGCGGGGACTTGACCAGAAGGATGAGCAAATGGCCCTTCTGGTGCAGCGGGTGTCCGGGGCCCATCACCGGAATTATTTTTTCCCGGACATGGCCGGGGTGGGACTGTCCCACAATCCGTTTGTCTGGAAAAAAAGCATGGACCCCAACGCAGGCATGGTCCGGCTGGTCTTTGGGCTGGGCACCCGGGCTGTCAACCGGGTGGAGCGGGATTATCCCCGCATCATCGCCATGGACGAGCCGCTGGTGAAGGTGCTGACCGAGATGCGGGATATCCGGAAATTTTCACAGCATTTTGTGGATTTGCTGAATCTGGAAGCCAATCAGATCGAAACCCTGTCCCTGCCGGATCTGATGGAAAAAGAAATGCCGGAAAAAATGGATCTCATGGGCATCCGGGACACGGAAGCGCTCCAAAGCCTTGCGGACATGGGCCGGCCAGCCAGGGACATGCGGATTCTCACGTTTGACCCATTTCTGACGGCAACCCCGTTTATTCCCATGATGAAACAGATGCTCACCACCCTTCACCAGACCTACCGCTATCCGGTGGACATCGAGTTTACGGTCAATTTCACCTCCGCCAATGATCTTCGCATCAATCTGCTCCAGTGCCGTCCCTTTCAGACCATCGGCCGCCAGGGCCATCCGGCGGCTCCGGGAGGATTTGGTGAGACACCGGTACGGAAGGAGGACATCCTGATCCGGACGGAAGGCAATTTCATGGGCGGGAACCTGTCTCAGCCCATTTCCCGCGTTATTTTCGTTGATCCCGAGCCATACACCCTCCTTTCCCTTTCCGAAAAATACAGCGTGGCCCGGCTGATCGGCCGCCTTAACAAAGAGACGGGGCATCGGGAACAGGCCCCCACCCTGCTTCTGGGGCCGGGACGCTGGGGAACCCAGACCCCGGCCATGGGCGTTCCCGTAAGTTTTTCCGAAATCAACCACATGACGGCCCTGGGGGAAATCTCCTACCAGGCCGGCAGCCTCATTCCGGATCTGTCCTTTGGTGCCCATTTTTTTCACGATCTGATTGAAACCCGGATTTTTTATCTGGCCATTTATCCGGAGCGGCCGGAGGTGGTGTTCAACCGGGACTGGCTGGTGTCCCGGTTCAATCTGCTGGATGCGGATGATAATGTTGATCCCCGGTTCCGGCAGGTGGTCAAGGTGATTGACACGGCGGCGGTGGGGCTCACGCTTCAGGCGGATATGGCGGCCCGGCGGGTGATTTGTCCCCTGCGCCCGGAGGCGGGATAATCTATGGAGTGCGTCAGTTTAACGCTGCACATGGTGGGCGCAAGCCGACGCACGCCAAGCTGGGGGAAGCCCATTGCGATGCGGCCCTGAGGCTGACGGTTTCCGTGGATCACGCGGGGAAACTGTTTGAGCGGATAGAAACCGCCGCAATCGGGGAATGCGGCAAATCAACCCAAAGCAACAGGCCCCGGCCTTCCATCGCAGCCAGCGAGTTTTTGCCCGCGCCACGGCAATCGTCAGCCTCAGGGGGCTTTCCGCAGCGATGGGCGGATTTCTTTTGTTACTTTTCTTTGATGCAATCGTAAAAAGTCAAAAAAATATAGTTTTTCGAAATTTATGAATAACAATATCAATAAGTTATGAACTTAAAATGTCAAAATTTTGACTTTTTACGGGACCATCTTCTTTGTCCGCCAAAGAAAAGTAAAGGGGGAAAATCGAGCAATATGGTGTGATATCTCAAGAAATCCGAGGGCTTATTAAATATAAAAATGTAAAGGGCGTCCCCCTTATGCGCTTAATGAGGTTTCTTAGTCTGCTAACGCTCGGCATAAGGCGCGGCGGCTTTTTGCCGTCGCACTTAATGCCTTGGTTCGGTTTGATCTGTTTGTGAATCTTTTAGTTCGGCGGTGGTTTCTTCACCGTGCTCAGCCCACCACTTTTCTATATAAATCGATGAAAAAACATCTGGACTATCGTATCCGGTTACATCCTCGAATGACTTCATCGCATCCTTAACAACTTCAAGATTTCGGTCATCCTTGATGCACTTCATCAATGCTTCAGGAACCCCCTTTTCCTTCCGCTTTTGTAAAGCCCGAGCAGCCAAATCTCTTACATCCCATTCAGGACTTGACAACATCGCTTGGATGAGTTCTGCGGTTGTGAAATCTTCATCCTTCTTGGTCTCTCCGTTCTTGGTAAGATTTCTCCCTTTCAGTCTTGTAATCCCGAGCCAGAACGATTTAATGCGGGCGATCTCTGAATCTGCCGCTGTCTTGATAGAAACATCTTTCGATTCACGGCTTATCTTTTCAAGTTCCTCCAAGGATGACCGGTCAGCCGCCTGTGTGCCAAGATCACCAAGCTTCATAATTTCGTTTCTCTTTTTGAGAGTTGCTACCTCTGAAGCCAGTGATGCATAGTCCTGTTCGTACTTCGCTTTCAGTTCTGTTAGATATTTTTCAAATTCATCAATTTTGCTGCTGACCTCATTTTTGAATCGTGTAACTTCAGGGTTAACTTGCTTCTTAAGTATAGACTTAGATTGCTGTTCTGCAACTTGCCTCATTAAGCTTGATATATTAGGTTCCTCAAACTGCTTCGCGATCCGCTGTATGGCGATATTTTCGAGCTGCTCCTTAATTCCCCATAAGCTTAGCCCTGTCACACCTGTGAAAATTGTCAGAAAGGCAAGACCCCAAGTAAATAATTTCTTGCGAAATATGGATACAACTTCTTCAGTTTGGCCCTTGCTAAGTGTTTGGGGTTTTCCCACCATTGTATTCTCCAAATATTCTCCGATAGTACCGAACAGTGAATATACAGTCAGTATAAATCTGTAAACGAAGACACGTTACAGTCTGTATAAAAAAGTTTTTAAGTTTTTAATTATTGGAATAAATATAATAATATCAATTTGATAAAGACATTCTGATCACATTGCCGACCGGTTTATACAGACTGTATAAACCGGTCACATCAGGTCATCGACGGGGCTCCTCACTCCCTGCCCGCCCTTGTTCAAAACATGGGTATAAATCATGGTCGTGCTGACATCCTTATGACCCAACAATTCTTGAATGGTTCGAATGTCGTACCCGGATTCGATTAAATGTGTCGCAAAAGAATGACGAAACGTGTGGCACCCGATGTTTTTGACAATTCCGGCTTTACGGACAGCTTCTTTAACAGCACGCTGAATAATCGTTTCATGAACATGGTGACGCCCTTGTTCACTCGTCTTCGTGTTTTTCCATCTATTTTCCTGGGGGAAAACCCATTGCCATCTCCATTCAGCAGGTGCATTCGGGTATTTCCGATCAAGGGCGTCAGGCATCGCCACCCGGCCCCATCCATCGAATAAATCCTTTCGGTGAATTTCCTTTAGCTTCCGCAGGTGTTTGGCAAGAGGCTCTTTATTGGTTTGTCGGTCATAAGAATCCGGAACCTCAACCGTTTGTCTATGAATCGTTCCCCGTCCGATGAGCCGCAATTTGAGTAAATCAAATATATATGGGCCTGTAGCATTGTTTATCTTAAAATACCATCATTTCTCCAGCGGGTTCAATAATGATAATCCGGAGGGTCTCGATTCCGGCCGGAATGGGGTCAAATCTTTACGCTTGACAGATGGTGAAAAATCGTGACGATCCGTTCATAAAAGTCCACTGCCAGACAACTTCGCATTCAATTCCCGGCGCTTATTAACATGTCACTTCCCGAAGCAACGGGCGGCAAGATATTTACAGACATCACAACGATAATGAACCGGCACAAATAAAAAAGGGCGGACATTGCTGTCCGCCCTTTATCAAAAAAACACCTCGAAAGATGAGTTATACAACCCCAAAGGCCAGCATGGCCCGGGCCACCTTCACGAATCCCGCGATATTGGCCCCCATCACATAATCCCCTTTTTTGCCGTAGGCTTCCGCAGCATCCAGGCAGGACTTGTGAATGCTTTTCATGATGATGAGCAGCCGGCCGTCCACCTCTTCCCGTGTCCATGACAGTTTCAGGCTGTTCTGGCTCATTTCAAGGCCGGATGTGGCCACGCCGCCAGCATTGGCCGCTTTGCCGGGGCCGTAAAGCAGGTTATTGTCCTGGAAAATCCGGACCGCTTCCGGCGTGGAAGGCATATTGGCGCCTTCGGCCACGCAAAAGCAGCCGTTTTTCACCAGGGCCTCGGCATTCGCCGCATCCAGTTCATTCTGGGTGGCGCATGGCAGGGCGATATCCACCTTGATTCCCTGTTCGCGGATCACATCCCACACATTCTTGCCTTCCACGCACACAGTCCGGTATTTGTCCGCGTATTCGCTGACCCGGCCCCGATGCACGTTTTTAAGCTCCATGAGGTAGCAGCATTTGTCTTTGTCGATGCCCTGTTCATCAATGATGGTGGAGTTGGAATCGCATACCGAAATCACCTGTCCGCCCATCTGGTTGACTTTTTCAATGGCGTACTGGGCCACGTTGCCCGCGCCGGAAACGGCCACGCGCTTGCCCTTGAAATCCAGGCCCCGGGTGGCCAGCATTTCGGCCGCGAAATATACCGCGCCGTAACCCGTGGCTTCCGGCCGGACCAGGCTGCCGCCGTATTCCAGGGCCTTGCCGGTGAGAACGCCCGTGTGTTCATTTCTGATCTTTTTATAGTACCCGAACATAAAGCCGATTTCGCGTCCGCCAACCCCGATATCACCGGCGGGCACATCGGTTTCCGCGCCGATATGTCGATACAGTTCCCGCATGAAGGCCTGGCAGAACCGCATGATTTCACCGTCGGATTTGCCCTTGGGGTCAAAATCGGCCCCGCCCTTACTGCCGCCCATGGGCAGGGTGGTGAGGGAGTTCTTGAATGTCTGCTCGAAACCCAGAAATTTCATGATGCTCAAGTTTACGGAAGGGTGAAACCGGATGCCGCCCTTAAACGGGCCGATGGCGTTGTTGAACTGGACCCGGAAGCCCCGGTTGACGTGGACCTGGCCCTTGTCGTCCGCCCATGGCACCCTGAATATGATGGACCGCTCCGGCTCCACGATTTTCTCGTAAATGCCGGCTTTCACGAATTCCGGATGCCGCTGGCAGGTGGGTTCCAGGGTTTCCATCACTTCCACGACCGCCTGGTGAAATTCTTTTTGATCTGGGTCTGTCTGTTTGACTTTGTCGATGACGCTCTTGATGACTGACATTCATTCTCTCCTTGAAATAATACCGGTTAAGTGCTAAGCCGCATCCGATGCAAATTCGGTTGCTATGTCATAAGATTTTGTTTTATTTAAAAATATATATTTTCCCCTTTGATGATGGAGGAATCTCGCCGTGGCGGTTTTGTCTGAAATAATGGACATCCTCCCGGCCCGGAAATTCTTCCATCAATTCATCCAGGCTGTCATGCCCCGAGCCGAAAAAAGGGAGTTTGGAAAAATACGGCCGGTTGCTCCGGATATCTGTAATCACTGCGAAATGCACCGGAAATGCGGGGTCTCCCGCCACCAGCAGGTATTTCTCGGATGATTGTGAAGCCGCATAACCTTCCGGGATGTCTTCGGCCCGCACCTCTGTAAAATGTTCTTTTAGAATGGCGGCGGCCTCCTGGCTGTCGATATCCTGAACCGACATCAGGTCCGGCGCATCAAAAAATCCCATCGCATACAAGGCGATGCTAAACCCGCCGATCTGTTCATAAATCGGATGGGCCCGGTCGCACATCATCATGATCTCCGAAATCCGTTCGGATACCTGCAATGCCTCGTTATCCAGGTATTCAACAGCCGGGACAGCAGCTTTCGCCGTGAATCCCATTCCCATATCATTTCTTAAATTCATCTGCATGTGACAACCTCCTTATTTTAAAGCAATCCTTGCCTGGATGGCCCTAAATAATAATAGATATTCATGATCATCCGGCTTTGGCGGAAAGCGCGCCGAATCCTGTTTGGGACCAGCGCGCCGCAATCGCTATTTGTAAATGCAGGTCTTGTGCCAAATTTGGAATAAATTTAAATTTAATTTTAACTATTTAATATTATTTATAAAGAATAGGAATTGAGGATTATTTAAGGCATGTCGAAAATGCAATATATCACGGAAGGCGCATGGATGGGAATTGCAAGAAAAGGAATGGGAATAATAAAATCAATTAGTTAAAAAATATTGGGGGCAGTGTTCAAAATTTGAACACAAAGGTCAATATCTGATCAGGCCAGGCTGCTTTCCGCCCCATTGCCGGGCGCGTCCATATCGGGATTTTCAGGCTTTTTTTTCAGCCGGTCCCGGAGGGTATTTCGGCTCACCCCCAGCATTCGGGCTGCCTGGACCTGGTTGCCGCCGCAAAGCTCAACGGCTTTTTCAATCAGAATCGTCTCTGTCAGTTCAATGACATGGGCGTGGGTATTGCCGGAAGACAGGCGGAGAATTTCCGGAAGAATGGTTTCAAGCTGTTGTTTCAGCCTTGCCATCCAGCCTTCACCGCTCAGCGCCTGATGCGATATGGCCCCGTGGGCCCCCGGAATTGTTAAATTGTTCTCCGCAATCACGCCGCCGGCGCTTAAGATCACGGCCCGGCGGATGCAGTTTTCCAGCTCCCGCACGTTTCCCGGCCAGTCGTATCCGGACAGTTTTGCCAGGGCCGCGTCGGACAGGCGCCAGACCGGACGCTGGTATTCCTCGCTGAACCGGGTGAGAAAATAATCCACCAGGGCCGGGATGTCTTCGATCCGCTTTCTCAGGGGCGGCATGTCAATGGTGATGACTTTCAGACGCCAATACAGGTCGTTCCGGAATCGGCCCGCGGCCGTCTCGGCCTCCAGATTTTTGTTGGTGGCCGCGATGATCCGGGCATTCACCCGAATGGTCCGGTTGCCGCCAAGCCGCTCAATTTCCCCTTCCTGAAGAACCCGGAGCAGCTTGGTTTGCATGGATAAGGGCATCTCCCCGATTTCATCCAGAAACAGGGTGCCATTGTCGCACCGCTCGATTTTGCCGATGCTGATCCGATCCGCGCCGGTGAAAGCGCCGCGTTCATGACCGAACAGCTCGCTTTCAAACAGGGTTTCCGGAATGGCGGCGCAGTTGATGGCGATAAACGGATTTTCATGACGGCGGCTGTGGTGGTAAATGGCCCGGGCCGCCAGTTCTTTTCCCGTGCCGCTTTCGCCGGTGATGAGCACCGAAACATCGCTTTCGGCAATCTGTCCGATGCGTTTATAAATTTCCCGCATTTGACGGCTTGCGCCGATAATGCGAAGCCCGCCCCTGTCCTGGCTTTCCGGAGCGCCTTCCGGAAGCGGCAAAAACACCGTCTCTTTCATCTGGCGGCTCACCAGAAGCGCGTCCGCCGAGATGCGGCTCAGCTCCTTGCGGTCAAACGGCTTAATCAGGTAGTCATAAGCCCCCCGCTTCATGGCCTCAATGGCCAGGTCCGTGGTGCCATAGGCCGTCATGAGAATCACCGGAGTTTTTGCATCCATTCTTTTAATTTCAGTCAGGGTATCGAGCCCGTTCATCTGAGGCAGCTTGTAATCCAGAAGAATCAGGTCGGCGCTTAATCGGCCGAGGATGTCCATGGCGGCCAGGCCGTCGCCGCAGACGGTCACCACATGGCCTTTTCGCTCAAAAAACCGCCGTAAGAAATGAATCAGCCCCTCATCGTCATCAATGAGCAGAATTTTTCCCATTTTATCCCTCGTCTTCCGCTTTCGGCAGGAAAACGGAAAACGTGGTTCCCTGCTTTAGTTCGCTTGTTATCCGCACCACACCCCCATGGTCCCGCACCGTGTTCACCACCAGCGGCAGTCCCAGGCCGGTGCCGGCTGCCTTGGTGGTGAAAAACGGTTCAAGAATTTTGTCCATCTGGTCTTTTGGAATACCAGCCCCTGTATCGCTGATGTCAATCCGGACGCCGTGAATAAGCGGCCCGACTCCGCCTTCATTTTCAAACCGGTCCCGCGCCACTGAAATACCGAGCATTCCCTGTCCGGGCATGGCTTCCAGGGCATTCACCAGCAGATTGACGAGCGCTTCGGTGAGCAGCATGCGGTCACCCCGGATCAGGGGAAGATCATCGGCAATTTTTGTTTCAAGGGCGCATTGGTGGCGGTTCACCATGGGACGAATCATCAGCGCAACGTCCGCCATCAGCTTTTTCATGTCAAGGGGCAAAAAAATCAGTTCCCTGGGCCTCGCAAAATCGAGAAACCGGTTAATGGTGGCCTCTATCCGGAGGATTTGCCGCATGGCGATGCCGTAGTCTTCTTCATCGTCTTCGGAATCCCGAATCCGGTCCTGGACAGACTCCAGAAACAGCTTCAGGGAGGTGAGGGGGGTGCGGATTTCATGGGCCACCGCCGCCCCCATGCGGCCCATGGCGGCGAATTTTTCCGATCGCTCGGCCATCTGTTTGGTTTTTTGGAGCATAAGGCCGGTTTGCCGGAGGGCCGCCTCCTTTTGTCCCACGGTTTCCCGGAGATGGTTCTGCCGGGCCTGAATTTTCCGGGACATGTCATCAAACGCCCGGTACAGAATGCCGATTTCATCAGTTCGGCGGACATCCCCGGCCTTTTTGTCGAATGTGGAATCGCCAATATTGGCGGCATGTTTGCTGAGAACCCGGATGGGTCTGATAATGTGGGAAGAAAATATCCAGGTGATCATGAACGCGCTGGCAATGCAGATTATCAGCGTAATATAAATCACCCGTTCAAGAATATTCGCGCTTGCGAAAGCCTCCTCGCGGTCCTGCTCCACCACAATATGCCAGTCCGTCCCGGCCACTTGCAGGCTTGCGCCCATGACTTCAATGCCCCGGTAATCCAGGTAGGGGCGGCGGCGGTCCCGTTTTTCAAAAATATTCCGGAAACTCTCCGACTGGGAGATATTGTCCCGCAAAATCCGGGCAGGCTCCTTGTGAACCAGAAACCGGCCATCCCCGTCCACCAGATAGCATTCTCCGGTTTCTCCCAAAAATACATTTAATATTAAAACAATAATTTTTCGGGTTCCCACCGTGCCGTAAACGGTTCCGGCCAGACGTCCATCCATGCCGAAGACCGGGGCCGCCACCTGAAACGTGGACTCCAATTCTCCCGGCTGGCAGGAAATATCGGACATAAACAGGGCATCCCGAAGGATTTTTTTATGTTGAGGCTCTGGTTCACGCATTTTTCCGGGGGCCTCCGGATCCTGGCTGATGCACACCACCGCGCCATACGCATTGATGACCGTGAGATTTTGATACACTTCATATTTGTCCCGGATGAGATCCAGATAGGGCATCATGGCATTTGGGGCCATGGATTTGACCAGTGACGTTCCGGCCACCGCCATCATGTCCGCCATGCGCTCCGCCAGCCAGCGCTCCAGAATGGCGGCTTTGTCCGCCGCCACATTCTCCAGTTGACGGGTCACTGTTTTAATGATTAACGTTTCCGTGGTGGTGATGGAAAACCATCCCATGACGATGAGGGGAACCAGGGCCAGGGCCAGAAAAATCAGCATTACCTGGGTCTGGAGGTTGAAATGAGCCCTTGTTTTTTTGACGGCAGGGCGTTTGACGGCGGGCGGAATATGGATCAATGGAGAAACCCTTTAGCGGTTGAAAAGAAGCTTGACGGCATGAAATAAGTATCATAATTTCTGCTTTCGTCAATATTTTTATAAAGTTATAAAGGAGAAGAAAAATGGCATTTACTATTGCGCTGGCGGGCAAGGGCGGGGTCGGCAAGACCACCATCGCCGGCATGCTCATCAAATACATGGCCAAACACAAAAAGACCCCGATTCTGGCGGTGGATGCGGATTCCAATTATAATTTAAATGAAGTCCTGGGCGTGAAGGTTACGGATACCCTTGGCAATGCTCGGGAGGACATGAAAAAAGGCGTGGTTCCCTCAGGCATGACTAAGGATATTTTTATCTCCATGCGTCTTGAGGAAGCGGTGATCGAAGCTTCCGATTATGATCTCATCGTCATGGGGCAGCCCGAAGGCACGGGCTGTTATTGCGCGGCAAACACCCTGCTGGTGAACTGTCTGGAACGGTTGTCCGATAATTATCCTTATATTGTGCTGGATAACGAGGCAGGCATGGAGCATATCAGCCGTCTGACCACCAAAAACGTGGACGCCCTGATTATTGTCGCCGACGCCTCCCGCCGTGGCTTGCAGGCGGCTTTCCGCATCAGCGAACTGGCGTCGGAACTGCATATCGGGGTGGTGAAAAAATACCTGATCCTGAATCAGGTGAAAGAGGAAATCCCGGAAGAAATGAAACGCCTGATCGCGGAGCAGGGCATTGAATTTGCGGGCGTGGTTCCGGAAGACGCCGAGTTGTATGATTATGACGCCAAGGGCCTGCCTACCATTCAGATGCCGGAGGACAATCCCGCCATGCAGGCGGCGTTTAAAATATTCGACCGGATTTTTAAATAATGGGCATGGCTATTCCCTCGTCCTGCACCGCATCGCCGTATAACCAGCTTTATATTTATTATCTGGAAGGCCGGCTGGCGTCGCCGTTCGAATCTTTTGGGGATGCTTTCATCGGCAACTGGGAAGAGGGGGCCACGTCGTTTCTGTTCTTCTCACAACCGGCTGATGAAATCATCCACCGGCTTGTGGAAGATCAGCCACATCTGGTCCTGACCGATCGTTTCCGCATGACCTATGACGAATGGCACGGGGAACCGGTGGAGCCGTTCCGGGCCGGCCGGTTTTTCATCATGCCGCCGTGGGAAAAAGTATTTTTGCGTGACGCGGACATTCCCATTATTCTGGATCCGGGGGTGGTGTTCGGGGCGGGCAGCCATCCCACCACCCGGGATTGTCTTAACGCCATCGAGACCCTGATGCTGGGCCAGGGTGAGACGGTTTTGTCCAGTCTGGATCTGGGAACCGGGACCGGGCTTCTGGCCATTGCCGCTGCCCGATTGGGAAGCAGGCGCAATATCGCGGTGGACAATAATTTTCTGGCGGCCCGAACCGCCCGGAAAAATGCGGTGTTGAATAATCTGGTGGATCATGTCAGTATTGTATGCGGTCTGGCGGAAGATTTTCTGGCGCCTGCCGCGGATTTGCTCATCGCCAATATTCATTATGACGTGATGAAGGATTTGATTGAGCGCCCGGGGTTTTTAAATAAAAAATGGTTTATCCTGTCGGGGCTCTTGCGAACCGAGGCCGGGCTTATTGAATCCCGGTTGTCGCAAATGCCCGTCACCCTGATGGAAAAATGGGTGAGAGACGGGGTGTGGCATACGCTTTTTGGCCGGGTGAATTCTGTTTAACTAATTAATTTTATTTTTAAATTTGCCAGGCGGGCAGCAAAGGGGCCGCATGCATATTACCTGTTGGGGTTCAAGAGGATCGATTCCGGTATCCGGGGCGCAATACAATAAATACGGCGGTGATACCACCTGTATTGAAATCCGGACAAAAAGCAATGATTTGATCATTGTCGACGCTGGCACCGGGGTTCGGCGTTTGGGCAATGCGCTGGTGAATGAGGAAAAAACTGTATATCATTTTTTGTTCACCCATTCCCACTGGGATCACCTCATGGGATTTCCTTTTTTTAAGCCCCTTTACCGCAACGAATCCGACATTCAAATATACCGGTGCCCGTTCCCCGGCATGTTTATCGAAGAGATCGTCAACAAGCTCATGGGGCCGCCTCATTTCCCGGTCCGGTATTCTGATTTAAAAGCGCAAATATCCTTTACCAAAGGCTGCCCGTCGGAGTTCCAGATCGGTTCCGTCACGGTGATTCCCATCTCCCTTTCCCATCCAAACGGCGGGTGCGGGTATAAATTTATCGAAGACGGGAAATCGTTTATTTTTTTAACAGACAATGAACTCGGCTTTGTGCATCCCCACGGGTTAAGGATTGATGATTACGCGGTTTTATGCGAACAGGCGGATTTATTGTTCCATGACGCGGAATATTCGCCGGAAGAATATGAACAAAGCATCGAGTGGGGCCATTCCACATACACGGACGCGCTGGACATGGCCATGAAAGCCCGTGTAAAGCGATTTGGATTGTTCCATCACAACCGGGAGCGAACAGATGACCAGATCGATCAGATTGTTGCCCAGTGCCGCCGTATTATCGAGGAAAACGGATCCGGAACCCAATGCTTCGCGGTGGGCGTGGATATGAGGTTTGAGATTTAGAAGACAGAAGACAGAATTCAGGAGACAGAATAGAAATGATTTAATCCGTTTTTATTCTGACTCCTGAATACTGAATACCAGAGCATTAGCGAAATAGGCTTCATTTATGACCCTCAACGATCTGATTCAAGAAACCGCCAAAATCATCGCATCATCCAAGCACGTGGTGGCCCTAACCGGGGCCGGCATTTCTGTTGAAAGCGGCATCCCGCCGTTTAGGGGAAAAGGCGGACTCTGGGAAAAATTTGATCCCATGGAAGTGGGCCATATCCAGTCGTTTATGGAAAATCCCGAACGGGTCTGGCGGCTTTTGATTTCCGGGATGAAGGACATTTTGAGCGAGGCGCGTCCGAATGCGGCCCAATATGGGCTGGCCCGTCTGGAGTCTTTAGGGAAACTGAAGACCGTGATTACCCAGAACGTGGACGGGCTTCACCAACTGGCCGGGAGCCGGGATGTCATCGAATTTCACGGTAATTTCGCGTGGCTCCGGTGTCTGAATTGCGGGGCGAGGGTGAAAACCGTGAATGTGGCATTGAAAGAAATGCCGCCGAAATGCGATTGCGGCGGGATATACCGTCCGGAATGCGTGTTTTTCGGGGAATCCATTCCCATGCAGGCCATGGACCGGTCTCAACTGGCGGCCTCGTCCTGCGACCTCATGCTGGTGATAGGCACCTCCGCCGTGGTCCAGCCCGCGGCCTTCATGCCGGTGATCGCCCGGCAGTCCGGGGCCGTGGTCATTGAAATCAATCCCGAACCCACACCGCTCACCCAGACCACCAGCAAGTTTCTGGTGCAGGGAAAAGCAGGCTCCATCGTCAAGCAGATTGCCGATGAAGTGGAACGGATGATGGCTATAATAAATTGACGAGAAACTTGAGATGAACAAAACCCATTCCGGCTGGGTGATATCGGTCCGCCTCACCCCTCCCTCCCTGAAGGACAATACTGCGGATGCGGACCGGTTAATTCATGAGCTGAAGAACCAGCTTTCCGCTGATATTATCGATATTGATCTCCCTCTCCTCCGGCATCTACCCGCTCTCCTTCGGGAAAGCGGATACGCGGTGCGTTGCCTGTGTTTCAAAGATCAGGGATGCTGGCGGCTGGTGGGGGTGAAAGCGGGTGACGACCCGTCCATCTTTTTCGGCGTGGCCGTGGATCTGGGAACCACCCGGGTGGTGCTGCGGCTCATCAATCTGGAAACTGGGGACGCGGTTCATGAAACCGCGTTTGACAATCCCCAGATTCCTATCGGGCCGGATATTCTGGCGCGCATTCACTTTGCATCCACGGATGAAGGCCTGAAAGCGATTCAGCGCCTGATTGTTGACGGGATGAATGAACAGTTCCGTCAGATGTGTGAACTGTCCGGCGTTCGGGTAGCGGATATTCATTTTTTGGCCGTGTCCGGCAACACCAGCATGGTTCATCTGTTTCTGGCCCTACCGCCCCATCATATCATCCGGGAACCTTATATTCCGGCGATCAATGTGATGGGAACTATACCGGCCAAAGATATCGGCGTTTCCGGCAGTGACGCCGCCCGGATATATGTGTTTCCCAATGTGGGCTCCTATTTCGGCGGAGACCTGATTTCCGGGATTCTCTATTCCGGTCTGCACCGGCGGGATGAAATTTCTATTCTGGTGGACGTGGGCACCAACGCGGAAGTGGTTCTGGGAAATAAGGACTGGCTCATGGCCTGCGCGGGTGCGGCTGGACCCGCCCTGGAAGGGGGCGTGTCCAAAATCGGCACTACCGCGGGCCCCGGCGTCATCGATAGGGTGGTCATTGATCCCGAAACCCGGCGCATCGCGCTTCACACCATCGACGAGTTGCCGCCCAGAGGCATCTGCGGGTCCGGCATGATCGATCTGATGGCCCAGTTGTTTCTCTCCGGCATGGTGGATATCCGGGGACGTCTGGTAGATGTAAACTGCGGAGACCGGCTGAGGGAAGCGGACGGAATCCGCCGGATTGTGCTTGCGGACGCGCATGAATCCGCCACAGGCAGGGAGCTTTCCATCAGCCAGGTGGATATTGACAGCCTGATCCGCTCCAAGGCGGCCATGTACACGATTCTCGAAACCATCACCCGGTATGTGGGTGTCACGTTTGACGATTTCGCGACGTTTTTTGTGGCCGGCACATTCGGTTCGTTTATCAATCCCCGCTCCGCCATCACCATCGGCATGATTCCGGACCTGCCGGAAACCACCTACCAGACCCTGGGCAACAGCTCTCTGGGCGGCGCGGCGTTAGTTCTGACCTCCCGGGCAGCCCTGGACGAGGTGGCGGCAATCCGGGATCGCATCACCTATCTGGAACTCAACGTGAACCAGGAATTCATGAACCGGTTTTCCGCCGCCAAATTTTTGCCCCATACGAACCCGTCGCTGTTTCCGTCGGTCTCTGTTTGCAACCTGAACCTGGCGGGCTTGACGTGAAAAAAACTGTGGATGCCCTGTGAAAAAATTGATGTGTATTATATGGTTTCCAGATAACACACATCAATAAGTTTTATATGGTCATAACATTCTGAAAATATATAATATTAATCAATTTTTGGAGTGAGTGTTATCTGTAAGCAAAATGAAAAGGCGTTTTTATCAGGAAACCAGATAAACTTATGTTATGAAGGATAAAACGCTATTTGTTCGGCGGGAAAAATGATGGCCCCATAAAAAACAAATTTCAAAAAGTAATTGACAAAAAATGCCACCATTGATATATTTGATATTAATTGATCTATTTGTATCAAAATATCAAAGCGAGGAGGTGACAAGTGAACCAGACAATAGAAATTCCAGTCAGCTTATATCAACGCCTAAGTTTTCATGCAAAAGGGTTTGAGACACCTGCAACTGTGATCGAAAGATTGCTAAATTCATTTGAAGGACAGAAATGCACGGAACCTGTCCTAAGTGTTAAAAAAACAGTCAGTCTGCCAACATCATTGGAAATTGTTTATTACCCCACTGATGAAGAAAGTTTTAAGCAAAATTTGCTACAAAAGAAAATCGCTTATCTTTTATTGCACAAACTTAATGGAACAAAAGAAATCAAAGAATGGAATGCCAGTAATTTTCAACAACATTCAAGCGTGAATGGTAATTTACGGTCAGGTTATTTACGAGATTGGAAGAAAAAGGGTATTGTGAGGGCAGAAATTTCGACCAACAAAAACGATCTCTCATAAGCTGGTTACATACGACACCGAGAAACAGCTAATTGCCGAACAATGCAATTCAAGGGACAAGAGGGCAGCGCAATTTTTCGAAGTCCAGTCTTGCTGCTCAAGTTTCAGGTTTATTGAAATCAGTCGCTGTAAATCCCGCTTGCCCCTGATTGGGGCCGTTAAACCGCCACCCCCAACATAGAATCCCTGCAGGTTTAAGGCCCTCCATTATTTACGCATACAAATCCTTGGCCACGTACTGTAAGCCCAACTCCACCAGTTTTCCCTTTTGGGGTTTTCCCGTGTCCCAATCCCACTGGCTCACTTCATAGAATTCCTTGAGCATCCTGTCCATGTCCGGTTCGATCCCGGCGGTAGCGCCCTCGTTAAGCGCCTTTCGGACAATATCCGGGATATGGTCGTCTTTACGGGTGACGCCCAGTTTGTTGTTGATGGCGCGTTTTAAATTTAAGGATCGCTCCCCGAAGGTCAGCAAATCCATGGCCGTGGTTCTGACGCCCGTGATGTCCGACAGTATCGTGGCGATCAGCGGGGCCGGCAGCGGTGAAAACTGGCAGAGCGTAAAACTGTTGTATAGCTCGCAGAAACTCAACATTTTTGCCGTGAGCGCCCCTTTCTGGGCGGGATTGTTTTTGTCGGTGAACGTGATGCCAAGGGCAAGCCCCACTTCATTTCCCGGCGCGTCCATGGAATAGTAGGAGCCTTTCAAATGGCATGCGCCCCTGGGCCCCACCGCATATGAGAGAGCCGCGCCCTGGTAGGCCCTGGGATCATGCATGGGAAATTCCAGGCCCTTCACATGGGCTGCTTCCTCCGGGTCGGCCCCCAGCTCAATGGCCATCTGGCGCACGCCTTTGGACAGAATTTTTCCGAAGCCTTCCTGCCGGATGATCATCTCAACAAGCTTGAGGATGGTCTTGCCGTCGCCCCACCGGACCGGCAAGCCAGCTTTTTCCTCACTGAGAATGCCTTTTTCAAAAAGATGCATGGCAAAGGCGATGGAAACCCCGGCGGAGATGGTGTCGATGCCGTGGGCGTTGCAGAGATGGTTGGCCATGACAATGGCGTCCGTGTCGAAATTCATGCACAGGGGGCCGAACGCGCCCACGGTTTCATATTCCGGCCCGTCCACCTGTTTAATGGCGTTTTTTGTATCCTTTGGTGTAAAATCCTTGATGACCCGGCCGCACCCGATGGGGCAACCGGCGCAGGCATAGTTGCCCATGCGGTATCGGTTGCGGAAGGCCGGGCCGTGGATTTTCGCCGCCGGGAACACGCTTTTGGTGAAATATTTGGCGGGCGCGTCCCCCAGCCGCATGGCCAGATCCATATAAAAATTGGTGCCGTACAGCTTATACGCCTGGGTATAGGCGTTGCTCTGGATGGCCTCCCGGGCCTCGGCGATGGTCTGTTTCAGGTGTTCCGGATTGGCGAAACGTGCTTTCTTGCCGCCGGACACCACCAGGGCCTTGAGGTTCTTGGACCCCATGAACGCGCCCAGGCCGCAGCGGCCGGCGGCCCGGCCCTCGTCATTCATGATATTGGCATAGTTGATGAGTCTTTCCCCGCCCGCGCCGATGCAGGCGATGGAAGCCTTCTCATCCACTTCCGCCCGTATTTTTTCCTGGGTTTCGTAAATATCCCCGGTCCCCCAGAGATGGCTTGCGTCCCGGATCTCGGCCGATCCGTCATGCACATAGACATAGACTGGCTGTTCGGCTTTTCCGGTGATGAAAATGCCGTCATAGCCCGTGCCTTTGAGTCGCATGGGAAATTTGCCGCCCGTGGTGGCTTCGCCCCACAGGCCCGTGCCCGGCGATATGCCGCAAATGGCGGCCCGGCTTACCATGGGCGCATTGGAGCCGGTAAAGGGGCCGGTGGCGAAAACGATGGGGTTTTCCGGGGACAACGGATCCATGCCCGGTTTTACATGGTCATAGATGAGGCGGGCCGCGAGGGTCGCGCCGCCGATGTAGGTCTTCAGGTCATTGTCCTTGACGGCCAGCTCATCGGTTTCGCCGGTTGCGAGATCAATTTTCAGGAATTTGCCAAAATAGCCTTTCATCATCTACCTCCATATATCCGATTGCATGTCCAGGAGCCTGCCTTCATAAGCGCACAGGAAAATATCCTTGATCTGGTCCCTGGTGAGGTCGTACCATCCGAAATAAAATGCCGGGTCCGTGGGCGTCTGGTCCAGAATCATGTCCAGATGCTCCTCAAGGGTATCCAGGGTCACGCCGGCGTCCTTCAGGGCCGCGGGAAGGCTTAAAGACGCCATGAAATCCCGGATTTTGGCGATAAGCCCCGCCAGGCTGTTTGCATCGGAAGCCGTATCCCTTACCCCCAGCAGATCGCAAAGCCCCAGATACCGGTCCGTTACCCGGGCGTAGACCTGAAGCTCATAGGGGATGAACAGAAGCACCATGACCCCGTGATGGATGTGAAACAATCCGCCGATGGTGTGCCCCAGGGCGTGGGAAATGCCGGAGCCCGCGTTGGCAAGCGGAATGCCCGCCATCATGGCCGCCTGCTGCATTTTCATCCGGGGCATGATGTCCCCGCCGTCAGCATAAGCCCTCGGAAGCCATTCGAAAATCATCTGGATGGTTTTCTGGGCAATGGCCTGGTTGAGCTCATCGGATTTGGGGGCCATGTATCCGTCAATGGCGTGGGCCAGGGCATCGGCCCCGGTGCCGGCGGTGAGTTCCGGCGGCATGCCCACCGTGAGTGTCGGGTCCAGGAGCGCGAAATCCGGCACGAATTCCGGCAACGCGCCGGCCACCGGCAGCTTGACCCCGTCCGGAAAGGAGATGACCGCCACCCCGGACACCTCGGAACCCGTGCCGCTGGTGGTGGGAATGGCCACGAGCCTGGCCTTGTGCCGAAGATTTAAGGGGACCAGCGGACTCAGGATTTCCAGTTTCACGTCCGGGTGTTCATACAGCAGCCAGGCGGCCTTGGCGGTGTCCATGGCTGATCCGCCGCCCAGGGCGAAAATGAGGTCCGGCGCAAACCGTCGGATCTGGTCGGCGCAGTCCCGCACCGTGTCAATGGGCGCGTCCGGTTTGGCCCCGGTCCAGACCTTAAAGGAAATGCCGTGGCGCTTTTCATAGGGGCTTCGGATTTTTTCCGAAAACCGCACCGCGTATTCATCGGTGACGATAAATGCCCGCTTGGACGTGCATTCCCTTGCGATCAGATCCACCGCGTCCGGCAGAAGCTGGGGCTTGTCCAGGAACAGGTTGAACCCGGAAAACACCCTTGGCACAAAAAACGGCTTCATCACATCCCGCAGAAATTCCGCCTGAATCATGGGGCCGCCCCAGGTCCGGAGCAGGTATTCGTGTGTCCAGTAACTCATGTGGCCTCCTAATTTTCCATCACAAAATTCATTGCCGCGCCGAACCAGGTAAATGAATGGATTTCACCTTCGATTCCCACCAGATGGTTTTGAAGCGCATCCATCACGCCCTGCTCCCCTTTCTTCATGGCCTTGAACGCAACAACCGGGTCCGCCCAAACCATGGCGGCGTCATACTCGTCCAGCACCGAATCGGATGAAAACCGGCCGTCCTTGAAGATGAAGCGCTTTCCTTTTTTATTGTCCTTGGTTTTGACCACGATGCGGCATTCATGTCCCATCATGAATTTTTTTAAATTTTCATTGGTCACCGAGGAGGATTTGAATTTTGAGGCAAGAATGGCAAGCAGTAAGATAAATCGCATCATGTCTCCTTGTAATAAATGCTTTGTGGTAATGTTGGCAGGAAATATCCGGGTAAAAACAGCATCCTCCGGTATAGGTACGGCGTTTAAAAACATGAACAAGTGTTCGATTTTTTGACAATTATTATGCAATCCGGTTGGGTATGTCAACACTGAATTACGATTATATTATGATTGCCCCGGCCCGCCGAGTAATTGTTTCAGGCGGGGCAGGACCATAAACATCAGCGATTCCTTCACCCATTGCAGGTATTCCGGACTCTGGGGTTTCATGCCCAGGATGCCGGAATAATAGGTATTTGCCCCCAGGTAATTAATGGCCAGCGTGTTAAAGCTCGCGGTCAGCATCTCAATGTTGCCGGTTGGCGCGTTTAACGGGGCCGCGTTCATAAATGTCCGGGTCATTTTCGTAAAAAGCGATTGTATGCGCTGATATCCGGGAATGATTTCAGGTCCTTCCGCCTGGACCAGGTTGAGGGCGATGATCCGGAGGGGTTTTGGGTGTTTCAGGGCAAAATCCAGGAACCGGTCCAGATACAGGGAAAGGCCGGCTTCCGGGTCTAACCCCTCAAGTCCTTCGAACCATGAAATGTTGGCCTGATAATATTCATGGGTGACGGTTTCCAAAACTTCCTCAAAAAGCGCCGCCTTGGTGGGGAAATAATAATTAATCAGCGGATGTTCAATGCCTGCGGCCTTCCCGATCATGCGAATGCTGGCGGCATAATACGGATAATCGGAAAACACCTTGATGGCCGCCGCAAGAATGGTTTCACGGGTATCTTTTTTGGGGCTTTTTCCGGTCCGGCGGGTGAGCGGTTGTTTTTTTGCCGGGGTTGTTTTTTCTGAAATTTTCATGGTGAATATTATGATGCCTGGGAATATTGCTGTCAACGGCAATTTTAACGATCGTTAAAATATGCTTGACAGATAATCGCCATCCCATTAAAATTTTTAACGATCGTTAAACCATCATTTATTATCTGACGGGGACCGGACCATGAATTTAGAAAAATTTAGAAAACTTGGCGAGTCGCTTTAGGGGCTGTTCAAAAATAATATAGACTTTTCATTCCATTTCTGGCATGATGCTGGACATGGAAAAAATCGACCGAATGCGCATTCGACATCAATCTATATGGCCCCATCTTGACGAGAAAGGTCGAAGGCTTTGGGCTGCCTCTGAGGCTAAAGCTCATGGCCGGGGCGGGCTTAAACTCGTT
>Ga0209467_1000729_pt1 | contig 37817 bp, 29 predicted proteins | sample Higcelwee11metaG_FD_187175 | JGI IMG/M metagenome (GOLD analysis project Ga0209467, IMG submission 187175) | Freshwater pond sediment microbial communities from the University of Edinburgh, under environmental carbon perturbations - High... | ecosystem: Environmental > Aquatic > Freshwater >... | reverse complement strand
TTGTCTTCCACGCCACGGGGACGGTCGCGGCCGCTGATGTGGCCGTCGGCGTGGTGGTTCGGGCCGTCATCCGCGCCGCGACCGCGGCGTCCGCTGCCCGAGTTGCTGGAAGACGAGGAACCGCTGGACGAGGAACTGCCGGCGTTGCCACCATCATCGCCGCCGCGCCCACGGCCGCGCCCGCGGCCGCTGTCGCCGGACGAACCGTTCGAGGACGAGGACGACGAGCTGCCGCCATCGTCACCACCACGACCACGACCACGGCCGCGGCCACTGCTGTCGCCCGAGGAGTTGCTGGAGCTGCTCGATGAAGAACCGCCGCGGTTCTTGCCGCTGCCGGAGTCCCCGTCCTTGGCCAGGACGGCACTGGACGCGAGGCCCAGTGCCATGGCGGCAATCAGGGTGGCGAGGGTGGACTTGTTGAAAGTGCGCATGGTTTTCTCCTGAAGGGTGGTGGTTGAGTACGTGTGAAAGTTTCCCACGCACGACTGCAGTATGTGTGTGAAAATTTCCCACGTCAATCTTTTTTGTGTGATTTTTTCCCACGCAAGTGTTAAAGTTCGTTTCGCCCCCCACCCTCCGGACCGTCACCGCCCATGCCCACCCACTCCACACCGCCTCAGGTTGCCGAACAGGACACCGCGCCCGGGATCGCGGGGGCACCCTCGCCCGCGGTGGTGCGCGCCCTGCGCAAGGTGTTGCGGCCGCTGGTGCACCTGATGCTCTCGCGCGGCATCACCTACCCCTACCTGTCGGACATGCTCAAGGGGCTGTTCGTCGAGGTGGCCGACCGGGACTTCCGGCTCGATGACAAGCCGCCCACCGACAGCCGCATCAGCCTGATCAGCGGCGTTCACCGCAAGGACGTGAGCCGCCTGCGCCAGCTGCTGCACAGCGAGCTGGCGATCGAACCTTCGGTGGTGCCGCGCGGCGCGCAGCTGGTGGCGCACTGGATGAGCGATCCGCGTTACCTGCAGGCCGACGGACAACCCCGGCCGCTGGCGCGTCTGATCAGCGAGGGCGGTGAACAATCGTTCGAGGCGCTGGTGACCGGTGTCAACAGCGACATCCGCTCGCGCGTGGTGCTTGACGAATGGCTGCGCCTGGGCGTGGTGCACCTGGACGACGACGGCCTGGTCTGCCTGAACGCCGGGGCCTTTGTGCCCACGCGCGGAGCCGATGAAAAGGCCTTCTATTTCGGCCACAACCTGCACGACCACGCCGCCGCTTCGGTGCACAACCTGCTGGGCGGACAGCCGGCGCTGATGGAGCGCAGCGTGCATTACAACGCGCTGTCACCGGGGCCGGTCGAGAAGCTGGCGAAGCTCTCCGAGCAGTGGAGCATGAAGGCGCTGCTGGCCGTGAACAAGGCCGCGATGCAGGCGGAAACGCAGGACAAGGCGCTCGCGCCGGACCAGGCCAACCAGCGCTTCACGCTGGGCGCGTATTTCTACACCGAACCCGACACCGGGCCGGAGCAACCTGGGGAGCGGCCATGAAGGAACAACTCCGCCCGCCCGCGGCATGGGCCGCGGTCCTGATGCTGTGCCTGGGCCTGGCCGCGGGCTGCAGTCACCGGCTTCCAGACGCTCCACCCAGCGGTGCCGCGGCCTGCCGCGTGGCGTCGCTCACCAACCCCGCCGCGAAGGCGCCGGGGCTGGGTGGCACGGGCGCGCCGGCGGTGGTGGCCGACCCCGGCGGCATCGGCGGCACAGGTCGGGTCGCGCAGCGGCCCGGTGTGGGTGGCACGGGGCAGGTGGCCGGCAGTCCGGGCATCGGGGGCACCGGCGCGGTGGCCGGCGCCGCAGGGCTGTCGCACGAAGGCGGTCTGGGGGGCACCGGTATCGTGGGCGTGGTCACCGGCTTTGCCAGCATCTGCGTCAACGGGGTGGAGGTGGAATACCAGCCCGAAACCCCGGTGCAGCGCGACGGCGCGCAGGCGCCGCTCAGCGATCTGGCGGTGGGGCAGTGGGTGGCGCTCCAGGCCAGCGGTCAGGGGGAGCAGTTGCAAGCCCGGCGCATCGTGGTGCTGGACGCGGCCGTCGGGCCCTTGTCCAGTGTCGACGCCGCCGGCGGGCGTTTCGTGGTGATGGGACAGCGCGCGGTGGCGCTCGAAGCGGCCGATCTCGCGGGGCTCCAGGCGGGTGACTGGGTGCGCGTGAGCGGGCAGCGGCTCGCCAGTGGCGAGATCCGCGCCACCCGGGTGCAGGCCTGGGCGGCCGGCGAAGCGCAGGTCACCGGTCCGCTGCGGCGGGCACCCGACGGCACGCCTCGGGTGGGCGAAACGCCCGTGATGTCGCGCGACCCGGCTTTGCTGGTGGGCGCGGACGATGGGGCGGAGGTGGCGGTGCGCGGTGAATGGGCGGAGGGCCGCCTGATCGCGAACGAGCTGCAGCGCCAGCCCACGCGGTCGGCCGTCGGCGCGGTGCGCGAGGTGCTGCTGCAAGGTTACGTGCACGCGCTCAACGGGCAGGAGCTGGAACTGGGCTACGGAGCGCTCACCTTGAGCGATGCCACCCGGGTGCGGGGCGGCGAGCTGGAGGCCCTGAGCGTGGGGCAGGCGGTGCGGGTGCGGGGCCGCGTCGATGCGCAGCAGCGGGTCATGGTGGAGCTGCTGGAGTTCCAGCGCGAAAGCCGCCGTGGCAATTCGCGCCGGGCCTCAGTCCGTTCGAACGATGACGCTGACGATTCGGATGATTCCGGCAGCAGCGGCAAGAGCAGCAGCGGCTCGGACGACAGCAGCGGTCGGGGCCGCGGCCGCGGACGGGGTGGCGACGGCGATTCCTCGGGCAGCGGCAGCTCCGGCAGTGGCAGTTCGGGCAGTGGATCGTCCGGTGGTGATTCGTCCGGCAGTGATTCGTCCGGCAGCGGCAGCTCAGGCAGCGGCTCGTCAGGGAGCAGCGGGTCGTCCGGCAGTGGCAGCTCCGGCAGCGGATCGTCCGGCGGTGGTTCGGGCAAAGGCCGGGGGCGTGGCCGCGGCGGCAAGGACTGAGACGCCGCCGGCCACGCCGGCAGCAAACTCAACACCCCGGCACGCACGAAGCGGCCCCGCCCGGCGGAGGTCCTGTCATATAGTCGGCGCTCACCGCACGCCACCACCATGACACCCACTCCTCAGGCCGCCGCCAGCCCACTGCCCGACAGCGTCATTGCCCTGCAGACCGAGCCCGGCCACCTGATCCGCCGCGCGCACCAGCTGGCGGTGTCCACCTTCCACGAAACGCACGGCCGCCAGATCACGCCCGTGCAGTATGCGATCCTGCGCGCCCTGCAGGACGCACCGGGCATCGACCAGGTGACGCTGGCCGACAAGGTGGCGCTGGACACTTCGACCACCGCCGACATCGCCACCCGGCTGGAGGCCAAGGGCTGGATCGTGCGCGAGCTGCTGCCGCGGCGCCAGCGCGCCCTGCGCCTCACGCCCGTAGGCGAGGCCGTGCTGGCTGACATGCTGCCGCGCGTCGTGCCCATGTACCGCCAGCTGCTGCAGCCGCTGGAGCCCGCCGAGCAGGCCGAATTCCTGCGTCTGCTGCGCAAGTTCGTGCACCTGAACACACCATCACCCGGCGGCCCGGATTCGGGAAAACCCGAGGTCTGAACCCCTGTTCACCACCCGTCGGCGTCCGTACAATCCGCTTCATTCAGCATACTGAATGAAGTACGCGAAACAGATCCGGAGACGCAACATGTTCCCCCTCAACACCTGGTACGTCGCTGCCCGCAGCGAAGAAATTCCCGCCGACCGGCCGCTCGGCCGGCGCATCTGCAAGCAGCCCATGGCCCTGTTCCGCAACAGCGCCGGCCAGGTCGCCGCCGTGCTCGATTTCTGCCCCCACCGCGGCGCGCCGCTGTCGCTGGGCAAGGTGGAGGGCGACACCCTGGTCTGCGGTTACCACGGCCTGGCCATGGGATGCGACGGCAAGACCGTCTCGATGCCGTGCCAGCGCGTGCGGGCGTTTCCGGCCATTCAAAGTTTCCCGGTGCACGAGGCGCACGGTTTCGTCTGGGTCTGGCCGGGCGACGCCGCGCTCGCCGACACCGCGCTGGTGCCGAAGTTCGAGTGGCAGGACAACCCCGCCTTTGCCTACGGCGGTGGCCTGTACCACATCGCCTGCGACTACCGGCTCATGATCGACAACCTGATGGACCTGACGCACGAGACCTACGTGCACTCGACCAGCATCGGCCAGAAGGAGATCGACGAAGTGCCGTGCCAGACGCGGGTGGATGGCGAGCACGTGATCACCGAGCGCTACATGGCCGGCATCGAAGCGCCGCCGTTCTGGAAGATGGCGCTGCGCATGAACGGCCTGCCCGATGACCAGCCGGTGGACCGCTGGCAGATCTGCCACTTCACGCCACCCAGCCACATCATGATCGAGGTCGGCGTGGCGCTGGCCGGGCAGGGCGGCCACGCCGCGCCCGACGAAGTCAAAGCCGCCAGCTGGGTGGTGGACTTCATCACGCCCGAGACCGACACCTCGATGCACTACTTCTGGGGCATGGCGCGCAAGTTCAAGCCGCAGGACGCGTCGCTCACCGAGCAGATTCGCGAAGGCCAGGGCAAGATTTTTTCGGAAGACCTGGAGATGCTGGAACGCCAGCAAAAGAACCTGAGCGCCTTCCCCGATCGCAAGCTGCTGATGCTCAACATCGACACCGGCGGTGTGCAGTCGCGCAAGCTGATCGACCGCCTGCTCGCGACCGAACAAGGCGCCACCGCCTGATCGCACCGGCCCGAACCACCATGAGCGAACCCCAAACCCCCTTGCTGGTGCGCGTGGCGCGCAAGCACACCGAATCGCTGGACATCTGCAGCCTGGACCTGGTGGCCGAGCCCGGCCACACCCTGCCGCCATTCAGCGCCGGCGCCCACATTGACGTCGCCCTGCCCAACGGCCTGGTGCGCCAGTACTCGCTGTGCAACCCGCCCGGCGAGACCAGCCGCTACCAGATCGCGGTGCTGCGCGACGCCGCTTCGCGTGGCGGCTCGCAGGCGGTACACGAAGCCGTGGCCGAGGGCTCGACGCTGCACATCAGCGCGCCGAAAAACCACTTCCCGCTCGCCACCGATGCAGCGCACCACCTGCTGCTGGCCGGTGGCATCGGCATCACGCCGCTGCTGGCCATGGCCGAGCGCCTGACCAGACAGGGTGAGTGTTTTGAACTGCACCACTGCACGCGTTCGCGCGACCGCACGCCGTTCCTGGAACGGGTCGCGGCGTCGTCGTTCGCCCGGCACACCCACCACCACTTCGACGATGGCGATGCGTTGCAGAAGCTGGACATCGCCGCCACGCTGCAGCGCGCGCCCGAAGGCGCGCACCTCTACGTGTGTGGCCCTCAAGGTTTCATGGACGCGGTGCTGGCCGCCGGGCGCGCCGCCGGCTGGCCCGAAGAGCGCCTGCACCGCGAGTACTTCGCGGCCGCGCCGGTGGACCACACCAACGACGGCGGCTTCGAACTGGAGATCGCCAGCAGCGGCCGCGTGATCCCGGTGCGCGCCGACCAGAGCGCGCTGGCCGCCCTGCTGGCGGCCGGGCTGGACATTCCCATGTCGTGCGAACAGGGCGTGTGCGGCACCTGCCTCACGCGCGTGAAAGCGGGCACGCCCGACCACCGTGACCAGTACCTGACAGACGAGGAGCGGGCGGCGAACGACCAGTTCCTGCCCTGCTGCTCGCGGGCTACCAGCGCACGCCTGGTATTGGATCTCTGAACACTCCCTGCGCCGCTGACGCGGCTCGGTGCCCTTTCCGGCGCGAAATGACCCAGCCCAGAGATACCGTCGGGCCGGCTTTGCCGGACGACTGGTATCGCCCCCTTGAGGGGGTCGCGCGAAGCGCGGCGGGGGTGTTTCCTATACCGGCAGCACCGTGGTCTCGAACACTTCCTTCAGGCACACGAAGGTGCGCACCTGGCGCACGCCCGGCAGGGCGATCAGCTGGGCGCTGTGCATGTCGTTGAACGAGTCGATGCCCTGGATGCGCAGCTTGACGAAGTAGTCGAATTCGCCGGTCACCAGTTGCACCTCCAGGCAGCCGGTGAGCTTGGCCGCTGCCTTCTCGAACGCGGCGAACGAGTCCGGTGTGGACCGGTCCAGCACCACACCGATGATCACCAGCCCTGTGTAGCCCAGCGCGCGCGGGTCGGCCAGCGCCACCGTCTTGCGAATCACCCCCGACGCCCTCAGACGCGCCACCCGGCGCGAACAGGCCGGCGGGCTGAGGTGGGTGCGCTCGGCCAGCTCCAGGTTGGGCAGGGAGGCGTCCTGCTGCAGCAGCTCCAGCAATTTGCGGTCGATGCGGTCGAGCGGATTTTCCATAGATGAAACTTTCATTTATTGCACTGAACTGGCATTTCACACCATCTATTAGATGAATGCCACCGAATCAGAATTCATCGCTGTTTCTGGAAGGCCAGTTTGCAATTCGTAGCACCGCCGCAGTCCTACGATGAACGTGTTTTCCACCCTCCGACGTTCCACCCCATGCCCTCGTGTTTTGCCGCCATGACGCTGTACGCACCCGGGCTGCAACCGCTGCTCTCAACCTGGACCCACGCCATGAACACCCCACAAGCTCACCCCCTGAACCTGCAGAAATTCCCCCGCCACCCGCTCACCTTCGGCCCCAGCCCCATCCAGCCGCTCAAGCGACTGAGCGCCCATCTCGGCGGCAAGGTGCACCTGTATGCCAAGCGCGAAGACTGCAACAGCGGCCTGGCCTTCGGCGGCAACAAGACCCGCAAGCTCGAATACCTGATCCCGGAAGCCATCGCCGGCGGCTACGACACGCTGGTGTCCATCGGCGGCATCCAGTCCAACCAGACCCGTCAGGTCGCCGCCGTGGCCGCGCACCTCGGCATGAAGTGCGTGCTGGTGCAGGAAAACTGGGTCAACTACTCCGACGCCGTGTACGACCGCGTCGGCAACATCGAGATGAGCCGCATCATGGGCGCCGACGTGCGGCTGGACGCGGCCGGCTTCGACATCGGTATCCGCCCCAGCTGGGAACAGGCGATGGACGACGTGCGCGCGGCCGGCGGCAAACCCTTCCCCGTGCCCGCCGGCTGTTCCGAGCACTCGTATGGCGGCCTGGGCTTCGTGGGCTTTGCCGAAGAGGTGCGCCAGCAGGAAGCCGAGCTGGGTTTCCGGTTCGACTACATCGTGGTGTGCTCGGTGACGGGCAGCACGCAGGCCGGCATGGTGGTGGGCTTCGCGGCGGACGGCCGCGCCCGGAAGGTGATCGGCATCGACGCCTCAGCCAAGCCAGAAAAGACCCACGCGCAGATCCTGCGTATCGCGCAGAACACCGCCCAGCTGGTGGAACTGAACCAGGACATCACCGCCGACGACGTGGTGCTGGACACGCGCTACGGCGGCCCCGAATACGGCCTGCCCAACGAAGGCACGCTCGAAGCCATCCGCCTGTGCGCGCGGCAGGAAGGCATGCTCACCGACCCGGTGTACGAGGGCAAGTCCATGCACGGCATGATCGACAAAGTGCGCCGCGGCGAATTCCCCGAAGGCTCACGCGTGCTCTACGCCCACCTGGGCGGCGTGCCAGCGCTCAATGCGTACAGCTTTTTGTTCCGGAACGGCTGAATGCCCCGACCGTTCACGACGCTGACCTCAGGGTCGAGAACTCGTCAGACCGTGGGGCATGGGTCAGACGCCATCCTGGCCCGAAGGATTTCTGCGCCTGCGGATCCTGTCGTAGCGCTTCATCAAGGGCGTCACCGAGACGCCGTGGGCGACGATCGATGCCACGATGGCGGTCAGGGTCAGCGCCACCAGGGTGTTGGCCAAGGCCGGGTCCAGGCCGTGACCCATGGCGTAGCTCAAGTAGTACAGCGACCCTATGCCTCGCACCCCGAACCAGGCCATCAGCCGTCGCTGCGGGCGGGCGACGCGGCTGCCTGCGAGCCCGATGGCCACGGCCAGCGGGCGGATCCCGAGGAAAAGCAAGGGTACGAACCACCAGGTGACGAGCGACCAGTCGACAGCCCAAAGCATCGTGCCCAGCAACACAACCGCGGCGACCTCTCCGATGCGTTCGATCCGCTCTGTCGATCCCAGCATGGCATGCGCCATGAAAGCCGGTGCATGCATGGGGTCGGTGGCGACTTGGTCGGCTTCTACCAGAGGCTTCGGCGTGGACAACGCCCGCTCGATGAGCGTATCGGAGCCAGGCGAAGGCACGTCGCTTTCATGTCGGCTGGCCGTCGTCTCGCGGCGTTCGACCTGGCGCAGCGCCACACCCGCGGCAAAGACCGCCAGGAAGCCGTATGTCGTCACGAGCAGCGCCGCACCGTACGAGAGTGCGATCAGCCCCAGCGCCAGGAAGTCGTCGTAGCCGACAGCGTACGCATGGCGCATCCGCAGGTACAGCACCAGCCGGGCCATCAGCGTGCCCAACGCGCCGCCTACGGCCAGACCACCGCAGACCGCCCACACCACGTCCACGAGGAACCAGCGCTCGCCCCACTCACCCAGCGGGTGCAGCCCGAGCAAACCCAGGCCGAGCATGACGAAGGGAAAGGCGGTGCCGTCGTTGAGGCCGCCTTCTCCCGTCAGAGCGAAGCGAAGGCGGCTTCTGTCTTCCGGGTTGGCCACTTGCACGTCGGACGCCAGCACCGGGTCGGTGGGTGCCAGGATGGCGCCCAGCAGCACGGCCGCACCCAAGGGCAGGCCCAGTGCGACGCCGGCCAATGCAATGAGCCCCACCGTGAGCACCATGGAGCCCACGGCCAGACGCAACGGGAGCAGCCAGCGCCGATCGTCGAGCTCGACGCTCAGCTTGAGCCCGACCGAGAACAGCGACACGACAACCACGAACTCGGTCAAGTGCTCGACGAGCTTCGCGTCGGCAACCGGGTCGATGCGGGCCAGCTCCAACCAGAGGGGCCCGATGGCCAAACCGACCAAGAGGTAAATCATGGCGGTGCTGAGCGGCAAATCCTTGAGCGACGAACTGCTCAAGGCCATCAGAACCAGCAGGCCTCCCACGACGAGTCCCCAGGCAGCGACTTCCATATTGTTCCTAGACGATTGCGGGGGGGGCAAACAGGCAACGGCATTCCCGTTCGCCGTCAACAACGTCCATTGCATGAGCTCGGCTGCTCAAGCGCCTGGTCGATTCGACCTGGAACGCTGGCCATGGTCACATGCATTTGCACATGACGTGCGGAGAGCGTCAACTGTCGGGGCGGACAGACCGGTCAATCAAGCCGCATGCAGCGGCAACGCCGTCTTGTACCGAACCTGCTTGAGCGCAAAACTGGAACGGATCTTCTCCACCTGCGCAATCGGTGAGATCTGTTCCAGGATGAAGCGCTCCAGCGCCGGCATGTCGGGCACGGCCACACGCAGCAGGTAGTCGGCGTCGCCGGTCATGAGGTAACACTCCATCACCTCGTCGCGCAGGGTGATGCGCTCTTCAAAGGCCTGCAGCGTTTCGCGGCTCTGCTGCTTGAGGCTGATGGAGATGAACACGTTGAGGTGCAGGCCCAGTTGCTGGGCGTCGAGCAACGCCACGTACTGCCGGATCAGCCCCCGCGCCTCCAGCGCACGCACCCGCGCCAGGCAGGGCGAGGGCGACAGGTGCACGCGCCGGGCGAGCTCCACGTTGGACAGGCTGGCGTCGGTCTGGAGCTCTTCCAGAATTCTCAGATCGGTCGCATCGAGGTGGTTTGTGCTTTGACTGTTCATTTCAGCGGCATTTTATGGGTCGAACGAACAAAATCACCCCACAAATCCATAGCAACTGCCAAGCCCTTGTACCTACAGTCACGTCATCAGGAGACTCTAGCCATGAACGACATGACCCCCGCCTGGCACCTCGCCGCCAATACCGACACCAACCCCGACGAAACCCAGGAGTGGCGCGACGCCCTGCTGTCGCTGGCCGCCACCGAAGGCCCGGCGCGCGTGCGCCAGATCCTTGACGAGCTGGCCCGCCTGGCGCGCAGCCAGCGCATCGGCTGGCAGCCCGAGCTGAACACGCCCTACATCAACACCATCGGGGTCGAAGACCAGCCCGCCTTCCCCAGCGACCTCGCGGTGGAAGAACGCCTGGCTTCGCTGATGCGCTGGAACGCGCTGGCCATGGTGGTGCGGGCCAACCAGGCGTATGGCGAACTGGGCGGCCACATCGCCAGCTACGCCAGCGCGGCCGACCTGTTCGAGACCGGGTTCAACCATTTCTTCCGCGCCGGGCGCCAGGGGGATCTGGTGTTCTTTCAGCCGCACAGCGCACCCGGCGTCTACGCCCGCGCCTTCCTCGAAGGCCGCCTGAGCGAAGCCGACCTGCTGCACTACCGCCAGGAAATCACCGCCCCGGCCAGCGGCGCGCGCGGCCTCTCCAGCTACCCACACCCGTGGCTGATGCCGGACTTCTGGCAGTTCCCCACCGGCTCCATGGGCATTGGCCCCATCAGCTCGATCTACCACGCGCGCTTCATGCGCTACCTCACGCACCGGCAGTTGCTGAATTGCGGCGCCCGAAAAGTCTGGGGTGTGTTCGGCGACGGCGAGATGGACGAGCCCGAGAGCATGAGCGCGCTCACGCTGGCCGCGCGCGAAAAGCTGGACAACCTGGTCTGGGTGGTCAACTGCAACCTGCAGCGGCTGGACGGCCCGGTGCGCGGCAACGGCCGCATCATCGACGAGCTGGAAAAGCTCTTCGCCGGCGCGGGCTGGAACGTGATCAAACTGGTGTGGGGCAGCGACTGGGATGGCCTGTTCGCACGAGATACCACCGGCGCCCTGGTGCGCGCCTTTGCCAACACGGTGGACGGCCAGATGCAGACCTTCGCCGCCAAAGACGGCCGCTTCAACCGCGACAACTTCTTCGGCCAGAACCCCGAGCTGGCGGCGCTGGCCCAGGGCATGACCGATGAGCAGATCGACCGCCTCAAGCGCGGTGGTCACGACCTCGTGAAGATCCACGCCGCCTACGCCGCCGCCGCGGCCCACACCGGCCAGCCCACCGTGATCCTGGCGCAGACCAAAAAGGGCTACGGCATGGGCGCGGCCGGCCAGGGCAAGATGACCACGCACAGCCAGAAGAAATTCGACGAGACCGACCTGATTCAATTCCGCAACCGCTTCAACCTGCCGCTGACCGACGAGCAGGCCAAGGGCCTGGCCTTCTTCAAGCCCGCCGACGACAGCGCCGAGATGCGCTACCTGCGCGAGCACCGCGCGGCGCTCGGCGGCGCCATGCCACGGCGCGAGACCACCTGCGCCGTGGTGCCGGTGCCCGCCATCGACGCCTACGCCAGCTTTGCGCTGAAGGCCGACGGCAAGGAGATGAGCACCACCATGGCCTTCGTGCGCATGCTCGGCACCCTGCTGAAAGATCCGGCGCTTGGGCCCCGCATCGTGCCCATCGTGGCCGACGAGGCGCGCACCTTCGGCATGGCCAACCTGTTCAAACAGGTCGGCATTTACAGCAGTGTCGGCCAGCGCTACGCGCCGGAAGACATCGGCTCGGTGCTCTCGTACCGCGAAGCGCTCGAAGGCCAGATTCTGGAAGAGGGCATCAGCGAGGCCGGCGCGCTGGCGAGCTGGACGGCCGCGGCCACCAGCTACAGCGTGCACGGCCTGGCCATGCTGCCGTTCTACATCTACTACTCGATGTTCGGCTTCCAACGCGTGGGCGACGCCATCTGGGCCGCGGCCGACCAGCGCTCGCGCGGCTTCCTGCTGGGCGCCACCTCGGGCCGCACCACGCTCGGCGGCGAAGGCCTGCAGCACCAGGACGGCAGCAGCCACCTGGTGGCGGCCACCATTCCCAACTGCAAGGCCTACGACCCGGCGTTCGCGGGCGAGCTGGCCGTGATCATTGATGCGGGCATGCGCGAGATGCTGGTGGAGCAGAAGGACGTGTTTTATTACGTCACGCTCATGAATGAGAACTACGCCAACCCCGACCTGCCCGAAGGGGCGGCTGAGGGGGTGTTGAGGGGCGGCTACCACTTCGGCAGCTACGGGCCGCAGGGCGGGCAACGGATCACGTTGCTGGGCTCGGGCGCGATCTTCACCGAGGTGATCCAGGCTGCGCAGCAGTTGGCAGAGCAGGGTGTGGGTGTGGACGTGTTCAGCATCACCAGCTGGAGCGAACTGGCGCGCGACGGGATGGCCAGCAGCGATGGTGTGCCCCACATCACGCAACTGCTGGCGCGCAGCGAAGGCCCGGTGATCGCCGCCACCGACTATGTGCGCGCCGTGCCCGAGAGCGTGCGTGCCTTCCTGCCGGTGGGCCGGCGCTACGCCACCCTGGGCACCGACGGCTTTGGCCGCAGCGACACGCGTGCGGCCTTGCGCGCGTACTTTCAGGTCGATGCATCAAGCATCGAAAAGGCGGCGCTTCACTCCCTCGCCCCTCTGGGGAGAGGGCTGGGGTGAGGGGCTACGCGCGCCAATTTCCTTCATTTCCGGAGGCTTGGTTTGGCCGGGTCTCGCCCCGGCGGGCGACCTTCTTTTCTTTGCTTCGTCACAGAAAAGAAGGCAAAAGAAAGGCGAGCCGAAGTCCGGGCCGCTGCGCGGTTCCTTGCGCTGCTCAGCCCGGCCACATGGCAAAGGCGGGCGGGATCGGACTACCCCTCCGGCGAGCGTGCCTTTCTCCTTCCCCGCTGGGGGAACGCGTCAAACCGCCAATCCGAACTTCTTCGCCCGGTAGGCCACGGTCGCGCGGCTGACCCCGAGGTCGCGCGCAGCGGCCGCGAGGTTGCCGCCGCTGCGGCGGATGGCCTGGCGCAGCAGCGCCAGTTCGGCCTGTTCCAGCGCACCGCTTTTCGACGTGCCTTGCGCAGTGCCCGCCGCCTCGTCCGGTGCGGCCGTCCGGCGAGCGCCCAGCAGGCTCAGCGTGGCCGGACCGCCATCGCGCCAGGCGAGTGAGAGCACGTCCTGCGCCAGCGACTCGCCGCTGCTGAACAGGTGGTGCACATCGATGGCCTCGCCGTCGCTCACCAGGATCACGCCGCGTTCCACCAGATTCTGCAGCTCGCGGATGTTGCCCGGGAAGCCGTAGTTGTACATGGCCTTCACCGCGGCCTGGCTGAAGCCCGCCACCTGGCGCTGGTGGCGCTTGTTGTAGTGCCCCAGAAAGTGGCTCATCAGCAGCGGGATGTCGTCGCGCCGGTCGCGCAGCGGGGGCAGGTGGATGGGGAAGACGTTGAGGCGGAAGAACAGGTCTTCGCGAAACCGCCCTTCGCGCACCGCCTGGCGCAGGTCCACGTTGGTGGCCGCGATCACGCGCACGTCCACACCGATGGACCGTGTGCCGCCCACGCGTTCGATCTCACCCTCCTGCAAGGCGCGCAGCAGCTTGCCCTGGGCCACGAAGCTCAGCGTGCCGACCTCGTCGAGGAACAGCGTGCCGCCGTGGGCGCGCTCGAAGCGCCCCGGGCGGGAGGCGCCGGCGCCGGTGTAGGCACCGCGCTCCACGCCGAAGAGCTCGCTCTCCATGAGGGTCTCGGGAATGGCCGCGCAGTTGATCGCCACGAAGGGCTTGTCCTTGCGCGGGCTGATGCGGTGCAGGGTGCTGGCGAACATCTCCTTGCCCACGCCGGACTCGCCCGTGAAGAGCACGGTGGCGGTGGTCGGCGCCACGCGGTGCAGCATGTGGCAGGCCGCGTTGAACGACGATGAGGTGCCCACCATGCTCTGCTCGGTGCCGGGGTTGGCCGCCGCATACGCCTGCAGATCCACCACCGGCACCGCGCCATCGGCCACCGCGGACGCGCCCACGAAGGCCTGGGCATTCAGGTAGCGCAGGTCCTGCTGCACGTCGTCCCAGAGTTCGGCCGATTTGCCGATGACGCGGCAGTGGGGGTCGCCCGAAGAGCGGCAGTTCACTTCACGAAAGACGATCAGCCGCCCGAACAGCGTGCTCACATAACCGGTGGCGTAGCCCACCTGCATCCAGCAGGCGGGCGCGCCGCCCACGCCGTAGGCGGCGATGTGTTCGTCGTCCTCGCTGGAGTTGTGCCAGAGGAATTCACCGTCGTAGGCCCCGGTGACCGCGTCGTAGGCCGCATGCACCAGCTCCACCTGGACTACACCCTCCAGCGCATGCAGGCGCGTGCCCGCCATGGCGGCCGCGGGGGGGTCGGCGTCGGGCCACTGCTGGCGCACCAGTTGCGCGTCGCGCGCACCGCTCACATAACCCGCGCGCGTGAGCAGGCCGCGCGCCTTGTCCAGGCCGATGCTGTCGATCAGTTCGCGTCGCAGCGAACCCAGCGATTCCGAATGCAGCAGCACCATGCGCTGGTCCTGCAGCCAGATGCGGCCGTCGCCCGGCGAGAAGAACAGGCACTCGCTCAGATCGGCCACCGTCGGGTGCGCTTGCTGGCTGATGCCGCTGGTGTCGAACCCGGCCATCACCCGCTCGCCGGGTTCGGTCCGGTGCTCGTCTTGGCCGCTGTTCGCGATGCGGGCCAGGTCGGCCAGGGAGATGCGTTGTCTGGGCATGGGGGAACATCAATTGATGGATGTTTTGATGAAATGTGAACATCACATTTGTTTATTTATAGTAACTTTTTTGGGGCTCCAGCAGGGCCTTCCGATCCCCACAAATCCCCTAGGGAAAGTCCTGATCGGCCCCTCTGAAAAAACCCGGAAATGCCGGCCTCCGGGTCGGCCATCGCGTCCGCGCTGGTACGTCCGTTGCGAAACCTGTTGCAGCCACCGTGTGGTGTGCACGAACGATCAACAGGAGCAAAACAATGGGTGTTTCCGAAAATCCGGTCTGGCTCGACAGCCGCCTCACGTCGGGCAAAGCCTTCGACGGCACATGGTCCACCGCACTCGCCAGCGTGCGCGACGTCAAGGAACCGGCCACCGGCCAGGTGCTCTCGCAGGTGGGCATCGCCAGCGCCGCCGACATGCGCGCCGCCATCGGCCGGGCTCACGCAGCCCAGGCTGCCTGGGCCGCCACCGGCCCACGCGAACGCTCGGCCGTGTTCCACCGCGCCGCCGCACTCTTCCAGCAACACTTCGCCGAGCTGGCCCTGACCATCGCCCGCGAAACCGGCGGCATCCTGCCCAAGGGCCAGCACGAGGTGAACGAGTCCATCACGCTGTGCCACCTCGCCGCCGGCCTGCCCATGCAGGCCCAGGGCCAGGTGCTGCCCAGCGCGCCCGGCCGGCTGTCGTTCGCGCGGCGTGTTCCGTATGGCGTGGTGGGCGTGATCTCGCCGTTCAACTTCCCGCTGATCCTGAGCCTGCGCGCCGTGGCCCCCGCGCTGGCGCTGGGCAACGCGGTGGTTCTCAAGCCCGACACGCGCACCCCGGTGAGCGGCGGGTTCATCATCGCCCGCGTGTTCGAGGAAGCCGGCCTGCCCAAGGGTGTGTTGCAGGTGCTGCCGGGCAACGCCGAAGCCGGCGAAGCGCTGGTGACCGACCCGCGCGTGCCCATGATCGCCTTCACCGGCTCGCCCGCCGTGGGCCGGCGCATCGGCGCGCTGGCCGGTGAACACCTGAAGAAGGTGTCGCTGGAGCTGGGTGGCGCCAACAACCTGATCGTGCTGGAAGACGCCGACCTCGACGCCGCCGCCAGCGCCGCCGCCTTCGGCGCCTGGTTCCACCAGGGCCAGATCTGCATGGCGTCCAACCGCATCCTGGTGCACGAGTCCATCGCCGAAGGCTTCAAGGCGCGCATGGTCGGCAAGGCCACGCACCTGCCGGTGGGTGACGGCGCCAGCGGCCAGGTGGCCCTGGGCCCGATGATCGACGCCAAGCAGCTCGCGCACTTCGACTCGGTGATCCAAGACAGCGTGAAGCAGGGCGCCGTGCTCGAAGCCGGCGGCACCTACGAGGGCCTTTGCTACAAGCCCACTGTGCTCTCAGGCGTGAAGCCCGGCATCCGCTCGTTCGACGAAGAGCCCTTCGGCCCGGTGGTCAACCTGGTCACGTTCCGCACCGACGACGAAGCCGTGCAGCTGGCCAACACCAGCCAGGGCGGCCTGGCCGCGGCGGTGATCAGCCCATCGATCGGCCGCGCCTTGGCCATCGGCCAGCGCCTGCGCGCCGGCATGGTCCACATCAACGACCAGACCGTCTGCGACGAGTGCACCAACCCCTTCGGCGGCCCCGGCATCGGTGGCAACGGCGGCAGCGTGGGCGGCCCGGCCGACATCGACGAGTACACGCAGTGGCAGTGGATCACGGTGAAGGACGCACCACCGGCGTTCCCGTTCTGACCCCGACCCCCAAACAACCGGAGACAAGACACATGCATCTCGCCAACAAAACCATCGTCGTCACGGGCTGCGGCTCGGGCATCGGTTCGGACTTCGCCAAACTCGCCCGCCTGCAGGGCGCGCGCGTGATCGGCGTGGACCGCAACGACCCCATGCTCACGCTGGACGGCTTCGTCAAGATCGACCTCGGCGACCCGGCCGCCATCGATGCCGCCATGGCCCAGTTGCCCGCGCACATCGACGCGCTGGCCAACATCGCCGGCGTGCCCGGCACGGCGCCCGCCGAGCTGGTGGGCAAGGTCAACTACCTGGGCCTGCGCCACTTCACGCAGCGCGTGATGGAGCGCATGGGCGAGGGCGGCTCGGTGGTCAATATCGCGTCCATCCTGGGCGCCGAATGGCCGGCCCGGCTGGAACCGCACCGCGAACTGGGCGCCACCGCCAGCTTCGAGGCCGGCGCCGCCTGGCTCGCGAAACACCCGGTGCCACAAGAGACCTGCTACCAGTACTTCAAAGAGGCGCTGATCGTCTGGACCTACACCCAGTCGCAGAAGCAGTTCCTGGAGCGCGGCATTCGCATGAACTGCGTCGCGCCCGGCCCGGTGTTCACGCCCATCCTGGGCGACTTCGTGCAGATGCTGGGCAACGAGCGCGTGGAGAAAGACGCGCACCGCATGAAGCGCCCCGCCTTCAGCGACGAGGTGGCCCCGGTGATCGCCTTCCTGTGCAGCGACGCCTCGCGCTGGGTCAGCGGCATCAACCTGCCCGTGGATGGAGGTCTGGCATCGACCTACGTATGACGTTGACCGGTCTGCGGCACCGCTGCGCCGCAGACCGCGAGACGAGCGGGTGGGGTTCGGTGCAGCCCCGCCTCAAGCCAATGCAAGCAAGAAACTCAACGACAGGAGACAAAGATGCAACACGATGTCAAGTATGAAAGAAAGGTCCTGGTCCTCATGGGCCTGGGGTTTGGACTGGTCGGGCTCGACCGCTGGATGATCGCCCCCCTGTTCCCCGCCATGATGGCCGAGCTGGGTCTCAATTTTCAGCAGCTGGGCGAGCTGATCGGCATCCTGGGTTTGACCTGGGGCGTGGTGGCGATCATCTCGGGCCGCCTGGCCGACAGCATCGGCCGCAAGTCGATTCTGGTCACGACCATGGTCGTCTTCTCGCTCTTGTCGGGCGTGTCGGGTCTGGCCACCGGCTTTGCCAGCCTGCTCATGATCCGCGCCGTGATGGGCGTGGCCGAAGGGGCCTTCACCCCCGCCAGTGTGGCCGCCGTTGGCGAGGCTTCGCGCCCCCATCTGCGGGGTTTCAACCAGGGCCTGCAACTGTCCATGTTCTCCTTGATCGGCCTCGGTCTGGGGCCGATCCTGGTGACGCAGCTCTTGGACGTGGTACCGAGCTGGCATTGGGTGTACCTGCTGTCCATCGTCCCGGGGTTGGTGATTGCCTTCTTCATCGCAAAGACGATGAAGAACGACACCCCCACAAAATCCGCAAACGCACCAGCAAAAGTCCGGTGGGTGGATTTGCTCAAGAGCCGCAATGTGGTGCTGGCCTGCCTGAGCATTTTGTGCGCCATGGCGGGCATCTTCGTGATGAGCGCCATGGTGCCGGTCTATCTGATGCAAGTGCTCAAGCTCTCGCAAGCACAAATGGGCTTTGTCACCTCGGCCATTGGCTTTGGCGGCTTTGCGGGCGCCTTCGGCATCCCAGCCATATCAGACAAGATCGGCCGCAAGCCGGCGGCGATTGCCTCGTTCATCGGCGCGAGCATCTTCGTGAGCCTCTTTCAGAACACCGGTGCGGACCCCGGCATGCTGTTTGCGATGCTCTTTCTGACCGCCATGTGTGCCTTGGGCCTGCTCAGCCTGATCACGGGTCCCATTGCCACCGAAGGCGCGCCCTCCGGTCTGATCGCTTCGGCTGTGGGTCTGGTGTCGGGTGTGGGCGAGGTCATCGGCGGTGGTTTGTCGCCCGTGGTGGCCGGTTACTGCGCCCAACACTTTGGCCTGCCCTCGGTGCTCACCTTTGCCTTCTATGGCTTTCTTTGCGGCATCGTGATCTCGCTCTTCTTCAAAGAAACCTCACCCGCTCGGCTGCAAGCCCAGACCGCGGCGGCCTGAGCGGCGTCCGCTCGCACGAGGCGGACCAGCGGTGTTCCCACCCACCGGGACGACTTCGCGCGGGTGCCGGGCAGCGCGCGTGTGGAGAAGGAGCCCACCGCATGAAGTGCCCGCCCGTCAGCGACGAGGTCGCCCCGGTGATCTGAACACCCGGGAGCGTCCAGGCCGCCCCACGACCGATTTCCAACACAACGAGGAGACAAGCATGAACAGACACATCATCAACCCCCGGCGCCATGCGCTGGCCCTGACCTGCGGCCTGGCCTGCGCGCTGCCCGCCTTCGGAATGGAACTGGCGTCGGACGACCCCGATACCAAGATCCGGCTCGACTTCACGCCCAAGGTCAGCCTGGCCTACCGGCTCAAAGACCCCTCGGCCCTGCTGACCTCGCCCGCCGCGCGCGGCGACGGCGGCGTGACCAACGAGAACGACGGCGACCTCAACTTCGGCAAAGGCGTGGTGTCCAACCGCGTGGACCTGCTCAGCGAGTTCGACTACAGCCGCGGCAACTGGGGCCTGCGCCTCAGCCACGCGGCCTGGTACGACTCGAAGTACCTGAGCCGCAACGACAACCCCGGCACCATGGGCGTGAGCAACCAGCCGGGCCAGCCGGCCAACGAATTCATCCCGGCCACGCGCAGCCGGCACGGCCGCGGCGGCGAAGTGCTTGACGCCTTCGTCTACGCCAAGGGTTCGGTGGGCGAGCTGCCCGGTTCCATCCGCATCGGCAAACACGCCCTGCAGTACGGTGAAAGCCTGTTCTTCGGGCAGAACGGCATCGCCAATGCCCAGGGCCCGGTGGACGTGGCCAAGATCGTCTCGGTGCCCAACTGGCAGTTCAAGGAAGTGCTGCTGCCGGTGGAGCAGATCTCGGGCAGCCTGCAGGTGGCCGAAGGCGTGACGCTGGGCGGCTACTACCAGCTCAAGTGGCGCCCCAGCAAGATCCCGGGCGTGGGCAGCTACTTCTCGAACCAGGACTACATCGGGGGCGGCCAGGTGTTCTTCGGCCCGCCGCTGCCGCCGGTGCTGGTGACCGACAACAGCAAGGACCAGCGTCCGGGCGACAGCGGGCAGTTCGGCGCCCAGCTGCGCTGGTCGCCCGCGGGCAGCGACTACGAGTTCGGTTTCTACGCCGCGCGTTACCACGACAAGACCCCCGCCGTGCCGGTGTTCGACCTGGTCAACGGCAACGTGCACCAGGTTTACGCCGAGGGCATCAAGACCGTGGGCGCCAGCGTCACGTCTTCCATCGGCCAGCTGAACTGGGCGCTCGAAGGCTCGGTGCGCACCGACGCACCGCTGGCCAACGACCCCGCCGTGCTCGGTGGCGCGCCCTTCATGCCGCCGCTCAACTGCAGCGGCTCCGCCAGCAACCCCTGCTACGCCACCGGCAAGACCGCGCACCTGAACCTCTCGGGCATCTACGTGCTCAACAAGTCCAGCCTGTGGGACGGTGGCGCGCTGGTGGCCGAACTGGCCTGGAACCGCGTCATGAGCGTGGACAAGAACCCCAGCGCTGTGGGCTTTGGCGGGCTCGACCCCAACACCACCCGCAGCGCCATGGCGTTTCGCATGATCTTCGAGCCGCAGTACTTCCAGGTGCTGCCGGGTCTGGACCTGTCGGTCCCGATCGGCCTGGGCTACAACTTTGGCGGCCGTTCCTCGGCCATCTTCAACTTCGCCGGCGGTGCCAGCAAGGCCGGTGATGTCAGCGTGGGCGTCAAGGCCAAGTACCAGAACGCCTGGAACGTCGGCCTGAACTACACGGCCTTCTTCGGCAAGGAAAACACCTTCACCGTGGCCGACCCGCGCACCCCCACGCGCATGTTGTCCTTTGGCCAGACCCTGAAAGACCGCGACTACCTGTCCTTCAACGTCTCCCGCACCTTCTGACCCACACCCGAGAAACACCATGAAGCACAACGCAAAACCCCACTGGCTGCTGGCCGCGCTGCTGGCCACGTCCCTCCCGCTGCAGGCCGCCGTGACGGCCGAAGAAGCCGCCAAGCTCAAGTCCACGCTCACGCCTGTGGGCGCCGAAAAAGCCGGCAACAAGGCCGGCACCATCCCCGCCTGGGATGGTGGTCTGGGCAAGGCCCCCGCGGGTTACCGCAACGGCGACGCACGCCCCGACCCCTTCGCCGCCGACAAGCCCCTGCTGTCGATCAACGCGAAGAACATGGCCGAACACGCCGACAAGCTCACCGACGGCGTGCAGGCGCTGATGAAGAAGCACCCGGACTTCCGCATCGACGTCTACCCCACGCGCCGCAGCGCCGCCGCGCCGCAGTTCGTCTACGACAACACCTTCCAGAACGCCACCCGCGCCAAGACGGTGGAGCAGGGCCACGGCGTGGAAGGCGCCTACGGCGGCATTCCATTCCCCATCCCGAAGGATGGCTATGAAGCCATCTGGAACCACCGCCTGGCCTGGCGCGGCGGCAACTACACCATGCCGGTGCGGGTCTGGGTGGTCACGGCCGATGGTCGACGCAACATGGCCTCGGGCGGGGTGCAGACCATCAGCCAGACCTACTACGACAAGACCGGCAGCCTGGACAAGTTCGACGGCTTCTACCAGTTCGGCAAGTTCGTGGCCAACGCCCCGGGCTCCAAGGCCGGGGAAGCGATCCTCGCGCACGACGGCGTCAACGCCTCGGCACCGCGCGGCCTGTGGCAGTACCTCGTGGGCCAGCGCCGCGTGCGCAAGGCCCCCTCGGTGGCCTACGACACGCCCGACTCCGTCACGTCCGGCATCGGTCTGTTCGACGAAGCCTTCAACCTGTTCGGCCCGATCGACAAGCACGACCTGAAGCTGGTCGGCAAGAAAGAGATTTACATCCCCTACAACAACAACCGCGCCGCCGCCGCCAAGGTGGAGGACCTGGTGACCCCGGGCACGCTCAACCCGGCCCAGGTGCGCTGGGAGCTGCACCGGGTGTGGGAAGTCGAAGCCACGCTGGGCGCGGGCAAGCGGCACGTGGTGCCCAAGCGCAAGTACTACATCGACGAAGACTCGTGGCAGATCGTGCTGTTCGATGGCTGGGACGCCAAGGGCCAGCTCTGGCGCACCAACTACTCGCTCATGCTGACCGCGCCCGACATCCCGGCCGTGACCAGCTTCGTGATGTGGGGCGGCTATGACATGCAGAGCGGCGCCTACTTCCTGAACATGGCGTCCAACGAGCTGCCCAGGCAGTACGAGGTCATGCCGCCGCTGATGCGTTCGGTGTTCAGCCCCGAGTTGCTGGCCAGCGAAGGCAGCAGGTGATGGCTCCCCCCCGAAGCGCCTTCGGCGCCTCCCCCCCAGGGGGGCGCCACCAGCGGCCCGGCGAAGCCGGTTCCGCGGTGGCCCTGGTATCGGCGGCGCGCCGCCGCGCCCTCGCTGGGCTGGCGGGCTGGGCCGTGGCGGGCCTGCTGCCCGCCGGCGCCCGGGCGGCGCAGAGCGGCGCGGCCCCCGCTGCGCTCTCGAGCCCGGCCCTGATGAGCCCCAAGGCCCTGGGTGCCGCGATGCTCGCGGTCACCCGGGCCGGCAGTCGCCTGGTGGCCGTGGGCGAGCGCGGCACGGTGCTGCTGTCGGACGACCACGGCCAACACTGGCGGCAGGCGCCCGCACCGGCGCAGGTGACGCTGACCTGCGTCACCTTCGCCGACGAGCGCCACGGCTGGGCCGCCGGTCATCTGGGCACCATCCTGTACAGCGACGACGGCGGCCAGACCTGGCGAAAGCAGCTCGACGGCATCGCCGCTGCCGCGCGCATGGCCGAAGCGGCGCGTGCGTCGGGCGACGCCGCGGCCCTGGCCGCCGCACAGGCCCTGGTGAAGGAAGGCCCGGACAAGCCCTTCTTCGACCTGAGCTTCATCGACGCGCAGCGCGGCTTTGCCGCGGGCGCCTACGGCCTGCTGTTCGCCACGGCCGACGGCGGCCAGAGCTGGCGACCACTCCCGGCGCGCGCGGCCAACCCGCAGGGCCTGCACCTCTACGGCCTGCGGGCCACGGCCGGCCAGCTGGTGGTGGCCGGCGAGCAGGGCCTGCTGATGCGCTCGGTGGATGGCGGCGCCAGCTTCGAGGCCTTGCCATCGCCCTACAAGGGCAGCTTCCTCGGGCTGTTGCAGACCCCCGGCGGCCACCTGGTCGCCCACGGGCTGCGCGGCTCGGCCTACCGCGCCGGCCCCGATGCGGTGCGCTGGCAACGGCTGGAGAGCCAGACCGCCGCCACGCTGGGCGCCAGCGCCGTGCTGCCCAACGGCGGCTTCGTGCTGGTCAGCCAGGTCGGCGAGGTGCTGATCGCGCCGCCCGACGCCGCCACCCTGCGCCGCCTGCCGGTGCGCGAAGCCGTGCCCGTCGCCGGCGCTGCCCTGGCCGCCGACGGCGCCCTGGTGCTCGCCAGCCTGCGCGGCATGCGCCGCCTGGCTTCATTGCCCATCGAGTGAACCCGTTCCCATGAACCACGATTCCCCCCTCGACGCCCAGCCCGTCGTCACGCGGCTGGAGGACTTTGACCCGGCCTCGGGCTCGGTCATCGAACGCGCCTTCTTCAACCACCGCCCCTGGGTGCTGCTGCTCGGTCTGCTGCTCACCCTGGTGCTGGGTTGGCAGGCCACGCGGCTGCAGCTCAACGCCAGCTTCGAGAAGACCATTCCCACCGGCCACCCCTACATCGCCAACTACCTGGCGCACAAGGCCGACCTGGGCGGCCAGACCAACGCGCTGCGCCTGGTGGTGCAGGCCAAGGAGGGCACGATCTTCGACCGGCAGTACCTGGAGACGCTGCAGAAGCTCAACGACGAGATCTTCCTGCTGCCCGGGGTGGACCGCCCGTTCATGAAGTCGCTCTGGACCTCCAACACGCGCTGGGTGGCCGTGACCGAAGAAGGCCTGGACGGCGGGCCGGTGATCCCCGATGCCTTCGACGGCTCGCCACAAAGCCTGGCCGAGCTGCGCGCCAACGTGGAGCGCTCGGGCGAGATCGGCCAGCTGGTGGCGGGCGATTTCAAGTCCAGCATCGTCTTCGTGCCGCTGCTCGACCGCCACCCCGAGACCGGCCAGGCGCTGGACTACGGCGACCTCTCGCGCCAGATCGAGGCGCTGCGCACGCGTTACGACAGCGACACGCTGCAGATCCGCGTGAACGGTTTTGCCAAGGTGGTGGGCGACCTGATCGAAGGCCTGCACCAGGTGCTGCTGTTCTTCCTGCTGGCGCTGGTCATCACCACCACCCTGCTCTACGGCTACACGCGCTGCAAGCGCAGCACGGCGCTGGTGGTGGCGTGTTCGCTGGTCGCGGTGGTCTGGCAGTTCGGTACCTTGGCACTGCTGGGATTCGAGCTCGACCCGTATTCGGTGCTGGTGCCGTTCCTGGTGTTCGCCATCGGCATGAGCCACGGCGCGCAGAAGATGAACGGCATCATGCAGGACATCGGGCGCGGCACGCACCGCGTGGTGGCCGCGCGCTACACCTTCCGCCGCCTGATCGTGGCCGGTGTTACCGCGCTGCTGTGCGACGCCGTGGGCTTCGCGGTGCTGTTCATCATCCAGATCAAGGTGATCCAGGACCTGGCGCTGATCGCCAGCATCGGCGTGGCCATGCTGATCGTGACCAACCTGCTGCTGCTGCCCATCCTGCTGTCCTACGTGGGCGTGAGCCCCAAGGCGGCCGCGCGCAGCCTGCGCGCGGACTCGGCCGAGGCCCTGCAGCGCTCGTGGCTGTGGTCGGGGCTGACGCGCTTCACCCGGCAGCCCGCCGCCGCCATCGCGGTGGGCACGGGCGCGCTGCTGGCCGCGGCCGGCTTCGCGGTGAGCCTGCACCTGTCCATCGGCGACCTCGACCCGGGCGCGCCCGAACTGCGCCCGGACTCGCGCTACAACAAGGACAACGCCTACCTGATCTCGCACTACGCGGCCAGCACCGACATCCTGACCGTGATGGCCACCACGCCGCCCGACCGCTGCACCAGCTACGGCGCGCTGTCCACCCTGGACGCGCTGGCCTGGCAGCTGGAACAACTGCCCGGCGTGGAGTCCACCAACTCCATGGCCGCGCTGTCCAAGCTGGCCATGGTGGGCTACAACGAAGGGCACCTGAAGTGGTTCGAGCTGCTGCCCAACGAAAGCGCCCTGGGTGGTGTGCAGACCCGCGCGCCGCGCGAGCTGTTCAATCAGAGCTGCTCGTTCCTGGCGCTCTACGTCTACCTGAAGGACCACAAGGCCGAGACGCTGGGACGCGTGGTGGCCGAAGTGGAACGTTTCAAGGCACAGAACGACTCGCCCGAGCTGACCTTCAAGCTCGCCGCGGGCAGCGCCGGCATCGACGCGGCGACCAACATCGTGGTGCGCCAGGCCATGCGCGAGATGCTGCTGTGGGTCTACGCCGCGGTGGTGGTGCTGTGCTGGATCACCTTCCGCTCCTGGCGCGCGGTGATCGTGGCGGTGCTGCCGCTCATGCTCACCTCCATCCTGTGCGAAGCGCTGATGGTGGGTCTGGGCATGGGCGTGAAGGTGGCCACGCTGCCGGTGATCGCGCTGGGCGTGGGCATCGGCGTGGACTACGCGCTCTACGTGCTCAGCGTCATGCTCGCCCGGCTGCGCGCCGGTGACAGCCTGGCCGACGCGTATGCGCACGCGCTGCAGTTCACCGGCCGCGTTGTGATGCTCACCGGTGTGACGCTGGCGCTGGCCGTGGGCACCTGGGCCTTCTCGCCCATCAAGTTCCAGGCCGACATGGGCATCCTGCTGGCCTTCATGTTCGTCTGGAACATGGTGGGCGCGCTGGTGCTGCTGCCCGCGCTCGCGCACTTCCTGCTGCCCACCGCCCAGGCCGCCCGCACGCCAGCGACCGAAGCGCCCGCGCCGCATCCCGAACCCGCTGCGGCCTGAGCGCCTGAGCGTCTTTTTTGCCCCCCAACAGAGAACACCATGACCGTCACCACCACGCTCCCCCGTGCCCCCATGGACCCCGGCCTCGCCAGCTTTCTGGCCCAGGCCGCCGCGCAGGGCAACCCGCCGCTGGAGTCGCTGCCGCCCGCGGTCGGGCGCCAGATCTACCGTGACCTGGCCGCGGGCCTGGGCCTGCCGCCACCGGCCGTCGCCACGGAAGACCGCAGCATCGCGGGCCCCGGCGGCCCGCTCCAGCTGCGCATCTACCACCCCGATGTCTCCGGGTCGCTGCCCGCGCTGCTTTACGTGCACGGCGGTGGCTTCGTGATCGGCGACCTGGAAACCCACGATGCGGTGTGCCGCACCCTGTGCCACGACGTGGGCGCTGTGGTGGTGGCGGTGGACTACCGGCTCGCGCCCGAGCACCCGTTTCCCGCCGCCGTGCAAGACGTGGTCTGCGCGCTGCAATGGCTGGCCACGCATGCGCGCGAGCTGCGCGCCGATCCGTCGCGCATCACCCTGGCGGGCGACAGCGCGGGGGCCCAGCTGGCCACCGTCGCCTGCCTGCACACGGCCGGCACGATCACGCCGCGCGCCCTGGGCCTGATCTACCCGGTGGCGCAGCACCACAGCGAGCCCAGCGCCTCGATGGCCGAGAACGGCGAGGGCAAGTTCCTCACCCTCGGCGTCATGCAATGGTTCATCGATAGCTACCTGGGTGGCTGCAGCGAACTCACCCGGCACCCGGACTTCGCCTTGCTGAGCGCGCCCACACTCGCCACGCTGCCGCCGAGCTGGGTCGCCACCATGGGCCACGACCCGCTGCGCGACGAAGGCCACGCGCTGGCGCAGCGCATCGAACAAGCGGGCGTGGCCACCGAGCACCGCCACTACCCGGACGGCATCCACGCCTGCATCCACTTCACCGCGGTCTCGCCGCTGGGCGGACAGGTGCTCAGCGATCTGGCGCAGTGGCTGCGGGGCCAGGTCGATGCGCAGCCGCGGGGCTGATCGCCGCGGATTCAGCCCATGGGTTGACGGTCGACGACCCACCACGCCGGCAGCAGCCGCCGCACCTCGGCGCGGGCGTAGCGGTCGTCGAGCAGCCAGACCGTGCCGTGGTCCTGCTCGCTGCGGATCACGCGGCCCGCGGCCTGCACCACCTTCTGCACGCCGGGGAACAGGTAGGTGTAGTCGTAGCCGCGGCCGAACTTCGCCTGCAGGCGGGCCTTGAGCTGTTCGTTCACCGGGTTCACCTGCGGCAGGCCCAGCGTGGCGATGAAGGCGCCGATGAGCCGGCGCCCGGGCAGGTCGATGCCTTCCCCGAACGCACCGCCGAGCACCGCAAAACCGATGCCCTGGCCGCTGTCGGTGAAGCGGGCGATGAAAGCCTCGCGCTCGGGCTCGTCCATGCCGCGCGACTGTGCCCAGACCGGAATGGACGGGTGGCGCTGCTGCAGCCGGTCGAGCGCCTGCGCCAGGTAGTCGAAGCTGCTGAAAAACGCGAGGTAGTTGCCGGGCTCGGCCGCGAACTGCGCCGCCATGGTGTCGGCCATGGGCGTGAGCGAAGCCAGCCGGTCGGTCCAGCGGGTGGAGATGTGTGGCGCCACGCGCACCGCGAGCTGTTCGCCGGTAAACGGTGAGGGCACGTCCACGCGCAGGGTGTCGGCCGGCAGGCCCAGCAGGTCGGCCACGTAGTCCATGGGCGCGAGCGTGGCCGAGAACAGCGTGGCGCTGCGCACGGCGCTCCAGCGGTCCTGCAGCAGCGGGCCGGGCACCAGATTGCGCAGGCTGATCAGCGGCTGTGCCACGCGCGTGCCCGGGGCAGGGTGGGACGTGCGGGTGAGGTCGCAGAGGCTGTGGTCGCCGTGCAGCTCGGCCACGCGCTGGAAATGCAGCGCATCGAAGAACCAGGTCTGCAGCGGGCCACCCGCGGCGTCTTGCGGGTGCAACGCCAGGTGGTCGCCGATCTCGCCGCAGAGCTGCTGCAGTGCGGCGTTGAACGCGCCCGGTGGTTCGGGCAGCACGGTGTAGTCGCCCGTCTGTTCCCGCGCCAGCGCGTTCCACTGGCGGTGCAGCCGGTCGAGGCCCGTTTTCAGCGCGGCCGGCGCGCTGCGGCGCAGCGCCTGGAAGGCGGCCGGGTCGAGCTGGGCGCTGTACATGGCGCGGGCGCGTTCGATCAGGTTGTGCGCCTCGTCCACCAGCAGCGCGCTCTGCCAGCCGTGTTCGAGCGTGAGGCCGTGCCAGTGGGCGCCGATGTCGAAGAAGTGGTTCACGTCGCCCACCGCCACATCGCTCCAGCGCAGCATCTCCTGCCCCAGGTAGTAGGGGCACACGCTGTGTTCGAGGGCGAGTTCGCGCAGCGCGGCTTTGTCCAGCCAGCCGGCCTGCGCCGCGGCGGCGCGGGCCGCGGGCAGGCGGTCGTAGAAGCCGCGCGCGAGCGGGCAGGACTCGCCGTGGCAGGCCTTGTCCGGGTGTTCGCAGGCCTTGTCGCGCGCCACGCGTTCGAGCACGCGCAGCGGCAGCACCGGGCGCGCGGACGCCTGGCCCGCGGCACCGAGCCGCGCCAGCGCGTCCAGCGCGAGCTGGCGGCCGGTGGTGCGCGCGGTCAGGTAGAAGAGTTTGTCCAGCCCCTGCGCGGGCGCGGCCTTGAGCGCGGCGAAGAGCGTGGCCGCGGTCTTGCCGATGCCGGTGGGCGCCTGCGCCATGAGCACGCGGCCGGCCGTGTGGGCGCGGTAGACGGCCTCGGCCAGCGCCCGCTGGCCGGCGCGGAATTCGGGAAAGGGAAAGGCCAGGGCGCGCAAGGCGGCGTCGCGCGCCGTGCGGTGCGCGCGCTCCTGCCGGGCCCAGCCGCTGTAACGTTCGCACAGGTCTTCGAAGTGCGCGCGCAGGGCGCTGGCGCTCTGGGTTTCCGACAGCGGCGTTTCGTGGCCGGTGTCGATGTTGAAGTAGATCAATACCAGCTCGATGCGCTCCAGCCCGAGCTGTTCGCACAGCATCCAGCCGTAGACCCGGGCCTGCGCCCAGTGCAGCGCGCGCGCGTTGTCTGCGATCATCGCCGCGTCGCCGCGGTGCGTCTTGATCTCTTCCATGCGCTGCGCGCTGGCGTCCCAGCCGTCCGCCCGGCCCTGCACGCGCAAGCCGCGCCACTGGCTGGCCAGCGGCACTTCGCGCTGGTAACCCGCGCCGCGACGCGACGTCACCTCTCCATGGCCGGCCACGCCTTCGCTGCCGGAAGGCGAGGGCGTGAAGCGCAGATCCAGGTCGCCCCGGCGCGCTGCGAAATCGCACAGCGTGCGCACCGCCACGGCGCCCAGCGGAGCGTCGGCGGCGGCTTCGTCAATCAGTCGGGGCGTGGCGGTGTTCAAGGGCGGTATCGGCTTGTGGCGTGCATGGTACTGGATATATAGTCAGTTCATGGAGTCCGCCTTTTCCCCCGAACCGCCCCCGCTTAACCGCCAGCACCACCGGCGCCTGCGCGACATTTACCGCTCGGCCGGCTGGCCCTGTGCCGACATGGTGGAAGTCGAACTGCTGGCGGCCGGCTTGCTGGAGCGCCGTGTGTCCACCGACGGCCATGAAACCCTGCGCGTGACCGATGCCGGCATCCAGACGCTGGCGCGCGTGTTCGCCAGCAACAAGGCCGCGCGCACGCCGCACGAGGCCCTGGTCGAGCAGGTCGCGGTGGCCATGACGCGCGCGGGCCGCCTGGCCTGGCGCGGGCTGATGCTGCGCGTGCCGCTGCCGCGCGCGCTGCTGCTGGGCGAGGCCGCAGCGCCCATGGCAACGGAGCCCGCGCCCGGCTGGGCGGCGCAGATGGCAGCGTTTGAATCCGAAGTGACCGCCGATCCTGCAGCACCCGAACACGCCTGGTGCATGGCCTGCCCCGACGTGTTTTCCATCCGCCGCAGCTCGGTCGAGTCCTACCTGGAGCCGGTGGTGCACGAGATCAAGGTCAGCCGCGCCGACCTGCTGGGCGACCTGAAGAAGCCCGCCAAGCGCGCCGCCTACCTGGAGATGGCCAGCGCCTGCTGGTACGTGCTCGGGCACGACGCCAGGGGCCGGCCCATTGCACAGCCCGAAGAGGTGCCGCCCGAGTGCGGCGTGATGTATGCGCGCGATGGCGAGCTCAGCATCGCCCGCGAAGCACCGCGCCGCGCCATTCAGCGCCTGCCGTTTCATGTGTGGATGACGCTGGCGCAGACCGGTCCCGCCGTGCGCGAAGCCGAGCCGGCGCAAGACCGCTTCTAGGGTTCTGTGTGCCATCGCACCGACGCGAACCGGTCCGCTACTCAAAAATTCTGAATTCCCCGCCCCGCATCGCCTCAAACCTCGCATTCGCTCCCTGCGCACATCCCTCCGGATGGGCGCCCGGTGCGCTGCCAAACCCAACCAGGAGCCCACCATGCAACAGGTCAAAGACGTGATGACGCGCGACGTGCGGTCCATGTCGCCGCAGGACACGGTGTTGCTCGCTGCCAAGGCCATGGAGGCACTGAATGTCGGCGCATTGCCGATCGTTGAAGGCGCGCGCGTGATGGGCGTGATCACCGACCGCGACATCGTGGTGCGCGGCGTCGCGCTGGAGATGCCGATGGCCACCACCCTGCTCAGTCAGTTGATGACGGAACAGGTGGAATGCGTTTTTGAACATGAGGGGCTTGAGGAGGTGATCGCGAAGATGCAGGCGTCACAGATCCGTCGGCTGCCGGTGCTGGACGGTGCACAGCGGCTCGTGGGCATGCTCACGCTGGGCGACCTGGCGGCCAGGTCGGACCCTGAAATGGCGGGATTCACCCTGGCCGAGATCTCGGAGCCTGCGCGACCTGCGCGCGCGGGTGTTTCTTGACGCCAACCCACTGACCGGTAGCCTGGATGATCTGGCGGCTGCTCAGCTCGACGGTGAACGCGTGGCTCGACGATTACGCGCCCAGCATGGGTGCGGCACTCGCTTTCTACACGCTCTTCTCGATCGCGCCGTTGCTGCTGATCGTCATTTCGGTCGCCGGGTTTTTCTTTGGCGAAGCGGCTGCCCGGGCGGAGATCTTTGCGCAGATCTCCCTGATGGTGGGCGAGGACAGCGCCACCACCCTGGACCTGGTGCTCAAGAGCCTGGACAAGCCCGCCGCCAGTCTGGTGGGCATGCTGGTGGGCTTGGGCACGCTGCTGGTCGGTGCCACCACCGTGTTTGTCGAACTGCAGAACGCCATGGACCGCATCTGGCAGGTGCCGCCCCTTCCCGACTTCAATGGTGTGCGGGACTTCTTCCGGGTGCGCCTGCTCTCGCTCGGGCTGGTCCTGGGCATCGGCTTCCTGCTCCTGGTTTCGCTGGTGCTCAGCGCCTTGATGGCCGCGCTGGGCAAATGGTGGGCGCCCTGGTTCGGCGAATTCGCGGTCGTGGCCGATGCCGTCAACTTTGTGTTGACGCTGGCGTTCATCACCGCGGTGTTTGCGATGATCTACAAGTGGATGCCCAGGACCCATGTCGCCTGGCGCGACGTGTGGATCGGCGCCCTCATCACCGCCCTGTTGTTCACGGTCGGCAAGACGCTGATCGGCCTGTACATCGGCCGCAGCGCGGTGGCCTCGGTGTTCGGTGCCGCATCGTCGCTGGTGGTGCTGCTGCTGTGGGTTTACTACTCGGCGCAGGTCTTCCTGCTCGGTGCGGAGTTCACCTGGGTGTTTGCGCAACGTGGACAGCCCAAGCCCGTCGCCCCGGCCATTCCGCAGCGGCCGGGCTGACCGCCTGCACCGCGCAGCCGCAGGTCACGGTCAATACCGATCGACCATCCGCCCGGTGTCGATGGCGTCATCGGTGCCGACCTTCGGCAAGGCGATCAACCGGGAGGCCTTGTGCGCCTTGCGCACTTCGAGGCGCCTGAGCCCGATCAGCACCAGCAGGATGAACGCGGTGGCCAGCAGGGCGGTGCCTTCGCGCCCCAGGCCGGCCGACATGCCCACCGCCGCCGTGGCCCAGATGGTGGCCGCCGTGGTCAGGCCGTGGATGCGGCCTTCGTTGCCCATCTTCAGCACGGCGCCCGCGCCAAGAAATCCGATGCCGGAGACGATGCCCTGGACGACGCGGCTCAGCGCGTCGGAACCCATGCCCGCTTCTGCGGGAACCAGCACGAAGAGCGCGGCCCCCAGCGACACCAGCATGTGGGTGCGCAGACCGGCATCGGCATCGCGGCGCTCGCGGTCCCAGCCGATCACCGCCCCCAGCAACAGGGCCACGGCCAGACGCGCGGTCACGCGCGTGACCTGCTCAACCTGCAGCAGATCGGAGAACTCGGCACGCAAGGTGGCCGTGACGATGTCGAACACAGACATGAAAAACCTTGAGTCTGGGCACAGGTCAGCCGGATCGGCCGACCGTGCCCGTGCCCGTGGCCGGGGGCCTAGGGCTGCGAGATGCCGAGCAAGGCGTCGGCGGTGCACTGGAAATCGTCGGCCGAGACAGCAAAATCGCCGAGCGACACGATACCCACCAGGCGCTTCTCGCTGTTCACCACCGGCAGGCGCCTGACCTGGAGCTTGCCCATCATGTCGGCGGCGATCTCCACGGTGTCGCTCTCATAACACCAGATCACCTCGTTGGACATCGTGTCGCGAACCCGCGTGTTGCCGCCCAGGCCTTCGGCGACGGCACGCACGGCGATGTCGCGGTCGGTCACCGCGCCGATCATCCGGTCGTTCTCCACCACGGGAAGCATGCCGAAACCCTGGTCCCGCATCAGGACTGCGGCGTCCTGGAGCGTTGCCTCGGGGCCAATCACCTGTACGTCGCCGCTCATCACGTCTTTGAGTCGTTGCATCGTCGTCTCCAGATTGATGTTGGTGACGTGTGAGGCCACAGGTTTTGCGGCGTTGCCCGCGCGGACCGCAGCCGCTTGCGCTTGGTCGACTGCGCTTGAATCCTCCGGGCCCACCAAGCTGCCGGCCGCGGCGCCACCCAGGGCGCCCGCAACGGCCCCCACCGTGCCACCCACCACCGCACCCACGGGGCCACCTACCACGCTGCCGATGGCCACACCGGCGGCCGCACCGGCCACCACGCCGCCGCCCGTCAGCACCGAGTTGGCCTCGCGCTGGGCTTCCTCGGGTTCCAGCAACGACTGGGCTGCGGGGTTCAGGTCCTGCGACGGAATGCCGTGGCCGGGACGGGCCTGCTCGGCGAGGTCGCCGTCAAGCGGTACCGGCTTTTCCAGGGGAGAAGTGGATGGATCCATGATTGGCTCCTGTGCGTCAGTGACGCGTTGGGGGTGAAAGGCCCGGGTCGGTGTTGAGGGGGAGGTGTTCGCCGGGCTGGTGCGGCTCGCGGATCTCGGGTGGGATCTGAGGCGGTATGTCCAGCGGCTCCAGGGGCAGCGGCACGCCGTCGGGTGACGGCGCTTGCCCCGGCGGCAGGGACGGTTCGGGTTCGGGCCAGGGCCCGGGCACTGGCGACTGGACCGGGAGCGACGCCAGGGCGGGCGGTTGGTGGGGAACGGGCAGGTCAGCGAGGCAGTTCATGGAACAGGCCTTTCATGGTGGGCGAAGGAGCCTGGTGGGTGGTATCCGAGGCTGGAAAGGGCATCATTCACCCGCCGTTGCCCCCGGTCTGTGCGCTTGCGCACACCCCAGGGCCCGGGGTGGGTGTGGTGTCGCACAGACGCTGGCTGGCTTGCGCGCCACAGTGAAGGCAACGGTCTGTCACGCAAGAGGTGCGCCCTGCCAACCCGCTTCACCACCCGCATCGGGTGTTGACCCCGGCCGGCATGCGCATCGCTTCCGGTGTGCCGGGCGGTGATCGTGGTCAATAGGTACGCGTGCGGATGGGGCTTTCGGTGGTGTATCCCTACACTCCGGGGTTTTCTGTGTAGCCTGCGTGGCCAGCAACGCTGGCCGTTGAGACCAAGATGATCGGCCAGACCGACACGTTCGATTCCCTGCAAACCATCCCATGACCGCTCCGCTCTCTCCAGCCACCTCCACCGGCGATGCCGCGAACCCGGCGCGTGCCCTGAGCCTGCCGCGTACCGTCCTGTGATGCCGGTGGTGCCCCCCGACGCCGAGCCCGGCCGCGAGGCGCGCATCGCGGCGCTCGTCGAGACCCTGCACGATGTGGAGCAGCAGCTGCAGGCGTTGACAGCGGATGAAATCGACACCGTGGCCAGCCGGGCTGGCAGCAAGCTGCTGCTCGCAGCCCGGAACCCGGCGGTGGCCGCTGCGCTGCGGGCCGAGCAGGCCTCCATTCGCAGTGCGGAACTGCTGCAGGCTGTGGCCGAGCAGGCGCTGCGCGACAGCAAGGCGATGCTCGACATGGCGGGCCGCAGCGCCAAGGTCGGCGGCTGGACCTTCGACGTGGCTCAGCGGCGCCTGCACTGGTCCGACATGGTTGCCGGCCTGCACGACGAACCGGCCGGCTATTCGCCCTCGATGGAGCAGGGCCTGGCCGCCTTCGCCCCCGAGCACCGCGCCGCTGTCCAGGCAGCCGTCCAGCGCTGCATCGCGTCCGGCACACCTTACGACCTGGAAGCCGAGAAGGTATCGGCCACCGGACGCCGTTTTTGGGTGCGCACCATCGGCGAAGCGGTGCGCGATGCCGAGGGCCGCATCGTGCGCATCCAGGGCGCGCTGCAGGACATCACCGAGCGCAAGCTGGCGGCGCTGGCAACGCAGAAGCTGGCGTACCGGCTGAGCAGCACGCTCGAGAGCATCACCGACGCTTTTTTCACCGTCGACCGCGACTGGCGCTTCACCTACATCAACCGCGAGGCCGAGCGCCTGTGGAGGCGCGAGCGCGACACCCTGCTCGGGCGTGTGCTGTGGGACATCTACCCCGAGGGGGTGGGCACGGTCTTCGAACGCTGTTACCAGCGTGCGATGGACGGCGAAACGGGCGTCACCTTCGAGGCCTTTTACCCGGCGCTGCCGGCGTGGTTCGGCGTCGACTGCCACCCGTCGGACGACGGGTTGTCGGTGTACTTCCGGGACGTCACCGCCACCCGCGCGGCGCGTCAGCAGCTGAAGCTGCTCGAAGCCAGCGTGGCGCAGTTGAACGACGTCGTCCTCATCACCGAGCCGGCACCCGAACTGCAGCACGGCCGGCGCATCGTGTTCGTCAACGATGCCTTCGTGCGCCTGACCGGTTACACACGGGAGGAGGTGATCGGCCGGTCCCCCGGCTTGCTCGACGGCCCCTTGACGGATGCGGCCGAGCTGGCGCGCATCCGCGACGCGGTCGACCGTTTCGCGCCGGTGCACGTCGAGCTGATGCGGACCACCAAGGATGGCCGGGAGTACGCCGTCGAGATCGACATCACACCGGTGGCCACGGCCGGCGAGGGCTTCACGCACTTCGTCTCTGTCATACGCGACATCAGCGAACGCCGCCGCAGCGAGCAGACGCTGCTTGAGCTGAACGCCGGGCTTGAGGAGCGGGTGCGCCACCGCACCCTGGAACTGGAGCAGGCGCGTGAGCTGGCCGAGCAGGCCAACCGCGCCAAGTCCGCTTTTCTCGCGACGATGAGTCACGAGATCCGCACGCCGATGAACGGTGTTGTCGGCATGATTGACGTGCTGGAAGAGAGCCGTCTGGACCCGGAACAGCGCGAGCTGGTGAAGACCGCGCGCGAATCGGCCTACGCGCTGATGGCCATCGTTGACGACGTGCTGGACTTTTCGAAAATCGAAGCCGGCCAGTTCGACATCGATCACGAGCCCATGGATGTGACGGCGGTTGCCGAGGGGGTGAGCAATGCCCTGTACCCGCTGGCCGTGAACCAGGGTGTCTGTCTCCACATGTACACCGACCCGCGCCTGCCGCCAGGCATGCTGGGTGACGCCGCGCGGCTGCGCCAGGTGCTGATGAACCTGGTCGGCAACGCGATCAAGTTCAGCCGCGGACTGTCGCGCCCCGGCTCGGTGTCCTTGCGCGCCCTGCGCGTGGCCGGCCCGGCCGGTGAAGACACGCTGGCGCTGGAGGTGTCCGACAACGGCATCGGCATGGACGCCGACACCCAGGCGCGCCTGTTCTCGCCGTTCACCCAGGCCGACGCCAGCACCACCCGGCGCTTCGGCGGCACCGGGCTGGGGCTCAGCATTTCGCACCGCCTGCTGACGCTGATGGGGGGTGAAGTGACGGTGCGCAGTGCGGCGGGTGAGGGGTCGACCTTCACGGTGCGACTGCCCATCGTGCGGGTGCCGGCCGACAACGGCACGAAGCCCGCCCCGATGCCGCCGCCGCAGCCGCTGGCGGGGCTGCCCTGCCTGGTGGTCGGCGCTGCCGCCGGTCCGGCCGCCGACCTGGCCGACTACCTGAACCATGCGGGCGCCGTCACGACCTGCCTGCAGACCGTGGCGCAGGCCCAGGCCTGGTTGCGCCGTGTCGACCCGGGCCGGTGCGTCGTCGTCATCGCCGACGCCAAAGACGCCTCCGGAGGCAGCGACCCGATGCTCGCGGCCTGCCGTGTCGTCGGGGCGGAGCGCCCCGAGCTGTTGCTGGCCTTCGTGGTCATCGAGCGGGGCAGCCAGCGCCGGCCGCGCCGGCAGACGTCGGACCCGATGTGGCTGTACGGTGAATGCCTGCACCGCGCCAAGTTCCTGCACAGCGTGGCCCTGGCGGCCGGGCTCCTGCCGGCGGAAGCACCGTTCGGGCCGCTCGCCGAGGTGGACGCCGCCCCGATCCCGCGGCATCCGGCGCCGCAGCCTGATGCGGACCGCCACGAAGCGAAACCGTTGATCCTGGTGGCCGAAGACAACGAGATCAACCAGCGGGTGCTGGCCCAGCAGCTCTCGCTGCTCGGATACCGCTCCGAAATGGTGGCCAACGGCGCCGAGGCCCTGGCCTGCTGGCGCCAGCGGGGCCATGCGCTGCTGCTGACCGACCTGCACATGCCGATCATGGACGGCTACACGCTGGCCGCCGCGGTGCGGGCCGAGGAGGGCGGCGGTCGGCGCCTGCCCATCATCGCCCTGACCGCGAACGCCCTGCGCGAGGAAGAACTGCGCTGCCACCAGGCTGGCATGGACGTCTACCTGAGCAAGCCGGTTCGCCTGGCGCAGCTGAAGTCGACCATCGATGCCTGGCTGCAGCCCACGTCAACGCGGCCGATCGGGGCCGTGGCCGACGAAGCGGCAAACACCGCATCGCCACCGGTCGACCTCGGCGTGCTGGCCGATCTGCTCGGTGATGACCCGCAGGGGGTGCAGGACGTGCTGGCGGCCTTTCGAGCGGGCACGGCGGGCTCGGCGCTGGCGATGGCCCAGGCCCACGCCGGCGGTGAGGTGCGGACCATGTCGGATCTCGCCCACAAGCTGAAGTCGACCGCCCGGGCCATTGGCGCGGTGCGCCTCGGGCAGATCTGCGCCGACATCGAAGCCACCGCCGTCACACACCCCACGCCACACATCTCGGTGCTCGATCCGCTGATGGCCGATTTTGAGATCGAGCTGCGAGCGGTTCACGCCTTTCTCGATCAACGATAGGACCGTGGCGGCTTGCCGCCGGGGCCGGGCACCAGGCGGGCGCGGCGCGTCGCGTCCAGGCCGGGGGTGGCACGCATGTCGGTGTCGACCAGGCCGGCGTCGATGTCGCGCTGGGCCTGGACCATCTGGGGGTCGGGCGCATCGGCCGTGACGCCGGACGATGGGTCGCGTTCGTGGGGCAGTGGCAGATCGGGGTTCAACGCGGGCGGTTTCGCGCCACGCGGTGGTGTGGCCACCTGGCGTCCGATGGGATGCCTGGTTTTTGGGTGCAGGGACATGGGGTTCCTCGACGGGGCATTGGTTGGACGCTGTGGCGAACGGGCTCACTTGGCCGTGTTGAGCGGTGCCGAGTGGTCGTTGTTCTGACCGGGCAACAACTTGGTTTCGGACTCTTGCTTCGGTTTGCGCGTGCCGTCCGTCGCCCCCAGCGCCGGGTCTGCACTGGCGGCGTTCGCGGGCGGCAAAACCGACTCGGCGGACGGCACCGACGTATTGACTTCAGAGCTTGCCGTTGCACCGGGCTCGGCCGCCACGGGCTGGCTGAGCATGGGTGTCGGGGGAGCGGGCGCTGTCTTGTCACAAGCGGTCAAAAGCACCACAGATGCGCAGAGCGCGATCAGGTTCAATGGCGTGTTCATGCAGTTCCTCGGTGGGTTGGCTGGTTCATCGAGACAGTCTGGTTCCAGGCAAACGCCATCGGCGCTCCTGTCGGCGAAGAGCGGGTCGAGCGCCGGAAATACCGGCGGCTCGTGTCTCGCGCTTTGGGAACAGTAAGGGCGCGGGCCAGGGCGGTCTGTGCGCTCGCGCACGCACCCCGGTCAGCGCAGAATGACCCGAATGAAAAAACGAATACGCCCGTCCGCTTGGGCCAAAAGCTTCGAGCGGAGCCTCAAGGCGATGACACGCCTGGCCACCGCTTCCAGTACCCGGGCGCTCAAGAAAACCCTCAAGCCCGCGGTGGCCAAGCGCGCGCCGCCACCCGTTGCCGGCGCGTGGATGCCCGGCGTCGTCATGGGCGCGGCCGGCGCCCGGCGCTTCAGGGTCTACCGCCCGCCGGGTGTCGAGTTTGGCGAGAAGCTGCCGCTGGTGGTGATGCTGCACGGCTGCGGTCAGGACGCCAACAGCTTCGCCG
>Ga0209467_1000728_pt1 | contig 37826 bp, 38 predicted proteins | sample Higcelwee11metaG_FD_187175 | JGI IMG/M metagenome (GOLD analysis project Ga0209467, IMG submission 187175) | Freshwater pond sediment microbial communities from the University of Edinburgh, under environmental carbon perturbations - High... | ecosystem: Environmental > Aquatic > Freshwater >... | reverse complement strand
AGGGACAAGAAAAGTAGGAAGAAGGTGCCTGAGATGGCGTCATAATAAAAGCCCCAGGCATCCCTCTTCTGAAAAAATTGCACCTTAATTTATCGGGGTTGCTGTCCAAAGAATGGGGGGAAGTTCAGACACCATGGGGTGGCAGGCTGTCGAGCTCCGGAACCACAAGGGCGATAACTACGGCAAGTGGGGCGGGGCGAACGATGGGCAGTGGCATGACCCATTGACGGAGGTCACCCTTGTCCTTGCGAAATCCTGTTTGAAGGACGACGACTTGCAGCATGGCAGGGCATTCTTCGCGGACATCGCGCTGGAAAAGTGAAGCCCAATTATGAAGCACATGATATATGGCCCCATAGCGCAAAGGGGGGAGATGTGATTTTTCGACATGAAATACGAGGAATAGCCAGTAAGCGTTCCGAGGCCAGCTCCACCATGCACAAACAGTTCACAATTCCTGTCATTCCCTCTGGCATGTGCGCGTGATTATGTAGTATTATGATGCCGCGTTTACATTGCCACAGGGACTGCATCATCCTAAATTTAGCGGAGGAAACAGCATGAGCCACACAACGATCTCCGCCGCAACGGCGGAACTAACCTGCACCCACACCGATGGACGCATCGAGAAGAAGACGGTTAAGCTCGAACGGGAGGGTACTATTCAGCGATTCCGATGGAGAATGGGCGATATTCCCGCAGACATCAAGAGCGTGGTTGTCCTTCCCGATTTCGCGAAAGCCAAAACGGGTGAAGCGGGATATTTCGTGATGCCCAACGGGGAACTCGGCACGTTTCATGAGCGGAACGGCGAACGGACCGCGAGGGACTATATGCCGATGCCGGTGTTTGGCATGAAGAATCCCCGCGCCACCTTCGTCGCGATCGTTACCGGCATGCCATACGCATATACGCTTGTGGCGCAAGCCAAGGATGGCGAGTATACGATTTTTCCGCGGTTCGAATTTGAAGGGGGGGCGGCGTATGACGACATCGCCATCGACTATCACCTGTTGACCGGCGACCACGCCGACTATTCAGGCATGGCGCAAGTCTATCGGAAGTACCAGTTGGATCGGAAAGCCTGTACGCCACTGAAAGAACGGATCAAAGATCGCCCCGAACTCGCCTACGCCACGAAAAGCCTTGAGATCCGTGTTCGTCAGGGCTGGAAACCGATGCCGAGCGCCGTCGCGGACCAGACTCCGGCGACGGAGCCGCCGATGAAGGTCGCGGTCACCTTCGACCGGGTGGGCGACATCCTGGATGAATTCAAGCGGCAGGGCATCGAGCGGGCGGAGATTTGCCTGGTCGGCTGGAACCAGAAGGGACACGACGGACGTTTTCCGGAAGTCTTTCCCGTCGAAGAACAGTTGGGGGGCGAGGCCAAGCTGCGGCAATTGATCAAGAAAGCGCAGGCTATGGGCTTCCAGATCGTCTGCCACAGCAACAGCACCTGCGCCTACAGCGTGGCGAACACCTGGGATGAGGAGTATATCATCAAGAAGTCTGACGGCTCACCAGTGAGACGCGATGTGCTGAGTGGAGGGCTGCAGCACGACATATGCCCGCAGCGCGCTTACGAGCGCTTTACGCCGAAGGCCTTGCGGACCATCGCCACACTGGGGTTCCGGGGACTCCATTACATTGATGTCTTGACCGTCGTCCAGCCGCGCGCCTGCTTCGATCCGCGCCACCCGCTCAACCAGAACCAGGCCGCGTCGTGGGTTGGCAAAATGATGGCGGAAGCGCAAAAAATCTTCGGGGGAAGCGCCTCCGAGGGTGGACATGATTTCTGTTGCGACAAATTGGACTATGCCTTGTACGCCTCTATCGTGCCGCCCAAACCACATCCAATGGTTGACCGCTTCATACCCTTCTGGCAACTCGTGTACCACGGCATCATTTTGAGCAATCCGTTCCCTCCGACATGCAATTACACGCTTAAGGACGACACCTCGCGATTGATGCTCATCGAGTTCGGCGGACGGCCATTCTTCTACTTCCACTCCAACTATCGGGACAACAACGACGCCTGGATGGGAAAAGAAGATCTCACCTGCGCGGACGACAAAACGCTCGCCGCCAGCGTGGCCAAGATCAAAGAAGGGTACGACGAATACAACGCCCTGTCGCATCTGCAGACCGAGTTCATGGAACGGCATGAAGCTGTCGACAAAGACGTTTTCCGTACTGCCTTCTCGAATGGGGCGGAAATCATCTCCAACTACCGCGAGGAGTCGTTCGTATACAAAGGCAAGACGATCCAGCCGATGAAGTACATCCTCGTTGAGAACGCCGAGCGACGCAGCCGACGACGGCCTGCCGCCAGGGAGGAATGGTAGATTGGAAAGTTCCGCGTTCCTAAGTTCGAGTGAAGGAGGCGGCAAAGCTCTTCCATTCCGCCTTGAAGTTTCTTGCGCTTCTTAAGTAGTTATGGGACAATGAAAGCCAGTAAGAGTTGGAAAGGAGGTGTGTCTGGGGGAAACGAGGAAAAAGGCTAGTTTAGCGCTAAAAGAGGCGGGGGATTATATCCCCGGAAGAGAAAAGCAACGTCTATCGAAGATGAGCCAACGACTTTTGCGAATGGGCTCACAATGCAATTTTAAAGGATAGTTTGAATGAGCAAGAAAATCGCCTTCATCGGTGCTGGCAGCCTGGGTTTCACCCGGAAGTTAGTACGGGATATCTTGACCTTTGATGCCTTCAAGGACGCCACCATCGCCTTGATGGATATCGATCCGGAGCGGTTGGACTTCAGCAAGAAGGCGGTGGAGCGGATCGTCGCCGCCGGCAAGTATCCCGCCAAGGTGATCGCCACCACCGACCGCACCAAGGCGCTCAAGGGCGCCGACGGAGTGTTGATCACCATCCTGCAAGGCGGCCCGCAAGTCTTCCGCGGCGATATCGAGATCCCCAAGAAACACAACGTCGACATCAACGTCGGCGACACCCGCGGCCCCGCCGGCATCTTTCGCGCGTTACGCACCTTGCCGGTGATGCTGGACATCTGCAAAGACGTCCGCCATCTCTGTCCCAAGGCAATAGTATTGAACTACACCAACCCCATGTCCATGCTTTGCCGCGGCATGCAGGCCGAGTTCCCGGAATTGAGCATCACCGGCCTCTGCCACAGCGTCCAAGGCACCGCCGAGATGCTCGCCCAGTGGATCGGAGCCCCCATGGACGAGGTCAGCTACCGTTGCGCCGGCATCAACCACCAAGCGTTCTACCTGGACTTCAAGTGGAATGGCGAGGACGCCTATCCGCTCATCCACAAGGCTATCGTCGAGAAGCCTGAGATCTACGACGCCGAGCAGGTGCGCAACGAGATGTATCTGGCCTTGGACTACTACGTCACCGAGTCCAGCGGCCACAACTCCGAGTACAACGCCTGGTTCCGCAAGCGCCCCGACCTGATCGAGAAGCATTGCACCCACGGAACCAACTGGAACCCTGGGCACCATGCCTTCATCCTCAACGATTACCTGGGCCGCGAGGGCAAGTGGCAGAAAGACGTGGAGGAGGAGCTGAAGAAGCCGCTGTCACCGGACGCCCTCAAGCGCGGGCATGAGTACGCCGCCTCGATCTTCAACGCCACTTTCGGCGACCACCAGATGTACGAGTTCAACGGCAATGTCCGCAACCGCGGGATAGTCGGAAACCTGCCCGAAGGCTGCTGCGTCGAGGTGCCGGTGCTGGCCTCGAAGCGCGGACTTGACGCCATCAACGTCGGCGAACTCCCCGCGCAGCTGGCGTTGCTCAACAACATCTCCGCGCGTTGTGAGGAGCTGGCGGTCGAGGGCGCGCTCAGGGGGGACTCCAAGATGATTTACCAGGCCGTCGCCTTCGACCCGCTCACCTCCGCGGTGCTCAGCTTGGAGGAGATCCGTAACATGGTCAACGAAATGTTCGCGGCCAACAAGGACTATCTCGGGCATTTCAAAAGCTTGGCCGTGATACGTTAAGAGTCCCTGTCCCCAGTGGGAAACCGGGGCTGAAGGGGCATGGCTTCGTCAAGGAACATCGTTCCACATGGCCCTGACTTGACGCTGACCCTAAATTAGGAACGGCTCCAGCGCCTGGGTCAACTACGCAGCCTCCACGGCCGCGGCGGCGCCGCCGCGGCCGAAACCACCTGCCTCGGCAGTTCCCTATTCGTTGAGCTCGAGGGTAATCAGCTCGGCCTTGACGCTTTTGATCAGGTTGAGCTTGCGGGTGAGTTCCTGGTGCTTCTCCTCGTCGCCGACGAGCTCCAGGAAGAGCAGGCCCTTCTCCGAGCAGTTGGGGGCGGCGGCGTCATGGATGCCCAGGCGGGTCTTGATCAGACAGCCCCAGCCGGTCAGGGTCTTCTGGACGTTGACGGCGGCGTCCTCCTCGCGGCGTCCGACCAGCACTAGCAGCACGTTTTTCTTTATTTCTCTCCCCTTGCTTTGGTTTTTAGTGTCGCATGGCTCGAATTAAGCCCCGCCAAGGAATATATTATCCTGTTTCCGCAATCAGGACAAGCGAGGCTTCGACAAAATGATCAACACGCCGAAAGGCATGAGGCTGCAGATAGGCATCTTCGGGCGCAGGAACGTGGGCAAGTCGTCCTTGCTCAACGCCATCGCCAGGCAGAGCGTGTCCATCACCTCCGACGTGGCCGGGACCACTACCGACCCCGTCGAGAAGGCCATGGAGATGCTGCCGCTCGGGCCGGTGCTGTTCATCGACACCGCCGGGATCGACGACACCGCCGGGATCGACGACACCGCCGGGATCGACGCCGCCCACGCTGATGACACTGCAACCGCTCGCCAAACCGGACTGGGCCAAAGGCGCGAAGGTCAGCGCCCTCGTTAAGCTGGATGGGGGTCAACACGGATGGCGACACCTTGGGCAACACCGGTTATTCCTTGGCGTATGGTCCGTCCTCCCTTGGCCGCCATCTCGTCGGCGACAGCCCCTGGACGCTCATGCAGTATTACGCCGCGCTGCCGTCGGACGTCAAGGTCTTGCCCTTGTCCGCCGGCCTACGCCGCGTCGCGTCCGGAAAACTGCGGCTCGCCAAGGTGAATGTGGAGTTCGTGCCGTGAGAAGCTCCCCGTCCGCCCCCTGGTTCGAGCCGGAACGCGTCACCCCCGACACGAAAATCTTCTGCGAGCACCCAGCGTAACTTCTCGAAAGCGAACGGCCCGACGCCGGGAACGCAGCCCCTGACGCCAATTTACGTCTGTTGCGACGACGTGTTCAAGGAGGGATATGACTTCGCAAAACTCGCCGTTTGGATGCGTGAATGGCGGGAGACGGCGCAGCGCCTCTATGGCGACTACTATCCACTGACGCCCTATTCGCGGGACGACCGGCAATGGATCGCCTGGCAGTTCCATCTGCCCGACGCTGATGAGGGCGTGGTCCAAGTGTTCATGCGGCCGGAGTCCCCCTTCGTCCACGGGTTCTTCCCGCTGCGCGCCGTGGACGCCACGGCCGTCTATGAGCTCAAGGACTACAACCGCGGCCTTGTGTCCGGCAGGCCAATGGCTCCGAGTTGCTGGAGTGGGGCGTCGAGGTGGGCATGGCCAAGCGGCCGGACTCGGCGCTGTTCCATTACCGACGGGCGAACTGACATATCTAGTTCCCCATGGGGACGCATGATGTCGGCCGACCAGACATGAAATCGCTTGATATTGTCCCATACCGATGTATACTGCGTGTCGTCGGCATGACGTAAAACTCGTATGGATGACGGGGCGGGCAATCCCTTTCATCCGTCATGATTCCTATTCAACCTTCCCTGGTGTCTCGCATATGAAAGCTGGCGGCGGCAACAAACTTCTGGTCGTCCAAGTGGCCGCCCTCGGCCATGACTTCTTCCTGGAACGGCATGGCCGCCCCCAATGGAAAGGTTGCGCGCTCCAAGCCGCGGAGACGGTCTTCCCCGCCCTGACCTGCCCCGTCCAAGCGAGCTTCCGCACCGCCTCCTGGCCGCGGGAACATGGCGTCACCTTCAACGGCAAATATTTCCCGGAGCTCGGCCGCCCCATGTTCTGGGAGCAGTCCGCCCGTTTGGTCAAAGGCCGCCGCTTCTGGGAGGACGCCCGGGCGGCGGGCAAAACCGTCGGAATGCTCTTCTGGCAGCAAAGCCTGGGCGAACAAGTCGACCTGCTGCTCTCGCCCGCCCCCATCCACAAACACCACGGCGGCATGGTCGAGGCCTTCCATTCCAAACCACCCGGACGTTACGAGGAGCTTTGCCGCGTCCTGGGCAAGAGCTTCAAGCTGCGCCACTACTGGGGGCCGCTAGCCTCCAGGCCGTCGAGCGAATGGATCGCCGAGGCCACGGCGGCGGCCATCGCCGCCCCCGACGCGCCAGACCTGCTCCTCTCCTACATCCCCCATTTGGACTACGCCCTGCAACGGCACGGGCCGGCCTCGCCCCAAGCGGCCAAGGCTTTCGGCGAGACCATGGAACTCTTGGGACGCCTGGCGGACGCGGCCGTCGACAACGGACGCGACTTCCTCTTCTACGGCGACTACGCCATCGCCCCGGCGGGACGGGCAGTCCTCCCCAACGTCCTGCTGCGCCGCGCCGGACTCTTGAAAACCCGAAGCGTCGGCAAGATGCTCTACCCGGACTTCCCCTCCTCCCGCGCCTTCGCCGTGGCCGACCACGAGACCGCCCATGTCTTCCTCGACTCCCCCGCGTCGTTGCCCGCCACGTTGGCGGCCTTGCAAGCAGGGACGGCCGACTTCGACCTCCTAGGCCAAAAAGAGGCCTCCCAACTGCGAGTGGACGCCCCCGACGCCGCAGCCTTGGTCTTGGCCGGCAAAGGCGGGAACTGGTTCGCCTATCCCTGGTGGGACGACCCGCGGGAGGCCCCCGACTACGCCCGGCACATCGACATCCACAACAAGCCCGGCTTCGACCCTTGCGAACTGTTCTTCGGCTGGCCCCCCCTGAGCATCACCCTCGACACCACCCGGATCAAAGGCACCCACGGACTCGCGGGCCCCTCCCGCCAGATCGCCTGGCTCAGCACCCTCCCCCTCCAGCCCGCCACCCCCTCACTGCCCGCCCTGGCGGCGGAACTATAACCACTTAATAACAAACAACTAATCCCCCAAAAGGCCTGGAGCGCTAAACCTGCGCTCCAGGCCTTTTTTTCGCCCCGCCGCCCCCTTCCCGCCAATACGCCGCTCTTCCTCGGAAAAACAATTTTCCGTTTTTTTTCGAGGATCGCCGTTGCAATGTGGATTATTTTGGAATATAATGGACAGTACTGGAATGAAATGGATTGACCATGCTGTCGTTCTGCGGACAAGACAAGATTGTAATTGACGCGAACGGGCGTCTGAAATTCAGCCCTCGGGTCCTTTCGGACTTCGAGAACAGCGGGGGCTTGGACGTGGTGTTGCATTGCCTGCCGGAAAGGGCGATCGCGGTATATCCGGAGGCGGTTTACTTGCAGATGCGCAAGAACGAGGCGAACCCGGCGGAACGGGCGGCGGAGAGCATGGTGTTCAGGCGGACGATGCGGCGCTTCGGGGCACTGTCCTCGTCGGAGCAGATCAGCCCGCAGGGCAGGATCACCTTGCCGCCGACCTACCGGGACTTGGCGGAACTGCTGCCCGGCACCGAGACGGTGGTGGTCGGCTGCGAGATCGGCGTCGAAATATGGAACTACAAGCTTTGGATGGAAGAGTTGAACATGATCAATAAACATTTGCGCGAAAAGGGCGAGCAGGAGATGTCCTCCGACCTCGCCGGGCCGAACAACCAATTCTAGGGGGTGAGTCATGATCAACCAAAAGATCAGGGTGCTGCCTTTGCGGGCGAAAAACCAGACCATCCACAACAAGTTGGGGGTGATCAAGGGGTTCTACGGAAGCAGGACGCATCCGTCCTACTTCGCGGTGAACATCAACGGCGACATCTACACGCTGACGCGGCAAGAGCTGGAACTGCGCTGACGCGCTAGGACAAGCATAGGGGGAAAGGGAAAAAAATGACGAAAAATGGCAAGGAGCTTTTGGCCTGTATGGTTTTCGTGATGCTCTGCCTGGTGCTGGCCGGAGGCGGCAAGCTGGCGAACGGTCTGCTTGTCAAGGAAAGCCTCTCCCAACAGGAACAGGCGAACTGGCGGAGCGTCGCGGGCGGGATCTCCACGGAGCTGCCCAAGGAATATGGCGAGGCTTGGCGGGAGCTGTCCGACAGATCCCCCCAATTGCTGCTCATGGCGGCCACCTCGCGTCTCAAGGCGGCCGGCGTCCAAGAGCGGCGGCAAGAAGTCGCCATCGACAGCGATTTCGCCACGTTGGCGTTGGGTATGTACAAGCCGGCGGCCCGCTGACCGGCAAACAAAGGAGTTTTCGGCGGCAACGCGTCTTCAACACTAAAGCAAGGGGGTTTGGCCATGGATGACAAAGATGTTCACGTCGTGTCGGAAATGCTCTACTACCTGTGGGAAGACCAGCCGGGCAGAACGCTTTCCCAAGCGCTCCGCGACAAGTTCAAGGAGGCCGAGAAGGCCTTGATGCGCCTGGAATACCGGGTGGAGGAGTTCCAGGACGCGGGGCGCCAGCAGGCCTCATGACCGAAGCGCCCCCTCCCCTCCCCCCCGGAGATGGTGGACAGGCGTCCCGGGCAAAACTGGTTCTGGCTGTCTTCGCGGCCGCGGCCATGGTGTTGACGGGGGCGTTGTTCTACTTCGCGGTCGTCGTCCGGCAGCCATATCTCGCCCAAGGCCGAAAGATCGCCTTCCGCGAAGGCGTGATCCCGGCGGCCCGCGGCAAGATATTGGACAGGGACGGCAAGCCGTTGTGCTGGAGCGAAAGGCATTACGACCTGCTGCTGCGCGGAAAAGTGAAGTCGGCCGCCGAGCGCGCCAGCCTGGAGAGACGGCTCGCCGCCGCGCTGGCCGAGACGGTGAGGCTCGACACGGCCGCCGCGGAGACAGTCGTCAAGCGAAACTTGAGCCCGGCGCAAATCGAGGCGCTGGAGCGGCTCGCCCCGGATTGCCGGGCGCTGAAAGTAACGCCCAGAGCCGAGCGTTACACGGTTGACTATCCGGAAGTGAAACGATTGGTCGGCCTGACCGCGCCCCAGGGCGACAACCTGGTGGGCCTGGACGGGCTGGAGAGACAACACGACTCGCGTCTATGCGGAAAAAATGGCCTTTACGAGGTGATGCTGGACAAAAACGGCGCCTGGGTCGAGGGGACCTGGAAGCTGAAAACGGCGGTGACCTCCGGGGAGGACGTCAAGCTGGACGTGAGCCTAGATGAAATAAGGGTAAAGGAAAGGGAACGAAAATGACTAACAGCAAAACTCAAGGCGCGGCGGGCGACCCCGGCAATTTCAGGCGCGGCGGCGGCAACGGCTCGTACTACCTACATTTCTACGAGCTGTTCCTGCGCGGCTCGAAAAGCAAAGACGAGGTGAGCTTCAGGGCTCTCTCCATCCCCGGACCGGTCAACGAGATCCGCGGCAGCCTCTAAAAACACCACCACACTGAACGCCGGGGCCTGCGGAAGCGCGCGACGCTTCCGCTGGCCCCCTTGTTTTTCCCCAATAAAATTTGCTAAAACCCCTTGTGCTCTCCCGAATTTGCGTTATACTTAAAGTATAACAAGAAAGAATGAGCGGCCCATGCAAGACGCGACGCACAAACGGCAGCCGACAACTCCACGTTTGGTGGAGGAGCTCCAGCGGCAAATCCTCTCCGGCGCCTTGGGCGCGCCCGGAGCGCGCTTCCTGACCGTCCGCAAGCTGGCCGAGAACTACAAGGTCTCCCTGGTCACCGCCCAACGGATCATGACGGCGTTGCGTGACCGCGGCTTTGTTATACTAAACGGAAACAAAAGCCAAATAGCCATCCCCGACAACGTTTCCTCCGGCTGGCTGATCGGCATGGTGGTCACCAACCTGGAGAACCCGTTTTTCGCCTCGTTGGCGCGGGAGACGCAACGGGCCGTGGTCGGGACGGGCGCGAAGATGGTCATCGCCGGCAGCGACTGCGACCCAGCCCGCGAACGCGACATCCTGGAGATGTTCCAAAAAGCTGGCGTCAACGGCGTCCTGGCCTGCCCCGGGATCGCCCCGGAGACCCGGGAACTCTACGCCAAGCTGAAGCTCCCGTACGTCTTCATCGCCCGCGACCTCGACGGCCTGGAGGCCGACGCCGTGCTGGCCGACAACCGCGCCGCCGCCTGGAAGACGGCGCGGCACTTCCTGGAGCTGGGCCGCCGCGAGCTGGCGTACATCGGCCTCGCCGGCGTCAACGAGGATCCCCGTTGGGAAGGCTTCCGCGCGGGGGCCGGAGCCGAGCCGCAAAAATTGTCGCTGGACATCAAAGGCTTCGAACGTGAGGACGACAGAGTCGCGGCCTTCCTCTCGCGATTGCCCAAACCCGCCGCGGTGTTCTGTTTCCACGACCTGCTGGCCGCCATGACGTTGCGGATCTGCGCCCGGACCGGCGTCCGCGTCCCCCACGACCTGGCGGTCGCCGGCTTCGACGACCTCCCCATCGCCGCAAACCTGCGCCTGACCTCCTCCGCATACCCGATCCGCGACATGGCCGCGATCGCCGTCGAGATCTTGATGGATAAAATCGCCCGCCCGGACCGCGCCCGCCCCATCAAACGCCTTCTAGACACCACGCTAGTTGTCCGAGAAAGCACGGGCGCCCCCGCGGGAGCCGACGCCGAAGAGCCCGCCTACGACTTCGCCGCCTACCAGTTCAGCTAATCGGATGCCTAGCATCCACAGGGTCCAGGTCGGAGACCTGGTCGCCTCCGCCGGCGAAAGAGGCGGTCGCCGCAGGCGAAATGCCTTTTGTCATGTTGATCGAAACGCATCAATTAAACCATAAGGAGTTATCAAGATGGCGATCACCCAAACAGCGGTCAGTTACTACGGGCTCGGCTACGTCGAGCACGCCGCGGCGGACTTCAAGGAGATGCGCGACCACGGCTGCAACACCGTGATCTTGGCGGTCACCGAGTTCGACATGGACTTCTGGTTCCCCAACATCCCGAAGATCGTCGCCAAGGCGCGTGAAACGGGGCTCAAGGTGTTGTTGGATCCCTGGGGCGTGGGCAAATACTTCGGCGGCGAGCAAGTCAGTTTGTTCCTGCAGAACAACATCCACCACCGCCAGGTGTCGGCGTTCACCGGAGAGCCCTTGGTGGCAGCCTGTTTCAACAGCAACGCCTTCCGCGACTACTTCCGCGGCCTCTGCCTGAAGCTGGCCCGCGAGGCCGGCGCCGACGGCTTCTTCTGGGACGAGCCCCATTACGCCCTGCCCAAAGCCTACGCCTCCATCACCGGCGGGGCGGCCGACGACTGGGCCTGCCGCTGCTCCGAGTGCATGAGGCGCTTCCAAGATTACTACGGCTACGAGATGCCCAAGATCATGAACGACGACGTCCGCCGTTTCCGTTGGCGCGAGGCGATGGTCATCCTGGAGGACACCTCGAAAGAAATCAAGCTAATCGACCCGAAGCTTGAGATCACCATGTGCGTCCACGCCACGCTCAACACCTACTACGTCACCGAGCAGCGCGGCTACGACAACTGGGATGCGGTGGCGGCCTGCCCCTATTTCGACGTGTTCTCGACCACCATCATCGACTGGGCGTTGCCGGAGAGCTTCTTCGAAAGCATCACCCGCCGGACGGTAGAGGCCGCGAAAAAGTACAACAAACCCTCGGAGCGCTGGCTGATGGGCTACTACAAACAGCCCGCCGACTTCGCCCAGATCGACCGGGTGGTGGACCTGTACGAGCGGTTGGGCGTGGACCGCCTGGCGAGCTGGACATATCGCGGCGGTTACGGCACGGTCCTGGCCGCGCCCGACGCACTAAAACTGTGGGACCGCATCGGCGCCAATTATGCGCGCGTCCTAAAAAAATAACCCAAAAAGTTTAGGAAAGGGGGTCTGGGGGAGAACCCTTTCCAAAGGGTTTCCCCCCAGGCACGACTTAACCCAAGGAGCTTTATCATGACCAAGCTAAACGACTTCGGCTACTTCGAAAAGGTTGTCGCCAACCTCAAAATGGTCAACGACCTGCAGTCCGACAACATCCGCGCCGCGGCCAAGCTGATGACCGACGCCATCGCTTCCGACCGTCTGATCAACGTCTACGGCGGCGGCGGGCACACCACGTTGGTGATGGGCGAGATGTTCTTCCGGGCGGGAGGGCTGAGCAACATCAACCCGATCATGGAGACGGGCCTCTCGGTGTTCAACCAAGCGTTGAAGTACCTGGAACTGGAGCGCTGCGTGAACTACGGCCGCTCGATCATGAAATACTACGACCTGCAAAGAGACGACGTGCTGATCATCTTCCACAACATCGGCATCAACGCCGCCACCATCGACGCCGCGCTGGAGGCGAAAGAGCGGGGCGTGAAGATCATCGCCGTGTCCAGCAGCCATTGGCAGGACGAGATGCCCGCCGACCACTTCATCCGGCATCCGTCGAAGAAAAACCTCTTCGAGCTGTCCGACGTGTGCATAAACGACTACAACCCGGTGGGCGACGCGGTGGTGGAGGTGCCTGGCTTCGCCTCGCCGATCGCCCCGATCTCGAACATGGTGGACTTCTACATCGCCCATTTGCTGGAGATCGAGACGGTACGCCAGTGCGTGGAGCGCGGGATAGAGCCCCCGGTCTGGCGCAGCGCCAACGCCCCCGGCGGCGACGAATTCAACGCCGGCTACCTGAAAAAATACAAGCCGAGGGTAAAATCGCTGTAGGATTGGTATATAAATAGAAGCAGGGCGAAAAACCATCCACCGAAAAGCGTCTAACGTCACAACCTTAACTGTTGAGATAAAATGAAGATGAAAAGTCACATCACATGGGCCGTTGCTTTCGTGGGCGCCTTGTTTTTGGGGACAGGATGCGATTCGTTTTTTAACGCCAAGGACGAGAAGGCTTGCGACTCCGCCCTTTTCAACTTTGAAAAAGCGACAGGAGGTGAATGCCTCGACACCACAGGCAAAATCAAGTGCGTGAGCGCAAACGAGGATTTCAGAATTGAGTCCGGGGCGTTGCGGGTACATAGTCGCTCGAACATAACAATACCAGACACAAGGCTTTTCCCTCCGCTCTCGCAAGAGGCGACGTTTTGCGCCTGGGTGCTTCCGCGGGTCAAAGAACCCTCGTATTATCAGACGGTGTTATTTAAAGGGAACCGTAAGGATAGTCCGCAAAAGATACAATTCGCCCTTACGCTCATAAATGGTTACCCCGAGTTTAAATATATGGATATCAGTGGGGCATGGCATGGGCTGATGGCTAAAGGCAATTATTTCAGCAGAGTCGGCGTTACTTCCACGATTCCTGTCAGTGAATGGACTCATCTATCCGCAACTTTCGATAGGGGTAAGACGCGGATGTTCATCAACGGCAAATTGGCGGGCGAAGTCGACGATCCCAAAAGCGATCGACTTGTCATGAATGACGCCCCCGTGCTTATCGGAGCGGGGAAGAGCTCTGATAATCTAACAACGTATTGCCTGGACGGCTTGGTCAACGACATCGGCATATATGATATAGCCCTTAGCCCCGAACGGCTCAAAAGCGTTTATGAGTCCCAAAAGGGGAAATATGTCGGCATGAAATTGGCGCTGAAGGAGATCGTCCCAGATGGCTACGATCCGGAGTTCAAGAAAAAGCTCCCGATAACCGCCGAATATGAGAAAAGCATTCCGACAACCGCGGTCACCGAAAATAACTGCCGCGCGAAGATAGCCCCAGATCAGGGCGCGCCTAGTCTTTTCATCAACGACAAGGCGCTGTATCCGATGATGTTCATGCCTTGCCCCTGGGTGAATAAAGAACAGACGTTCAACTCCAACCGCGATTTCGCCGCGGCCGGGGTGAATCTGTTCAGCGACATGATTGCGACCAACTTTGGTCCGTGCGAAACTTGGTGGAAAGGAGTTGGCGAGTATGATTTCAAGCAGGTCGATGACCGAATGAATGCGATAATCAAGGCCAATCCCGACGCCAGGATATTGATACGCCTCAAACTCGACCCGCCGAGTCGCTGGTGGCAAAAACCCGGACAGACTCCGGTGTTCTTCTGCGACGGCAAATACGAGGAATATAAAAATTGGACGAGCCTAGCGTCGAAAGATTGGGAGGAGCTCTATTCAAGGATGCTGCGGGATTTCGTCAACCATGTCGAAACTAGCGACTACGCCGCGCATGTCGCCGGATACCTGCCAGGAGGAGGCGGCGCCAGCGAATGGTATAATCATGGGGAGCAAAAAGGGATGGTCGACTATTCCCCCGTGACCCAGGCACGTTTCCGTGGATTCGTCAAGCAGAAATACCACACGCTCTCCGCGATCAACGCCGCCTGGAGGAAAGACTTCAAGGACTTCAGCCAAGTGAACGTCCCGACACCGGCGGAAAGGATGAGCGCCGAGCTCGGCCTCTTCCGCGATCCCGTGGCGACCCGGGCCTGTGTCGACTATTTCCTTTTCCTCAACGACATCACCGCACGCAACATGCTCAACTGCGCCAAGATCATCAAGGAGGCAAGCGGAGGGGCGAAATTGGTCGGGTTCTTCCATGGCTATCTACCGTTGGGGCGATTCGGGGATCAGGGCAGCATGCTGAACAACGGTCATTGCGCTTTGGGGAAAGTCGTCAGCTCGCCGGATATCGATTTTTTCTGCACTCCGACAGATTACAACGAACGCGGTCCTGGCGAGCCTGGATTTCTTATCGGCAACTTCAACGGCACGTATTTTTTGAATAACAAATTGTTCTGGGATGAAGCTGACTTAAGAACCCATTTCCATCAGCGCAGTGGAGAGTTCGGAGCTACCGATTCGCTGGAAGAGACGTTGACAATCATGCAACGGGCGTTCGGCTACACGCTCACCAAAGGCAACGCGATCTGGTGGTTCGCCCTCGCAGGCAACGCCTATTTCCATGAGCAGTCCATAATGGAGGAGGTGGCGAAGTTCCAAAAGCTAGGCGAGAAGTCCATGGCCTTGAGCAAAAAGCCAGTCTCGGAAGTGGCGTTCGTCATGGACGAGGCAAGCGGCGGATATTTATCTTATCGGGATACTGCGTTCATCAGAGATTTGATCCGGGGAACTTATACCTGCACCACCAAAGTCGGTGCGCCATGCGACATGTTTTTGACCACCGACATGAAGAACCCCGACATGCCAGATTATAAAGTCTACGTTTTCCCTAATCTTTTCTATGCGGACGCCGAAACCCGCGCGGCCATTGAACGCAAGGTGAGGAAGAACAACGCCGTCGCCGTCTGGCTATATGCGCCAGGACTCATCTCCGAGAAGGGCCTCGACACGGAAGGCATGAAGACTCTCACCGGCATGTCTTTCAAGATGACCAACAAGGCGACCGACTTGCGGATGGGCGTCGTCAGCGCTGACGGGCCTATCGGCCAAACGAAGTCAGGATTTGACGTTTACCCAAAGGTCAGCCCCTGCTTTGAAGTCGCCGACCCGGAGGCCAAGACTGTCGGGACGGTCGACGGCAAGCCAGCCTTGGCTGTGAAGGAGTTTGGTTCCTGGCGCTCCATTTACTCCCTCACGCCGCTGACGGTCGAGCTGCTCCGCGAGATTTGCGATTACGCCGGAGTGCACGTATACTCACGGACTAACGACGTGTTCTCCGCCAACAGCAGTTTCGTCATGCTGCACACTTCCAGCGCGGGCGACAAGGAAATCAAACTGCCAGGCAAGTATAGAGTCACCGAGTTGTTGAGCGGTAAAAAAATCGGGGATAGCGTCTCTGTCATCAACGAGACGCTTCCAGCCCAGACCACTAAAATCTATCAACTGGAAAAGTGATCATGAACGACAATACAGTTGTGTCCCCATTGGCCGCGTCCAAACGCTGGGGGGCGGGTTTCCACAGTGCCTACCCCATGCGAAAATGGACACTGGTGAAAAGCATGAAACAGATGATGCGAGACAATGTTCGCGGGATGCTTTGCTCGCCGCGCTTCACGTGGCAACGCCTCGGCGGCGACGAGTTCAACGCCGGTTACCTGAAAAAAAACAAGCCGCGGGTAAAATCCCTGTAGAATTGGTATATAATAATGGAAGCATGCCGGGAGGCGTCCGATGAAAAAAGTATTGGCTTTCACGCTCGTGGAATTGCTCATCGTCATCGCGGTGATCGCGATCTTGTCGAGCCTGCTCCTCCCGGCGCTCAACCAAGCCAAGGAGAAAGGGCGGCAGATTTTATGCCTCAATAACCTCAAGCAATGCAACATCGCCACGTTCGCGTATAGCAATGACTACGGAGGGTATGCGCCATCGTTTCATCAAAATGGTTGCTTTGACTTCTTGGGGATAGGCATAATGGAATTGCGATGGTCTGCCGCTCTTTATGCCGGCGGCTACTTGACGACAACTAAAACCGCTTGGTGCCCGACAGACTTCGAGGCATCATATAACCGCTATCCCAATATTGACAACAGGCCATATGATGCGGCAGTGTTTAGCTACGGAATGTTCACGTCTCTTGGGGTATGGTACAACATCACGAAAGAAAAAAACCCTTCCCGTACACCTATCTATGCGGATAGCATCTACTTTTACACATTCGCTGGATACGACAAATGGTGCTTCGCCAGTTATATTAACTGGAACGCCCCTCCTGTCTCAGTAACAGATAGAACCGTGCATCTACGGCATCAGGGCGCATCAGGGAACGCCGCTTTCGCCGATGGTCACGTGAGTTCATTGAACGCGGCTGACTTTAAAGAATCAGGCATTGGGGGAGGGCGCTCAAAATACTATATGCCATTGGCTTTCTGAGTTAATATTGGGATTTGATGAATCAAGGCGTTCAAATGCAAGATAATTGGTATCGTCATAGTTACAGGCGCTGCCTAAAGGAGAACAAGAGATGAAAAAATATTTATCAAAGATGAATCTCGCCCTTTTTGCACTATTTTTAATTTCCGGATGCGCTTCGCTTTTCACGGCCAAGGATGAAAAGCCCTTGGCCGCAGTCTGTTTCAATTTCGAGAAAGCGACGGGGCGGGAGTGTTGCGATGCGACAGGGAAAATCCGGTGTGTGAGCGGGAACGAGGTGTTCAGGACAGAAGGGGGGGCGTTGCGCACGCATGGCCGCTCCGACATAAAAATTCCGGACACAAGACTGTTTCCTGCGAATCCACATGAGGTGACATTGTGCGCCTGGGTGTTTCCGTGCGTCATTGGTTCATATCAAACCGTGTTGTTTAAAGGGAACCGCAAGGACAAGCCACAGAAAATACAATTCTGTCTCTCTCTCAAAGATGGAAATCCTGAGTTCAAGTATATGGATATCGACGGCACGTGGAAAGGGATCATGATGGCCGGGAAAGTTTACAAAAACAAGCTGGACATTGCGCCGATACCGATTAGTAAATGGAGTCATTTGGCCGCGACATTCAACAACGGAAAATCAAAGCTTTTCGTTAACGGGAAATTGGTTGGGGAATTCGACGAATTGCAAGGCGACCAGTTGGTAATCAATGCTGCGCCCATGCTGGTCGGTGTTGGACAAACCTTTGGGAAAGATAAACCCGGTTATTCCTTTGATGGCTTGGTCAATGACATCGGGATCTTCGACAAGGCTCTTAGTATCGAACAACTCAAAAGCATATATGAATGTCAAACAATAAAGTATGCCAACATAAAAATCACATCGAAAGAGGTGATTCCAGCAGGATACGATCCCAAGTTCAAAAACAAACTTCCTATAACCGCCGAATATGAGAAAAACAATCCAAAAACCACGATCATGGAAAAGAACTGCCGCGCTAAAATAGCTCCGTATCAAGGAGCCCCTAGCCTTTACGTCAATGACAAGGTTATATATCCGATGATGTTCATGCCCTCCATAACGGAGGACACGCGACAAACCTTCAACTCGTCCCACGATTTCGCCGCCGCCGGGGTCACGCTCTTTAGCGACGTGATCGCCACCAACCTCGCGGGCCCGTGCAACACTTGGTGGAAAGGCGTTGGCGATTATGACTTCAAGCAGATAGATGACCGCATAAAAACGACAATCCGAGCCAATCCCGACGCCAGGATTTTAATACGCCTAAAACTCGACCCGCCGAGCCGTTGGTGGCAGAAAGACCATCCCGGCCAAACTCCGGTGTTTTTCCGCGACGGCAAATACGAGGAACATAAAGGCTGGACAAGCCTGGCGTCGAAAGATTGGGAGACGCTCTACTCGAAAATGTTGCGGGATTTCGTCGATCATGTTGAATCAAGCGACTATGCCGCTCATGTCGCCGGATACCTACCGGCTGGCGGCTACTCCAGCGAGTGGTGGTACCATGGGCAGGATAACGGACTGATTGACTATTCCCCCGTGGCGCAAACGCGTTTCCAGGAATTCGTCAAACAGAAATACCACATGATCGCCACTATCAATGCCGCTTGGGGGAAAGACTTCAAGGACTTCAGCGAGGCGAGCATCCCAACTCCAGCGGCAAGGATGAAAGGCCAGATCGGCATATTCCACAATCCAGCAACTGACCAAGCCTGCATCGACTATTTCCTTTTCCTCAACGATATCACCGAACGCAACATGCTCAACTGCGCCAGGATTATCAAAGAGGCAACCAGGGGCGCAAAATTGGTCGGCTACTTCCACGGCTATCTGCCCTTGGGGAACTTGACTATTTCCGGCATGCTGAACAATGGACATTGCACTTTGGGAAAAGTCGTCAGCTCGCCAGACATCGATTTCTTTTGCACTCCGACAGATTACGTAGAACGTGGCCCCGGCGAACCTGGATTTCACATTGGTAACTTCAATGGCACGTATTTCTTGAATAATAAACTATTCTGGGATGAAGCTGACTTAAGAACCCATTTCCATCAGAACAGGGGAGAGTTCGGAGCTACCGAGTCGCTGAAAGAGACGTTGACAGTCATGCAACGGGCATTCGGCTACACGCTCACCAAAGGCAACGCAATCTGGTGGTTCGCCCTCGCTGGCGACGCCTATTTCCATGAGCAGGCTATAATGGAAGAGGTGGCGAAGTTCCAGAAGATCGGAGAGAAATCCATGACTTTCAGCAAAAAGCCAGTTTCGGAAGTGGCGTTCGTCATGGACGAGGCAAGCATCGGATATTTAAGTTATCAGGAGAGTCCGTTAATCACAGAGTTGATCCGGGGAACTTATACCTGCACCACAAAACTCGGCGCGCCATGCGACATGTATTTGACTACCGACTTGAAAAACCCGGACATGCCAGATTATAAAGTCTACGTTTTCCCTAATCTTTTCTATGCGGACGCCGAAACCCGCGCGGCCATTGAACGCAAGGTGAGGAAGAACAACGCCGTCGCCGTCTGGCTATATGCGCCAGGACTCATCTCCGAGAAGGGCATCGACACGGAAGGCATGAAGGCTCTCACTGGCATGTCTTTCAAGATGACCAACAAGGCGACCGACTTGCGGATGGGCGTCGTCAGCGCTGACGGGCCTATCGGCCAAACGAAGTCCGGGTTTGACGTCTACCACAAAATCAGCCCCTGCTTTGAGGTGACCGATCCCGAAGCCCGGATTGTCGGGATGGTCGACGGCAAGCCCGCCTTGGCGATGAAGGAGTTCGGGTCCTGGCGCTCCATCTACTCCCTCACGCCGCTGACGGTCGAGCTGCTCCGCGAGATTTGCGATTACGCCGGCGTGCACGTATACTCACGGACTAACGACGCGTTCTCCGCCAACAGCAGTTTCGTCATGCTGCACACTTCCAGCGCGGGCGACAAGGAAATTAAACTGCCAGGAAAATATAAAGTCACCGAGTTGTTGAGCGGTGAGAAAATCGGGGATAGCGTCTCTGTCATCAACGAGACGCTTCCAGCCCAGACCACTAAAATCTATCAACTGGAAAAGTGATCATGAACGACAATGCGCGTGTGTCCCCGCTGGCCGCGTCTATGCGCGGGGGGACGGGGTTCCACAGCTCCTACCCCCTGCGGGAATGGGCGCTGGTGAAAAAAATCCGGCAGATGACGCAGGACAATACCTGTGGCGAGCTTCGCTCGCTGCGCTTCACCTGGCAAAGGCCCAAGAAGCAGGCGGCGGAAGAACAGACCTTCCTGTACCAAACCCTTCCCTGGCTGCTGGACATCGCCTGGTTCTTGGCGGACGCGCCGCTGACGAGTTTGCACATCGAGAGCGTCCCAGGAAAAAACAGCCTGTTCGCGTTGGCGATGTTCGCAAACGGCGTCGCCGCCGAGATCGAGCTCAACGAGTGCCTCCCGGACTCCATGCCCGCAACCAATTTCATCAAGGCCAACTTCACCCACGGGCATCTGACCAACCAGCCGATTGTCGGGCATTTCAACGAGGAGGGCTCCATCCTCGCGAACGACAACGAGATGCGGCGCATGGTCATCGAGAACTCCGATTGGGACGATTGCGGCGACGAGATCGAACTATGCCACCGCTCCATGCTCCGGTCGATAGAACGCGGCGAACACCCCGCAGGCCCGCTCAACAGCGCGGCGATAATCCAAGCCATCCAAGAGGCACTGAGATGAACCCCATTAAAATCGTCGTGGCGGGAACCGCCAATCCACATATTCCGCACTATCTAAACGGGTACGGCAGAGATACGTCCACCGCGGAGTTCATCGCCGTGGCGGACTTTGACGAGAAGCGGCTCGACCAAGCAAAAACATCGTTGAAGAGCCGTCCGGGAACGCAATTCTTCTCCGACTGGCGGGAAATGCTCGATGCCTGCCCCGACGCCGAAGCGATCATGATCGGCAGCGACAACAAAAGCCACTTCGAAATGTTCAAGGAGGCTGTCAGCCGCAAACTGCATATTTACAGCATGAAAGTCGTCTCCATGGACACGGACGAATGCGCCAAGCTGTTGGCTTTGACCAAAGATTACGACAGGACTATCCAGGTGGAGCTGGAGCTGCATTTCCGCCCGCAATTCCAGTACGCCAAAAAACTGGTCGCGGCGGGGACGCTCGGCGAGATCGAATCGATCTACCTCACCAACATCTCGCAGAGCCCGATCAACTACTTCCCCAACTGGGGCGACCCGGAGCTGTCCTATGGCAAAGTCGTCCCAATCCGGCCAGGGGCGGATGTCTTCCGGGGCGGGGCGCTAACCGACCATCCGCACCCCTTCGACATGATCCGCTGGATCACGGGACACGAGTTCAAGCAAGTTTACGCCGTCAGCGCCCGGAACCAGCGCGCCCATCTGAAAGTAGAAGACCACATCGCCATCACCGGCGAATTGGACAACGGGACGAAAGTCTTCGTCAACCCGTCCTACTCCCATTTGGAGGAGAAGGTGGCGACCCGGCGGCTGCTCTGGCCGAAATCGCTGGAATGCAACCTGAAGATCACCGGGACGAAGGGTTACTACGCCACGGATTTTTATGACAAGCATGTCTATGTGGTCGGCAACCATCACCAGTCGCCCGACCGGCTGATCGTCGACGGCACGGGGCAGGTCATCCTGCGCCCCGACGACAGCTTGATGGGGTGTTTCGCCGCCTGCGTGAGAGGCGAGCGGGAAAAGCCGGAATCAAGCTTGGCGGACGGCATAGCGGCGGTCAACGTCATGAACGCCGCCTATGAGTCGGTTTACCAGGGCAAGACCATCAGCGTGAAAAAACAAGCTCCTCCGCAGCATTTGTCGGGAATCCACAACGGGAGGTAAGTGCAATGTGGAGCCATGAAAAGAATAGGGGCCGAGCGAGTTTCACACTCATTGAGCTGCTCGTCACGATCGCCATCATCGGAATTTTGTCGAGCCTGTTGCTGCCGGCGTTGGGCAAAGCGCGGGAAAGCGGCAGGAAGATCGCCTGCGCAGGAAACTTGCGCAACATCCTGCAAGGCTGTGTCTTGTATGTGGACGACAACAACGGCTGGTTGCCCCTTTCCAGGTATAACGCCCAGTATGTCTACCATATCAATGAATATCTCAAGCAGCAATACAGCGCTAAATTCGACTCGGTTCCGTGCTTGCAGTTTAGCCGTCCGGATGGCCTATACTTCTGTCCTTCGCTAAGCTCGCCGCCGCAAAACTCCCCTTGCTGGAAAGGAGGAACCGACACCGCCCCCGTCTACTATCCCAGCTACAGGCAGACTTTCACGGACAGCACGGACGCCAGGAGCGGTTGCTGGAACAACCGCGACGCAAGCAACAACCCGGTATGGCAACGGCGCCTTGACGCGATCAAAGATGGATCCGCTATCATTGGAGACACGAATTGGTCTTCCGCGGCTGGCGGCATCGTCTACCAATGCTCTTACTTGGTTGCAGGATATGAGAGGCTTCCCCCCTCCGCGACCAATGGCGAGTGCGCCCCGGGCTGGAACCACCTTAATTCCTCCAACCTCGGCTTCAAGGACGGGCACGTCCAGGCCTATAGTTACAACGGACTCCGGCTTTTCGACAACGACTACGTGCCCAAATGAGCAACGAAATCGGCAATGTCCCATGTCGCGCTGTCGGCTGCGACGGGTTCTCTTTGGACAAGCTGGAGCTCGAGGCCGCGAACGCTAGCGCAGCAAGGCGCTCAACTAGTCGTGAAGCTCATGTAGGAGATCCTCCCGGCTTAGGGCGCAAAAAAAGCGGCTGGACAACCAGCCGCTTCATTAATCTCATCTCAAGGCCACCCCCCTCACCATCCAGAGGTAGCCTCATCGTCATCACCCTTGTCGGCTTTAGCGCCTTTGGCGCCATCCGCCTTCTTCGCCGGAGCCTTGGCGGCATCGTCCGCGGAGGCGTCGTCATCATCATCGCCTGATTCGACGTCGGCCTTTTTCGCGTCAGCCTTGACCGCAGCATCTTTTTTGACGTCAGCCTTGACCGCTCCAGCATCTTTTTTGACATCGGCCTTGACCGCGGCGTCAGCCTTCTTCACGTCGGCTTTACCTGCATCGTCCGCCGTATCCTCCTCGTCGGCCATATCCTCGTCGGCCTTCTTGGCGTCAGCTTTCTTGGTGGTGGCTTTGCCTGCATCGTCCGCAGTCTCCTCGTCAGCCATATCCTCGTCGGCCTCCTTGGCGTCAGCTTTCTTGGCGGTGGCTTTGCCTGTATCGTCCGCAGCCTCCTCGTCGGCCATATCCTCGTCGGCCTTGCCAGCGTCGGCTTTTTGGGCGGCGGGCTTCTCCTCGTCAGCGTCAGTCTCCTCATCGTCAACCTTGCCCGCGTCGGCTTTCTCACCGTCGACGTCGTCGGCCTCAGCCTTGGGCTTGGCTCCGGAAGTGGCTTCGGCCCTGGGGACAACGTAGCCCAAAACATCCTTGCCCTCCATCTGCGCCTGGGCGGAAGCCATGGCGATCTTCTTCAGATCCTCGACAGGGGCGCCGGAAAGTTTGAGTTGCGCTCCGCCGCCCAAGGCCTTCTCAATCTTATAATTGAACTCATACCCCGCCCGGAAAGGATCGCAATAGTCCTTGTCCAGCTGCAGTTGCAAATTGCCGTCAAGGACTCTCCAACTCCCGGAGATGCGGAGGTTGGGAACGGCCAGGAAATACGCCTCGAACTTGCCGCTGTCATTGAAAACGAGGATGCTGCCAGGAACTAACACTGCCTTGATTTTCTGCCCGGACTCGCCGACGGTGTCGGCCACGGCCGTGACATATTTCTCGAAGACCGCAGGCACAACCCCGGCGTAGCGAGTCACCAGCTGGTGCTCCTTGGTCTGAGCGTCCACGATCTTCTCGATCTCCAGAGCCTTCTGCTCGTCGATAGTCTTGACCTGCCAGTCGCCCTTCCAGACATTCGTCCCTAGCAACGTTTTAGTGAACGTGAGGTCGTTGCCATAGAAGGCGAAGCCGCAATTGGCGACGAAAGCCAAAGCCAGAATGGTCACCGTGAACTTCTTGAGGGATTGTCCGGAACGCTTCATCATAATTCTCCAGTTATGTGGAAAACGCCTAATAATCGATGCTTCAAAATAACTTGCGCCGTCGGAAATTCAAGCAGCTTTGCCAAAAAGTGGCGACAAGCATCAGGGCGCGGCCAACGTCTCCCGCTCAAAGGCGGCGAACGCCTCCAGCCGCCCGGCGTAAAGGCCGGCCAGCGAACGGTCCGGCTCCACCGTGACCGAGGTGGCCGCGAACTTCCCGGCCAGCTCCTCCCAACCGTGCCCGCCGACCGCCCGGGCCGCCAACATCGCGGCCCCCAACGTCGCCGAGTCCGGGACCGAGATCTTCTCGAGCGGCGCCTGGAACACATCCGCCAAGGTCTGGCAGACCCCGGGCGAACGGGACGCCCCCCCCGTCACCCGGATGCGACGGAAACCGCCGCCAATCCAGCCGGAATGCAGTTTCATGCTCAAGGCCTGGGCCTCCACGACGGCGCGGATCCGTTCCGCCGGCGCCCCGCCTCCGGCGATGAAAGCGTCGTCGCCCCGGTAACGCGGGCCGGTGGACAACGCCAGCGGTGTGATCTCCGGGACGAAATAGGGCAACATCAGATTGCCGCGACAGCCAGGCTCGCTGGTGGCGAAGGCCTCCCCGCCGAAGAACTCCCAATCAACCCCCAGGAGCTCCTTGACGCGCTCGCGGGCCAGGGAACCGTTCTTGAAACAGATCAAGCACATGAAGCCCCCCGCGGGATTGCCGAAGACATGCCCATAGCCCGCCGGGTCGGTGGCGGGCTGGGTCAGCGCCGCGAAGAAGGTGTCGCTGGTGCCCAAGCTAATGACCGCCGTCCCGGGGGCCGCCGCCCCCATGCCGACCAGGCTGCACGGATTGTCGCCAGACCAAGCCAGCACCGGGACGCCAGGACGCAGGCCATAACGCGCGAAATAGGAGGCCAGCCCTCCGACGACCGTCCCGGACGCCACGGCCGGCGGCAGCTTCTCCAGCAACCCGGGCGCGGTGGCGGCGGCGATGGCCTCGTCCCACTTGAGCGTCTTGAGGTTGAACAGGTTCATCCCGGAGCCGTCGCCGAAATCGATCGGGGCGTTGGCGCCCACCAACAGCGACGCCATGAAGGAACTGACAAGATGGACGCGGTCGGTCTTGCCGTAAGCCTCCGGCTCCTCCTTGAAGAACTTCCGGATCTGCGGGCCGGTGAAACGCTCCACCGCCGGCGAGCCGGTGAGCTCGCGCAACGCCTTGTCCCCCACCGCGGCGGTGATCTCGCGGCACTCGACGGAAGTCGAGCTGTCCATCCAGATCGGCGCGGCGCGGCGCGTCAACGCGGGGCGGACGCGCTCGGCCAAGCCGGTCTCCCCTCCCCCGCGCAAGCGCCGCTCGAACGAGGCGTCGACATAGACCGAGCCATGCTGCTGCCCCGAGCCGCTGACACCCTTGACCTCGTCCAGCGGCGCGCCCGAACTCCGCAGCTTGTCCAAGACCAAGTCGAGGGCCTCGGCCCACATAAGCGGATCGGAGCGCTTCACCAACGGGTCATGGTCGGCGAGGAACCCGTTGGGGCATTGATAGAGCGGCAGCTCCTGCGAGTAGTTCACGGCCGCCGTGGCGACGATCGCGCCGCCCGCAGCGTCGATCAACATAGCTTTCAGCCCCTGCGTGCTGCTGTCCAACCCCAGATACAACCCCATACCCACCTCCGAATTGTTAGTTCCGCATGAAAAAAAACGCCGTGACGGGAAAATTAGTTGTTTTACCGTCAATATCAACTAGATTCCCTAAGTTAGCAGAAACAAAACACATAACATGCGGAGGACACCATGAGGCACGAAAAATTCACGGTCAATGGCAAGACCATCGACGGCTACGAGATTCCCATCGGCCCGGTGAAACTGGTCAACGTCGTCACCGACAAGGGCATGATCGGCTGCGGCGCCTTTGACGTGGCGGCGCTGGACAAATTCAGCTACCCCGCGGCGCGGGTCAAGGCAAAGGAAGGCAAATCCATCGGCAGCGTGGAGGATCTGCTTGACGCGGTGATCCGCGAGGCCAACCAGAACGCGACCAAACTGGGCATCGCCCCGGATATGCCGGTCAAAGAGGCGTTAGCCCTGCTTTGAGCCGATTCGGCGCGAGGCTCACACGTCTGGCGCCGAGCTCCGCGTCCCGCATCTGCCGCGACAAGGCGCGCAACGGGACGGGCCAGAGCCACATCTCGAAATTCCCCAGCCCATCCGCTTTCGCCCGCGCCAACGAACGGGCGAAAGCTTGGCGGCGCTCCACCGGATCCTCGCCGAACCGCGGACAGCGCCCCGCCAGCGCGCGATTGAGGACGCCGAACAAAATCTGGTTTTTCGGACAATAGTCCTGGGCGTAGGAATTGGTGAGATAGACGCAATAATCTATGTGGCAGCGCGGGATCACGCAGCCGTCCCACGCCGCGGCGAGATAGGCGTCGGCGTCCTTCTTCACGGCGAAAGACTTACCCGGCATGACGATCCGCCCGAAGGGATCGACCAACCAGACGTTCGGCCCGGACCTGATCTCGCAGATGGTGTGCGGCGAGTTCAGGGTTTTCTTGTCCTTGATCAAATAAATGATCTGCGTCTTGAAGCCCAGTTGATAGGCCAGCTCGGAGACGACCCACGCCTTGCGGTCGCAAAGCCCGAACTTCCGGTCCCAGATGTCCTTCGCGCGCTCGAGTTTGTTGAGGTCGTGATCGCTGGATATCCTAGAGCCCACCGTCGTCGCCAAGTTCCGGATCAGCTCGTCCGACGACATGGCCTGACGGGACAACGCCCTGGCCCTGTCGTGGAAATACACCGCGTCCGACCAAAGCTGGAAATCCCACAGGTTGAACCCGGCTTTGAGGAAACCCGCGCCGATGCCCTCCTTCGCCAGCACCCCTCCATAATAATCCATCTTCTCGCGCTCTCCAGCCGCCGCGCCGACGAGGCGAGCGGCCAAGCGCATCGCCTCAGGCGCGTCGCCCTTGCGGACGGCGTCGAGCCATTGAGCGGCCATCTCGCCGCCCCCAGGCCTCCCGCCCACCAACAGCGCCGAACACAGGGAACAAACGACAACAACAACCACCATCAGCAATTTCCGGCAACGCATAAAGCAATTCCCCTACATCAAAAAACACCTAATCATCCCCCGTCACCCGCACGCGTTCCGTACATTTACGCACCCGGACATGCGGCGCTCACAACAATACGCCATAACCTAAACGGAGCATCTAGAAATACCTATTTCTTTATTATCATCTCAATCAATTCCCACAAAAAACGCATTACGCAGGTGAAAAACCCACAATTACCAACCAGCGGAACTAACTACGAAAAGACCTTGAATCCCCCAAAAAGTGTCGTGTTCTTCACAACAACACACCAGGAACCATCACCAATCACAACCACTGAAGCGAAAGGGACATTGTTCCTTAAGAACTTCAACAGCAGGAATTAGCGAAGCGTCATCCCCCAGAATTCCGACATCGAACAAATACACAAAATCATGAAAACATTACAATAATGGAAAACAGCGATAAATCAAGGGACCAACACATTTTTAACATCATCTTAACATGCGCCGCAGCGTTTTCGCCACGTTTTTCGCAACGCCACTTGCGGGGAAAGCCAAGCGGGGTTATTTTCCGGCAAACGAACGAGGCATCACATGGCACGACAGACAACACGGCGGGCGGCCCTAGAGCACGCGCTCTCCCAGGCGGGAGGGCCAATGCGGGTCGAAGACGTCCTCAAAGCCGGACGCGAACAAGTACCGACCTTGAACTTGGCGACCGTCTACCGCAACCTGAAGGCCATGGTGGAACAGGGTTGGCTGCTGAAATTCAATCATCCGGAGCTGGGGGCGCTCTACGAGCTGGCCGGCCGGGAGCACCACCACAATTTCTATTGCCGCTCCTGCGACCGCCTGTTCAGCCTGCCCGGCTGCCCGCTCAAGGAGGAACTGCCCGCCCCGCCGGGCTTCGTCACCGAGGGGCACGAGGTGTTCCTGTTCGGGACTTGCCCCGACTGCGGAGCTCACCCCCGGGAGCAGACCCCGTAGAGCACGTCGAACTCGGCGTTCACCCCCCCTCCCCCGTCGGCCTGGGTCCGCTGGTGGTGGGCGATCACTTTCCTCAAAAGCCCGGGCGGCAACGGCGCCGCCGTGGGGTTGCCCGCCCCGATGTTGTTGACGCTCCGCAAGAAATCCATGGCCGAGGCGAAAGGCTCCAAATGCCGTTCGAACCGGATATCCCGCGAAGCGAAGACCGCCAGAGCGAGCTCATGCTCCTGGACGCTGGGCGGAGGAGGAGCCGGAAAGGTGACGCCCAGCTCCGCGAACGAACGCCGCAACTGGCCGAAAGTCCCCTCCGTCAGCGAGCTGAACGCCAGCCGCCCTCCTGGCCGCAGCGCGTCGTGGTAACGCCGCAGCACCGCCGGGAGCTCGGAAAACCATTGCATGGCGAAGCCCGTGACCACCAGATCGAAACCGCCGCGGTCAGGGGCCTCGCCGTCCATGCGGGCGAACACGATGTCCGCGTCCGGCGCCTGGACGGCGAGCTTCCCGCGGCAAAGCCCGAGCATGGTCTCGGAAAGGTCGGTGACGACGAACTGGGCTCCGGGATAGAGGCGGACGACCCCGGCGGTGACAAAGCCGGTGCCGCAACCGATCTCCAACACGCGTTCCGGAGGACGCGGCGGCGGGAACTCCGCCAGCATGCCCACCAGCTTCGCGGCGAAAAGCCGTTGGGTGGCGGCGTGACGGTCGTAGTCGGCGGCCCGCTTGCTAAAATTGGCCTGAACCTTAGTTTTCGATATCATGGGCGGACAGGAAGCTCGCGATGGTTTCGACGCACTGGCGCTGATGGGTGAGGACCAAGCCATGCCCGGCGCCGGGGAAAAGCTTCAGCTCGGCCCTTTGAACATGGTCCGCCACATAGCGGGCGGAGGCGACATCCACCACCGCGTCTTGCTCGCCGTGCAAGATCAATGTCGGAGCCTGGATCTCGCCCAACCGGCCGCGCAAGTCGGCGGCCAGCAGGAGTTCCAGGCCCGCGGCCAGCCTGGGCACGTTAAGGGGGGCGGGAACCTTGAAACGAATGTTGGAGGGGGTGGCCATGGTTTTGAAGAAGTTCTCCAACACTAGTTCCGGGGTCTTGCGCAATCCGAGCTTCATGCTCCGTATATTGCGGTCGGGCTGCCCGGCGTAACCGGGGGCGGCGGAGAAACGGGAGAAACCGGAAATGATCACCAACGCTTTGACGCGCTCCGGGGCGTAGGCGGCCGCCTCCAAGGCGTGGAGCGAGCCCAGCGAGCAGCCGAACACCACGCAGCGAGGACGGACGGTAAGGGCGGCGACGGCCTCCGGCTCCAAACTGGGCAGCCGCGGGGCGGGATCGAAAAAACCGAAGTCCACCGCATCGTACGCCTCGGGGGCCAGGCCGCGGTGGTAGGGCAGGAATAGCTCGGGCATGGTGGCCCAGCCGGGATAAAAGACGCGGGACGTGGCGTTCATGTCCGGATCTGCCCGTTGCCGTAGACTTGGTACTTATAGATGGTGAGCTCCTTCGGCCCCATGGGGCCGCGGGCGTGGAGCTTATCGGTACTGATGCCGATCTCCGCGCCCATGCCAAACTCGTAACCGTCGGTGAAACGGGTGGAGGCGTTGACGTAGACGGTGGAGGAGTCGACCTGGGCCATGAACTTGGCGACGCTCTCGGGCAGGTCGGAGATGATCAGGTCGCTGTGCTTGGAGCCGTAGCGGTTGATGTGGGCGATGGCGGCGTCAAGGTCGTCGACCACGCGGACCGCCAGGACAAGGGCGAGATACTCCTCGCCCCAGTCGTCCTCGGTGGCGGGAATGGCCTGGGGCGCGAAGGAGCGGAAGGCGTCGTCGCCGCGCAGCTCCACCTGCCGCGCCAGCAAGGCGGCGGCGATCTTGGGGGCGAAGACCGCGGCGATGTCCTTGTGGATGAGCAAGGTTTCGGCGGCGTTGCAGACGCCGGGACGCTGGCACTTGGCGTTCTCGATGAGCTTGACGGCCATCTCCTGGTCGCAGGACTTGTCCACGAAGATGTTGCAGACGCCCTTGTAGTGTTTGATGACCGGGATGGTGGACTCCTCCATGACGGCGCGGATGAGGCTCTCGCCGCCGCGGGGGATGACCAGGTCGATGTAGGCGTCCATCTTCAGCATCACTTGGACGGCGCGGCGGTCGGTCCAGGGGAGCACCTGGACGACGGCCTCCTCGATACCCGCGTCGATACAGGCGCGGGTCAGGCAGTGGGCGAGGGCGAGATTGGAGTGGATGGACTCCGAGCCGCCGCGGAGGATGACGGCGTTGCCGGACTTGAGGCAAAGGGCGGCGGCGTCGACGGTGACGTTCGGCCTGGCCTCGTAGATGATGGCGATCACCCCGATGGGCACGCTGACCTTCTTGATCTCCAAGCCGTTTGGCCTCACGGTGTTGGACAAGGTGATGCCGACGGGGTCCTCGAGCCGGGCGACCTGGCGGAGCCCCTCGGCCATCGCCGCCACCCTGGCTTCGTTGAGGCGGAGACGGTCGAGCATGGCCTGGGACATGCCGTTGGCCACGCCATTCTCCAGGTCGCGCTGGTTCTCGCGCAGAATATAATCCTTCTCGCGGAGAATGGCCTCAGCCATCGCCTCGAGGCAATCGTCCTTCTCCTGGCTCGACATTATCGCCAGCTTGCGCGAGGCGATGACGGCGCGTTCGCCGATCTCGTTCAGCGCCAGCTTGAAATCATCGTTCGTCAATTTGTTTCCCATTATGGATGCCTTCCGGTTTGTGGATAAGATAATCCACCAAGGCGTTTTGGCAAGCCGCATGGGCGTCCCCCGCCGGGAAAGTTCCGGGCAGAGAACGAATTATCGGGGAGGATCCACCACCAGCACGCCAGGCTGGACCTCCTTTGAGTTTCTTTGCGCGTATTTCGGCTCGATCGCTTTTTTCATGAGCTTCTGGAAGGCGCTAAACGGGACATCCAAATTCGTGGAGGACTTGCTCCCGCCCGGAACCAGCAGCTGCATGGTCGCGGGCGGATTCACCAGCGTCAACGGCTTGAGGTCGCGCAACTGGTCGAAAGTTTGCGCCGTGTAGAACACGCGGACGAAATGCGCTTTCGACTTCTTCTCCTGCCGCAGTTCGAACACGAGGGCCCCGCCCGGGGAGCAGAAGTCCGGTTGATAGTTGGGCAATTGCCAGTGCAAGTCGAGCAGGCCCGCCAAGCCGAAAACATAGATGTCGGAGCTGATGATCACATTCAACCGCGTCTTGGCGTTCCCGAACGCCCCGCGCATGTTCTTGCCGGACACGGCTTGCTTCATGGTGCGCAGCACGTGCGAGGCGAGGTTCGAGCTTTGCAACTGGTTGAGGTAGGGCGTGCGCATCTCGAGGCTGAACTGGAGGGTCACAAGGCGCGCCTGCTGGGAAAGCGTGTCCAACCTGCCGCTGTCCTCCCCAAGGACAAAGCGGCCCCAGCCCACCTTCTCCAGCGGGAAGTTGTCCGCGTATTGCATGACAAAGGGGTCGCAAGCCGCGACGGCGTCGTTGAGCCCGCCGAGAGCGATGACGTTGCCGGTGAACAACGCGGTGCTGGCGGTGAGCGTGACGGGCAACGCCGCCACATCGGTCTTGTCCCCCGGCGCGGGCGGCGGGGGTTGCGTCCCCAGGGGATAGCCGAAGAGCACGCTACGGATGAGGGAATACTCGCCGCCGTAGGCGGTCCGCAGGGCGTCCCCGCTATTGAAAACCCCCCGGACTTCAGCCACGGCGCGCTCCGTGTCGACGGTCACAACCTTCCCATAGATGGGGTCGAAGACCGGATCCGTCGGATACTGGCTGAGCGGGAACGAGTGAACCAACGGCGCCGTCACGCTCGGAATCACCCCTTCCTGGAACGCCGCGGCGGTGACATTGGTGCGCTCGATGGGCTGGGCGCGGAAATACGACCGCGCCGAATCCTCTTGGGCGTTGTCCGTCAGCAGCCCCTCGTGGACCAGGTAGTCATGAAAATAGGAGCCGAGGAGGACTTCCGCCTGCCGGCCGCGCGCGGTCAAATATCCAGCCGGGACGGCGAAGTCAGGGTAGGCGTCGACGGCGTAGTTGGCCAACTGGGCTGGGGTCTTCGTGCTTGAGCGTACGCTATGACGGCCATAGATGATGATCTGTTTAAGCGTCGTCCCGTCGTCCGCGTCCTTGATCGTCTGCGCCGGGACCGGAACCGCGAAAACGAGCGACAGCCCTAACAAGACAACCGAGCGTCCGAACACATTCATGCCATATCTCCTCTTCATGTCATTTGCCTATCTTCAACGCGTCTAGACGCTTCTGGACCGCGGCGTCGGCCCAAGGCCAGTTGTCCATCCGCCACCAATTGGTCGGCACCGTGGGGTCCCACGTGGCGTCGTCGAGCTCTTGCAGCATGCCGCCGTCGTCAACCGGAATCATCATGGAGCTGTCACAGCCGAGATAATTGCCGTCCGCGCCGCGCGCGCCGCTCATGAGCGTCGTGGAGTTCACCGCCCCGGTGGACCGGTCCCACACGATCCTCACGACGCCGACATACTCGCCAAAGAATTTCGAGGACTTGACCATGGCGAGCTTCGAGTCGAGGTTGTAGACGGGATTGGTGTAAAGGTTGTAGGTCGAGTTGTCGCCGGTGTAGTTGGCGCGGCGGAAGATGTTCTTGTGCTCGTGCCCGCCAACCATCAAGGCGACCTTCTGGAGATCCTTGAGCGCGTAGATGTCGCAGCGGGCGAGATACTGCCCCGAAGGAGTCTGGGGCGGGTAGACGGAGATGATGTCGCTGAGGTCGTTCTCATGGGTCACGAGGATCACCATGTCGGTGAAGAGGGAACAGCGCTGGATCGACGCGACCGTCCGCTCGTCGAGGGAGTATTGCACCTTGTAGCCGTCCTTGTCGGGGTTGGTCCAGTGATCCTGGAAGTTGGAGCCGGCGAGCACCAAGCCGACGTCCAGCCCTTTGAGCCGGACGGCCAAGTAGTCGGCCGGCGGGTGGGCCGGGACCAGCTCGCGCCACGGGGTGTACAGGCCGTCCTCATATTTGAAGAGGTTGCTCGCCATGACCGGCTGGGGATAGGCGGAGAGCAGTTCGAAGAAACGGGAGAAGCCCAGGCATGGGTCGTGGTTGCCAAGCGCCACCGCGTCGAAGGGGATGAGCGAGTTCAAATCCATCATGGCGACGCCATGCAGCGCGGGGTCGGCGAGGTAAAGATCCCGCGCCCACTCCGGTTCGTAGCTCTTGCGGGGATAGTCGGTCAACGTGTCGCCGGCGCTAAGGGTCACGGTCATCCCCGCGTGCGCCTGCTTGAAGGTCTTGATGAAGCTCTTGAGCCGCGGCAGGTACTTTGAGGTCTCATGGATGTCGCCCACGGTCACGGCGTAGGTCACGGCCTGGAGCGCCGCCAGCTCGGAGTCCACCGTCTCGTAATCGGCGCCGACGGCGTTTTTCACCACGAGCGTCATGCCCTCGACGGAGTCGACGTCGTTAGGCACGGCGAACGTGGCCGAACTGGCGCCCGTGGCCGGGTCCATGACGCCGCCGCGCGGCGTCAACAGCTTGCACTCCTTCAGCGGCGAACTAAGCGACGTCCCGATCATGACGCTGACGCCGGAGCCGAAGCAGGAGCCGCTGACGGCCATGCTCTCCCCGCCCGCCGCCGAGCAGGACGACACCAGGTGTATCGAGGGCGGGACGACGGCGAAATAGTCCGTGACCTTCAACGTGGTCTCAGCTCCCTTGTCGGGGACGGTCGTGACCCACAACGGATAGGCCCCCGCCCGGACGGTTTTCTTCCAGGCGCAGTCGATGGAGGTGGCGCCCTCCGAGGCTTTGGTCGAGGCGTTGACGATCTTCGAGCCCGCCTGGATGAACACCTTCGTCCGCTTCCCGAACGACGCCAGCCCGACGTCGGACGCCTTCACCGTGAACGTCGAGCCGACCGTCACCCGGTACGACGGCGCCGCGGCCTGCGAACCAAGCCCGGCGGCCAGGGCGGCGAGCCACAAAAACGTTCTGGCGAAGACGCGGCGCATGCTCATGGAAATCTCCTTGAATTTGTTCTTCACGACCACCTCATAGACTTCTATCATGCCTGGCGGAACTATCAAGACCCCAAATATTTTTTGTTGGCCCCGTTGAACGCCGGGGACGCGGCGCTATAGTCGAGATAAAAAACAGGTGAACTCCATGATCCAAACCCGCGCCTTCCTCGTCCTCGGACTGTCCTTGATAATCGGCCTGGGGCTCTTCGGCCACCAGGTGGGTAAAGCCGTCCAGAAAGGCCGCGCCTTCGACCGTTTCCTGACCGTCCGCGGGCTGGCGGAGCTGGAGGTCAAGGCCGATCTGGCCATCTGGCCGATCAAATTCTCCGCCCGCTCCGAGCAGCTCGGCCCGCTGAAGACGGAGCTGGAGACCGCCAAGGCCAAGGTGGTCAAATTCCTGCTGGACAAAGGGGTCAAGCAGGAGGAGCTGAACTTCGGCCTGCCGTCCGTCCAGGACCGCGAGGAGCTCAAGGCCAACACCAACACCAAGGACATGGCCCGCTATCTGGGCTCCTACACCTTGGTGGTCCGCAGCCCCAACGTCGACCTCGTCAAGGACGCCATGCGCGACGCCGACAAACTCATCGCCGACAACGTCTCGCTCAGCTCCAACGACTGGGACGATCGCTCCCAGTTCCTCTTCACCCGCCTCAACGAGGTCAAGCCCGACATGATCAAGACGGCGACCGCCAACGCCCGGACGGCGGCCGAGAAGTTCGCCCAGGACTCCGGCAGCCGGGTCGGCGCGATCCGCAAGGCCACGCAGGGGCTGATCGAGGTCGAGGACCGCGACCCCGCCTCCCCCGAACGGAAAAAATTGCGGGTGGTTACCTCCATCGATTTCTTCCTGGAATAAAGGACGCCTACCATGACGCGCTCGCTTTCGCCAAAAACGTCGCTCCCCCTGCTTTGCGGGCTTGTCCTGCTCGTCGCCGCCTGCGGCAAGATCGACACCCCGCCCCCCGCCAAGGCCCAGCCCAAAGCGATAGTAGTGGAAGAGTCTATGCCCACGCAGGACGTCCCCGCCCCCGAGCCGCGCATCAAGCTTGTCAACCCCGAGTTGTTCAGCCGGGCGCGACCGTTCTCCCTCGCCAATTACTGCGACCGGATGGTGCTGCTGGAGTTTTGGGCCACATGGTGTTCTCCCTGCCGGGAAAGCGTACCGCACCTGTCGAAGCTCCAAGCCCAGTACGGCGACAAGCTGGCGGTGGTCGGAGTGTCCCAGGAGGATGAGCCCACCGTCCGGAAATTCTATCTGCAGAACCGGGGCCATATGGCCTACCGCGTGGCGCTGGACCTCGGCTCCACCTGGAATGACTACATGGTTGCCAACAACCAACTCGGCATCCCACACGCCTTCCTCATCTTCAACGGCAAGGTCGTATGGCAAGGCCACCCCCTCAACTCCAAGATGGAGGACGAGCTGGCGAAACTCTCCATGAAGATCAAAAACAAAAACCGGCGCTGAGCGCTCCCAAACATAACCACGGGAAACTTGAACATGCCTGACAACAATTTCTACATCACCACCCCCATCTACTACGTCAACGACAAGCCGCACATCGGCCACGCCTACACCACCGTGCTGGCCGACACCTTGGCACGCTACCACCGCCTCCTGGGCGACGACACCTATTTCCTCACCGGCACCGACGAGCACGGCCAAAAAGTCCAGAAGGCCGCCGACCAGCGCCACATGACGCCCCAGGAGCAGTGCGACACCACCGTCGTCCGCTTCCAGGAGCTCTGGAAAAAACTGGAGATCACCAACGACGACTTCATCCGCACCACCGAGCCGCGGCACAAGAAGATCGTCCAGGCCATCTTGCAGGACCTCTTCGACCGCGGCCAGATCTACAAGGCCGAGTACGAAGGCCATTACTGCGTCCCCTGCGAGCGCTTCTTCACCGCCAAGGACCTCGCCGAGGGCAACCCCTGCCCCGACTGCGGCCGCCCCATGGACACCATACTGGAGGCCAACTACTTCTTCAAGATGGGCCAGTACCAGCAGTGGCTCATCGACTACATCAAGGACAACCCGGACTTCATCCAGCCGCCCTTCCGGGCCAACGAGACCTTGGGTTTCCTGCGCCAGCCGCTCGGCGACCTCTGCGTCTCCCGCCCCAAGTCGCGGCTCGCCTGGGGAATCGAGCTGCCCTTCGACCCCGACTACGTCTGCTACGTCTGGTTCGACGCCCTCGTCAACTACATCTCGGCGGTCGGCTACCTCAGCGACGACGCCAAGTTCCAGAAACGTTGGCCCGCCAGCTACCACCTGATCGGCAAGGACATCCTCACCACCCACAGCGTCTACTGGCCCACCATGCTCAAAGCCATGGGCCTGCCGATGCCCAAGACCATCTTCGCCCATGGCTGGTGGCTCATCGGCTCGAGCAAGATGAGCAAGTCCGTCGGCAACGTCGTCAACCCCATGGACTTGGCCGAGCGCTACGGCGTCGACGCCTTCCGCTATTTCCTCATCGCCGAGATGACCCTCGGCCAGGACACCTCCTTCACCGAGGAGAGCTTCGTCGCCCGCTACAACACCGAGCTCGCCAACGACCTGGGCAACCTGCTCAACCGCGTGCTCAAGTTCGCCCTCAGCCACGGCGGCGCCGCCATCCCCTCCCCCACCGCCCCCTACGGCGACGAGGAGAAGGAGCTGCAGAAACACGTCCTCGACGCCGTGACGGAAATGCGCTCCGCCGTGCTCTCGATGCAGCTCAACCGCGGCCTTGAGGCCGTGATGGCCGCCGTCCGCGCCGGCAACCGCTACATCGAGCGCCGCGCCCCCTGGAAACTCGCCAAGGAAGGCAAAGCCGACGAGCTCGCCACCGTCATCTACAGCGCCGCCGAGGCCCTGCGTATCCTCTCCGGGTTGCTGCTGCCGGTCATGCCCGAGAAAGCCAAGACCATGCGGATGTCCCTGGGCTTCGCCGAGACCGAGGCCGCCACCGCCGACATCGCGGAGCTCGGCCAGTGGGGCAAACTCGTCCCTGGCACGAAGATCGTCGACCCCGGCGTCCTCTTCCCCCGCATCGACACCAAAGCCGCCGCCGCCGTCGTCCCCCCCCCGGAGACGAAGCCCGTCCCCGCCGCCCCGCCGGTCGAGGGCGTCGCCCTGATCGGCGTCGACGACTTCTTCAAAGCGAAGCTCAAGACGGCCAAAGTCCTGGAAGCGGAGAAAGTCCCGAAAGCCGACAAGCTCCTACGCCTCCAGATCGACCTAGGCGCCGAGCGCCGCCAGATCGTGGCCGGAATCGCCCTGTTCTACAAGCCCGAGGAGGTGGTGGGCAAGACCATCGTGGTGGTCTCGAACCTCAAGCCCGCCCTGATCCGCGGCCTGGAGTCCAACGGCATGCTCCTAGCGGCCAAAGACGACAAACAACTGCGCCTGATCACCGTCGACGGCGACCTCCCCCCCGGCCTGTCCGTGGGCTGAAAAACTTGAGGGGGCACCTTCTGAAGAAGGCTTCCCCCTCAAACTCCCCCTCCAAGACTTCTTGGGCTATTTTTTGCCTCCGGCAAAATATACCCAAAAAGTTTAGGAAGGGGGTTTGGGGGGACCGTTTCACCCCCCAAGTCTCCCCGGCGAAGCCGGAGAAGGATGCGCAGCATCCGCAGTGTCCAGCCGAAGGCTGGTCGCCTCCGCCGGCGACAGAGGCGGCCGCCGCAGGCGGAAGTGGCCGGAGCGTCCCCGCTCCGGGAGAAAGTGGCCGGAGCGTCCCCGCTCCGGGTCTTCCCTTCTATGAGTTCCTTTGTCAAGCCTAAAACGTAAATTTCCCGATTTTCTTCCTTTCGGAGACACAGCATGCGCTGTCATCGCCTGCGATAACTTCTTCCGGATTCTTCTTCCTAACCAGCCGTCT